>OGYW01003442.1_pt1 | contig 10518 bp, 10 predicted proteins | sample 1576621 | NCBI WGS metagenome assembly OGYW01 (sample SAMEA3541528, study PRJEB24748) | human gut metagenome | biome: human gut; feature: human-associated habitat; material: faeces | place: China | collected 2012
TTGTTCCTAGCCAGTTCTTCTGGCTAACTCCGGTTTTTCTAAACCGGCAAAATTTAGTTCATTATCTCATCAGCTTCCGCTGACAGAATTGACTATGGGTTGTGTGTTTTCTCTTACGCTATTCTATTTTCAAAGTTCACAGCACTTCCGCAGTGCAAGGATTATTTTAGCAAAGGTACCCCATCTTGTCAAGCATAATTTTCAACTTTTTTCAAACTTTTTTCAAAAAATCCAAAAAAAGCGAAAGAACCCCGAAAAATCAAGGTTCTCCCGCTTCACGCTTTCTGCTTTTATTTATCCAAAACAATCTTTTTAAATACCTCACCGATGTTTTCCGCAATCACCAGCGCCGCCTTATTGTCATAGGGCGTTGCAGATTTATTGATGAGCACCAGCTTATTTCCTCTGTAATAATTCAGCAAGCCTGCCGCAGGGTAGACATTCAGACTTGTGCCGCCGACAATCAGCACATCCGCCTTACTGATGTAATCCACAGATTTATAAATCGTTTCCTGATCCAGCCCTTCTTCATACAGCACCACATCCGGGCGCACGATACCGCCGCAGGCATCACAGCGCGTAATACCGTCATTTGCCGTCACATAATCCAGATCGAACTGCTTGCCGCATTTCACGCAGTAATTTCGATACAGCGTCCCATGCAGCTCCAGTACATTCTTACTGCCTGCTTTCTGGTGCAAGTCATCAATATTCTGCGTGATAACCGCCTTCAGCTTCCCCATTTCTTCCAGTCTCGCTAATGCCTTATGGCAGTCGTTAGGCTTTGCATCCGGGTAAAGCAGTGTTTTCTTATAATATTTGAAGAAAACCTCCGGATTCTGTTCAAAAAATGTGTGGCTCAGAATCACCTCAGGACGCACGCCATATTCATTGATGGCATGAAAAATACCGTTTTCGCTGCGGAAATCGGGAATCCCACTTTCTGTCGAAACGCCGGCACCGCCGAAGAAAACAATATTGTCGCTCTCATCTATCCATTTTTTCAACTGCTTCTGTTTTTCATCCATAGAAATTCCTCCGTTCTGTTAGCAAAAAAATATCCTCTCTCCTATTATACCTCGTCTGCCGCTTCCTGCAATTCTGTTTTTTCATATCGCACCACAGTATCCAAAATTCTATGTCCTTCCACGCGTTCCACCTGAATCTGCATGCCATCCGTTTCCAACGCAAATGTTGTCCCATCCTCCGGAATATGCCCCAACACGCCGAAGATATATCCGCCAAGGGTGTCATATTCCTTCACCGGCAAAGAAATCCCAAGTGTCTCAGCCACATCATCCAGAGAAGTACTGCCTTTCATTCTATATGTGTGTATTCCAAGCTGTTCAATTTCCTTTTCATCCGTATAAATATCCCCTACCAGCAGCTTCAGCAAATCATGCAGGGTAATCACGCCGCTCACCCCGCCATATTCATCCAGTACCACAGCAAACAGCTTTTCCTCCTGCTTCATATTCCGAAACAGAACATCCGCTTTCATAATCTCAGGTACAAAATAAGGCTTCTCTACCGCCTGCGCCATCACAGCTTCTCTATTCTTCTCCATCAGGCGAAAATATACCTTTGTATTCAGCACACCAATAATATTATCTGTATTCTCTTTGTAAATGGGATAATATGTATAGCCGCTTCGCAGAATTGTTTCCTGCCATTCCGCATCCGATTCCTCCAAGCCTAGCACAGTCATATCTACACGATGTGTGCAGATCTCCTCTACAGAAATATCATCAAAGGCAAATACATTCCGAATCCACCGTGTTTCCTCCGCATCAATCGTCCCTTTTTCCTCTCCTGCCTCCAGCATCATATAGATTTCCTCTTCGGAAACCTCCTCCTTCTCATCTGTCGGGTCAATTCCAAAGAGCTTCAGCACACCGTTGGTAGAAATCGTAAGAAGGGCCACTAGCGGTGCAAACAGGCGGGAAACACCTGTCAGCATGCCACTCATGCCCAATGCCAATCCTTCTGCCTTTTTCATCGCAACTCGTTTTGGTACCAACTCCCCAAAAACCAGATTGAAATATGCCAATACCAGTGTAATCAGAAAAACAGAAAATGATTTTAAAATGCGTTCCGGAGCATCGATACCCGCTTTCTGTATCACCTGCACCAGCGTACCGGCAAAATTTTCCGCCGCAAACGCAGAGCCAAGCAGCCCTGCCAATGTAATTGCCACCTGTATTGTTGATAAAAATTTTGTCGGCTGTGCAGTCAGTGCCGCTAACCGCTTTGCCCGCGCATCCCCATCTCTCGCCATTCGTTCCAATTTGGTATCATTCATAGAAATAACCGCAATCTCCGCACTTGCAAAAACGGCGTTCAAACCAATCAGAATCACTTGCAGTAAAATAGCTTCCATAATATTCCATTCTCCTTTGCTTCTATCTGTCTACGTCCGAAAAAATCAAAAAAGGCATACTCTGCCTCCAAAAAAGCAAAGTACACCCTTTCTCTATTTCTCAACGACATATTCTGTTGCAGCAAAGCAAGTTCGATCCTCATCCGCATCCATGCCGATTCTCACACTCCTCAAATAATATATATGGCAGTATGCCATAGAGAAGCCTTCAAGTCAATCATTTATATCCTAAAAAATCCGTTAAGAAATCACAGAAATACACCTGTCACAAAAATTTCCAGACCAATGAAAATCAGAATCACACCGCCAAGGATATTCGCCTTTCCTGCCAGCTTCACGCCAACCTTCTTTCCGATATGCAGGCCGCAGAGGCAAATCACAAAAGTCACCATTGCAATAATCAGCGCTTCCAAAAGAGCGAGAAAAAAATCATATTCCGCAATCGTAAAACCAACCGAAAGCGCATCAATCGAGGTCGCAACACCCTGTATGAATAACGCCATAAAGCCCACGCCGCAGCGCTCCTCCTCTGCCCCGCCGCCCGCAAGGCCTTCCTTCAGCATACTGCCGCCGATATACAGCAAAAGCACCAGCGCAATCCACGGAATCAGCTTTTCAAAGGCTTGGAAATGGCTTACAATCGTATGAATACAGACCCAGCCCGTCATGGGCATCAGTGCCTGAAAAAAGGCAAACACGCCTGCAATGCCGCACATCCGCCGCGTTCCCATCTGCGGCTCATTCAGCCCATTGGCAAGGGATACGGAAAAGGCATCCATCGCAAGCCCTACCCCTAGCAACACACTGTTAAACAAAAACATAAAGCCAATGGACAAAACAAACTCCTCCCATCCGGTCTCTCTTAAATTGTTCCTCTTAAATTTTCTTCTCGCTAAATACTCGCAAGGCAGTGCTTCTCAAAGCTTCGCCTCATACAAAGCGTCACTCTTGGGCTGTGCCAAAGGCAGCCGCATATCATTGACCAGCATATATCTGCCGCTCTCCGTCAATTTTCCGATAACCGCCGCCGCAATGCCTTCCTCCTGTAATCTCTCTGCTAATTTCTCTCCGTTTTCTGCCGCAATAATCATAGTTCCGCTGGAAATCAAACCCAGATAATCAATGCCCATTGCCTTGCAGATTTTCTTTGTTTCCTCTTTGACAGGAATTTTCTCCACAAAAACATCCACACCTAAGCCGGAACATTCCGCAACCTCCCAGACGGCACCCAGAACGCCCCCCTCCGTAGCATCGTGCATGGCGGTTGCGCCATAAGCAAAGGCAATTTCAGATTCCTTCCCGACAGAAAGATACGCCTTCATTGCCTGCGCATTTTGCAGCTCTTCCTCTGTCAGATACTGCCGCAAGCCTTCCTCCCATTCCTTTGCAAGAATGGCAGTGCCTTCCGTACCTGCCCATTTCGTCATGATGACATCCTGCCCTGCCTTTGCACCGCCGGTGGAAAGAATTTTTCTGTTTCTCGTTTTCCCAATCACTGCTGCGGAAATGACAGGCTTTACAACTGCATCCGTCACCTCGGTATGACCGCCCAGAATCTCGATATTGCGTTCCTCCGCCGCACGAATCGCGCCGGACATCATTTCCTCCAGCAAAGCTTCCTCACTTTCCGGCGGCAAAAGCACCGTCAAAAGAACGCCCATCGGCTCCGCACCGGAGGAATAAATATCGTTGCAGTTAATCTGCACCGCCAGATAGCCGACATCCTTCGCAGCTCCCGTAATGGGGTCTGTGGACAGAATGCAATATTCTCCGCCCAAATCAACAGCAGAGCAGTCTTCTCCCGTTTTCGGGCGCAGAATGACATCCTCACGCTTCACCCTGCTTGCCTGCATAGGCTCCATCACAATTTTCTCCAGAATCTCCGGAGGAAGTTTTCCGATTGCAAACATCGTTTTCATCCTTTCCTTCGCAAAAAGCCTCTGTCCAATGACAGAGGCTTTTATTGCCTTATTCACTTACTGATCGCTCGACCCTGTGTTTTCTGTTGTTGTGGGTGTGGTTGGTTCTGTCGTTTCCTCCTTCTTCTTCGTGCCGACAGTTACCTCGTCCGCCGCCGCACGATAGGAAGAGCTGCTGAACCATTCATTGCTGACCATTTTCCCATTCTCATACACCTTTTTGCGTACGCTCACCTTGCAGCCCGTTCTGCCGCGAGAGGTTACAACTCGTTCGCCTTCAGGCAGATTGGGGTCCTTCTTCACGATTTCCGCAGGCTTGTTAATTGTACCCTCGTAAACCGTTTCAAACTCCAATCTTCTGCCTGCATCATGCACCTCATGCCCGTAAATATTCATGACAAGCTTGCCGCCGCTTGCGTAAGCCTCAATCATAATAGGATATTCGGTGTTATTCTTGAATTTCAAATCCTTATAGGTGCCTGCTACAGCCGCATCTCTGCCCAGCGGCACATAGCCAACCGTCATGGAATGAGGGGAACGCTCTACCACCTCAAGCTCAGCCAGAATGACTGCATTATATAAGGTAGATGTTACCTGACAAACGCCGCCTGCCATGCCCTTTTCCACCTTGCCGTTTACATAAACGCCGGCTTCCTTATAGCCGCCTGCCGCCGTCTGGCTGCCCAGATGCGCATTTGCGGAAAATACCTCTCCGGGTGCAATCACAGTACCATTGATGTAATTGCAGCCTACCGCAAGGTTGTTGTTTCTGTTTCTGTCGCTGTTTGTATAAGTTGTGTAATAGGACCCAATCAGATCCGTTACATGGGAGTTATCCTCTGCCGTAATCTTGGGCTTTGTTACCTTTGCCGCAATTTCCGCTGTGCCACTCTTGCGTGTTTCCATCACCTTTGCCACATGCTTTGCGGTTTTATCCTTTTCCATTTCAAGCCCTGTCTGCTCAGGGGAAACCACAAATCTGCCATTCTGCCTTACAACGGTACTGTCAATGGCATCCTGATTAAATTCCTCCGCAACCTCGTCCAGCTTTGCGCTCAGCATTTCCGCATCATAGCCATAGGTCAGCTCAATATTCACGCCATCCTTCAGCAATTTCGCGCCGACCTGAAAGCGATCCGCTTCCGTGCCGGTACGCCCTGTTTCGTATGCCTTCTTTACGGCATCCTCCACATGGTACCCTGCGCCGATGTCCTCAAAGGGAATGTCCCATTTCTGCAGTGCGTCTTCTTCGCCATACTGCAATGTCAGAATTTGCCCGACAACCTCGGATTTATACCTTTCCTGCAGCTGTGCGACAGCCTCCTCCTGACTCAATCCGGATACATCCTCACCATTGATCGTAATGCCCTGATAAATGCCTTCCTGTGCCAGCAGATTCAAAACCTTTCTTTTATGTACCTCATGATACCCGAACGCAGTCACTGCCACAAGCAGAACCAAAACACCGATTATCACCAAAGGCTTTTTATTTTTATTTTTATTGTCTGTTTTTTTGCCCTTCTGATGGTGATGATGCTGGTGCGATTGCTGCTGATATCGCTGCTGTCGTGGTCTATTGCTTTCCTCCAACTCTCCTCGCCCCCTAAAATATATTTCATGCAAAATTGCCTGTTTGATACAAGCTTTGTCATACCCTGACTATTTTTATCAATAGTCCCCCTTATCATAACGAAGTCTACTGTAAATTACAAGAGCAATTCCTTGAAAAAATCCTTACATTTTTGTTACGATTTTATGCCGTTTCTGCGAATCATACATTCCCTTCTCGGTTTCGCCGCTCAATAGATGCCATAGCCCAGAAACGGCGCAGCCAAACTCAGCACCATTACTACCGCCAAAAGCAGTGCAATTCCTGCGGCAATTTTCTTTTTCATCCGATATTTATCCTTCGGTTTCATCGTTTATTTCCTTCTTTCTCCTTATTTTTGCGGAACGCCATCTCTGCATCCAGTCCCATTTCCGCCAGAAAGCGAGAGGGCTTCCGTTCCTTTTCATATCTTTGCAGAATTGCGGAAAGACAGAGCTTTTCGGATGCCCTTGTCATGGCAACATAAAACAGCCGCCTCTCCTCCGCAACCGTATCCATGCCCTTTTCATGCGGCACAATCCCCTCAACCAGAGAAGGCAGGAAGACCGCACGAAATTCCAAGCCCTTTGCACCATGCATCGTCATGAGTGCAACGCCGTTTCGTTTCTGCCCCTTTTTGCGGCTCTGCTCCTTCATTTGCAGACTCAGCCGTTCCAGCTGCTCCCGAAAGCTGCGCACATCCGCACAGTCCTTTGCCGTTTCCATAATCTCGTCCGCTATCTCCTGCAAAACCTGAGCACTTGTTCTTCTATATGCAGCAAATTCCTCTAAATATTCATCATATCCGATGACTTTACGAATATATTTCACCGCATCATAGGGGGTGCGCTTCCGAATCTGGTTTAAATCAATTCGCAGATTTTCCAGATTCTCCTCCTGCCACCCCTTCAAGGACGGACAGACAAAAAAGCTGCGCAATAACGTATACGGCATCGTTTCCGCCTCCGCGAGCAAATCCTTCCCGATATAGCGTTTGGGTTTATTCAGAATCCGCCGCAGTGCGCTGTCCGATTCCTCATTCTCCGCAAGCAGAAGATAGGCAAGCAAATCCTTCGCCACCCAATGCTCATACACATTGCCGCTGTTATCGCGCAAGTCGTATGGAATCCCTCTTTTATATAATTCTCTGGCGAATGCACCACCCTGTAGATTTGTACGGTAAATGACGGCAATTTCCGTCAGCGGCATGCCTTCATCCAGAAGTCTGCCGATTTTCTCCGCAATATGCGCTGCTTCCTTCGCCGCATCCTCCGCCAGAAAAAACGTCACCTTATCACCGGCTTCCCCGATGCCCTTCATATTTTTCACAAAGCGCACCTCATTATTGCCGATGACACGCTCCGCCAAATTGACAATTCGCTCCGTAGAGCGATAGTTTGTATTTAATGTTACTTTTTTTGCCGCAGGATAAAGCGTCGGAAAATGCAGAAGAAAATCAGGTCTTGCGCCGCGGAAGGCATAAATACTCTGGTCATCATCCCCCACCACAAAAAGATTCTGATGCTTCTCTGCCAAAATCTGCAAGCAGGCAAACTGCGCCTGATTGACATCCTGAAACTCATCCACCAGAATAAATTTATATTTCCTCTGCCAATACTCCCGCACTGCCGCATCCTCGCGCAAAAGCTGATAGCACTGCGTCAGCATATCGTCAAAATCCAATTTTTCATGCCGTTCCTTATACCCTTCATACGCACGATACAGCTTGCGAAATTCCTCCACAGGCATTCCCGTGGGCGTGAAGCGGTTCGGCTGCTCCAATTCGCTGTTCATCAGAGAAAGCTGTGAAAAGAATTGCGAAATATATTCTTCTAAATCGGGAATATCCCATTTTTCTGCTTCAATACTATTTCTGAGGATGTTTCTTCTTTCCTCCTCCTGAAAAATCTGTTCCACATTCCAACCGTATCTGCTCCGCAGAATCCGAAAAAAGATGCTGTGAAATGTTCCGAAGGAAACGCCGGAAGCTCCGTTTAAATTCTCAAATCGGCTTTTCATTTCTTCCGCCGCCGCTTTGGAAAAGGTCAGCGCAAGGATTTCCTGCGGCTTCGCCAATCCTCTTTCCAATAATCTGGAAATGCGACAAAGCAATACTGTTGTTTTTCCGCTGCCCGGCCCTGCCAGAACCAGCATCGGCCCTGTTTCGTGGCAGACTGCCTTCTGCTGTGCCGTATTCAGTTTTTTGCTCACAGTATCGCCTCCTTTTTCGCTTCTTTCTAAACATTAAGTATATCACATCTTTCTGCCAAATGCCAAAAAAACACAGATTCTGTCCTATCTTAATAAAACCTTATAAAAACCCTAACGCGTTTTTCATTGCGCAAATTTCTATTCTGTATTAAAATAATACATGTTTCAGGCTAAATGCCCGAAACCGAAAATTTGAAGTAAAAATCCAAAGAAATGTTTTCCAGACATAGAAAACACGGAGGTTTCTAATGAATATTGGCATTTTTTCCGACACATATTTTCCACAGCTGAACGGTGTGGCAACATCCATCCGCACGCTCACCCATGCACTACGCGAAAAGGGACACACGGTGTATATTTTCACCCCTTCCGACCCTCGCTGTGAAGGGCAGCCCGAGGATGAGGATATCTTTCGTCTGCCCAGTATCCCCGTTTATTTCGTACGGGATTATCGTGCAGGCTATATTTTCCCGCCGCATATTCTGAAAAAAATCAAAAAACTGAATCTGGACATCGTGCATACACAGACAGAATTCCCCTTGGGCTTTCTGGGAAAGCTAGTTTCCACAACGGAGGGCATCCCCATGGTGCATACCTATCACACCATGTATGAGGATTATGTGCATTATATCGGCGGCGGACATATCATTTCCAAAAACATGGCACGCGAATTCAGCAGCGCCTTCTGCAATACGGCAATGGCAGTCATCGCGCCTACGCATAAAACGGAGCAGCTGCTTTCCGGCTACGGTGTAACAAAGCCGATTTCCATCATCCCCACCGGCATCAATACCGCGCATTTTCGCAAGGAAAACTTCGATGCGGCGGAAATTCTTGCCCTGCGGAAATCCCTTGGCTTAAAAGCAGATACCCCCGTTATCATTTCTATCGGGCGTATTGCGAAGGAAAAAAGCATTGATGTTGTCATTTCCGCCTTGCCAAAGCTGATTGAAAAGCTGCCGGAAGTGCAGATGGTAATTGTCGGCGAAGGCAATGAAATTGAAAATCTGCGAAATTTTGCAGAATCCCTCGGCGTTGGCGCTCATGTGATGTTTACAGGCGGCAAGCCTTGGGATGAAATCGGAAAATATTATCAGCTCGGCAATGTTTTCTGCAGTGCATCTGTTTCCGAAACGCAGGGGCTTACCTTTGCCGAGGCAATGGCAGGCGGCATCCCCGTTGTGGCAAAAAAGGATGAATGTATCGAAAATATCATCACTGACGGTGAAACAGGCATGCTCTTTGAGAAAAATGAAAACCTGCCGGAGCTGCTTTATCGCGTGCTGACTGACAAATCCCTTTCCGAAAAGCTTTCCACAGCCTCTATACAGGCGATGGATGTTCTTTCCGTGCAGAACTTTGCAGACAGCGTGGAGCAGCTGTATCAAAATATTCTGGAGCAGGAGGAACGTCCCAAGCCCATTGCCGCCCCTGTTATTCCGTTTGTGATTGGCGCAAAGGCCGCCAAGGGCATTACAGGGCTGCCCGGGAAGATTTCCCGTACCTATTTAAAGAAAGCAGCAAACTTTCTTTCTTCTGCCAAGGGCGAATAAAATCGAAGCCAAATTTTCACAGAGTCTAAAAAGGTGCGCCCAGATAAGAAACCCTGAATTCTGAAATGCTGAAAGCTACGGCTACTGCGTTAGTTCCCCTTGACGGCCTAAGTCAAAGGATGCCTGTGGGGAACTTCCTTGCATCCGCAGTCTTTCAACTATTTCATTTTCTTCATGTTTTCTTATTGGGACACACCTTAAGGGCTCTGTGTTTTTTTATAAATCCTTTCCAATCTTTTTCAAAAAATGCTTGACAAACTCTTTCCCATATTGTATGATAGTTCATGTGCCAAATGAATATGTGAGTGTAGCTCAGCTGGATAGAGCGTCTGACTACGGATCAGAAGGCCGGGAGTTCGAATCTTCTATCGCACGCTATAGAGACTGTAAGGAAATTTCCTTGCAGTCTTTTTGTATCTTTGGAAAATCTCACTTCAAAGGATCCTCTCCGAACAGACGCCCAAAAATTTACCCAAAATCAAGCAAAGGCGGTGCCGGATTCAAGTTCACATATAAGCAACTCAAATTTGCACCGCCTGACCTGATTCAAAATTCCATTATAACTGTTCCAACAACACTCTATTTTGAAAATCTCTCTGCCTGCGCCTCAATCAGTGCCTTGTCATCAAAATAATTGATCTTCATTGCATCTTTAGCACGTTTAAGTGTTGCATTCGCTTTTTCATTAGCTTTAACACAACCATCTTCTAACACTTTCATAACAGCAGCAATATCAGCTTGTAAAACAGCTCTTCTTTCTCTAATTGGATTTAATGTTTCTTCTAAAACATTAAATAAGAATTTTTTGATCTTAACATCACCTAAACCACCTCGACGATAATGATCTTTTAATTCATCAAGATTTTT
>OGYW01003449.1_pt1 | contig 10504 bp, 10 predicted proteins | sample 1576621 | NCBI WGS metagenome assembly OGYW01 (sample SAMEA3541528, study PRJEB24748) | human gut metagenome | biome: human gut; feature: human-associated habitat; material: faeces | place: China | collected 2012
TAACAAGCACTGCAACAAGCAAAAAACAATCGGGGTCGCGGGCTTCGCATTGATAACCGCCTTAATATGCGTCTTACCTCTGCGTTACCGCCAGTGAGGACTTTCACCTCGCCCTGAAGATTGTATTCAATTTTGTCTGCAAGAAACTATAGCACACTAAAGAATGCTTTCAAGATAAGGTACCTCTTCTTCGGTAAAAACAAAAAAAGAGACCACCTTATGGGTGATCTCTTTTGCATGGTTAGCCAATCAAAAATAGCTTACATATCCTTGGTTGCCTCTACGCGGCCTTCCAGGTATGCCCAGTAAGCATCTACGTCTGCCTGAATTTCTTCGAGCAAAGCTTCATTGCCAGGCTTAAACAAGTGCTTAAAACGACCCTGAGGCTTCATGAATTCAGTTACAGGGATAACGTTCTTTTCACGAACTGGGGTAAGCTTCCACTTGCCATTTTCGACCTCGAACAAAGGCCAGAACTTGGAGTTTACTGCCAAACGGCAAATTTCAACGGTCATGCTGGAATCTACACGCCAACCACGAGGACAAGGTGCCATGATGTTCAAGAATGCAGGACCATCAACAGCAATTGCCTTTTCAGCCTTGTTTACCAGGTCGCGCCAATTACCTACTGATGCTTGAGCGACATAAGGTACTCCGTGGGCAGCCATGATGGAAGTTAAATCCTTGCGAGCCTGAGGCTTACCTTGCTGAACCTTACCTACCTCAGAAGTGGTAGCCCATGCGCCCTTTGGAGTTGCAGAAGAACGCTGAATGCCCGTATTCATGTAAGCACCGTTGTCGTAGCAAACATATACGATATCGTGACCACGTTCCATAGCACCAGACAGTGACTGAAGGCCAATGTCGTAAGTACCACCGTCGCCACCAAATGCTACAAACTTAATCTTCTTGTCTGCAGGAATCTTACCTGCGCGCTGAAGACCCTTGTATGCTGCCTCAACACCAGAAATGGTTGCACCAGCATTTGCAAATGCATTGTGAATAAAAGGAACTTCCCAGGCGTTATCAGGATAGATTGACGTGGAAACTTCCAAGCAGCCCGTTGCCGAGCAACAAACTACATCGTAATCGTTGCGGCCCATAAGAACCTGGCGTACCGCCATGGAAGCGCCGCAGCCGCCACACAGGCGATGGCCTGGAGCCAAGTCGTCGGGGCGGGCAGAAAGTTGCTTAATATTAGCCATAATATATGCCCCTTACTCTTCGATACCGAGATACTTGATGGAACCGTCGTAAGTGCCTTCAGCACGCTGCTCAAGCTCAGCGAATACCTGACCCATCTGATCAAGCGTGATATCTGCGCCGCCTAAGCCTGCCAAATAATCACTTACAGGAATCTGAAGACCTGCAGACTGGAATGCTGCACGAACTTCAAGCGCCAAAGGAGCATGAGGAGAACCGAAGGAATCAGAACGATCGATTACCGCAACTGCTTTCGCATTCTTGCATGCCTCCACCAACTGCTTTGCAGGGAATGGACGGAAGATGCGGGGGCGAACAACACCAACCTTCTTGCCTTCAGCACGAAGCAAGCGAGCCTGATGACGAGCATTACCAGCGCAAGAGCCCAAAACAACAATCAGGTAATCTGCGTCTTCGGTGCCCCAGGTATCTACTACATCAAAAGGACGACCCGTAATGTCTGCCCATTCTTTGCCGTGCTTCTCGAAAGCCTCAAGAGCATTATCCAGAGCATGACGCTCGGTAAGCTTGTACTTCATGTAGCCATTGCCCAGAGTTGCAAACATACCATGACCTACAGGGTTTTCGGTATCAAGCAAAGGATACAGAGGCTGGTAATCACCAACATAATCCTTAACAACCTGATCTTCTTCCATTACGCAATTATCCATTGCGTGGGTGGTAACAAAGCCATCCAAGGTGGTAAGTACAGGAAGCAAAACATTAGGATCTTCTGCAACCTTAAAAGCAACAATGGTGTTGTCATATGCTTCCTGAGCAGTTTCAGCAAACATCATTGCCCAGCCAGTATCGCGGGCACCCATAATATCGGAATGATCTCCATGGATGTTAATAGGAGCAGACAAAGCACGGTTTGCATTCGCCATAACAATAGGGCAACGCATACCAGCAGCAATATGCAATTCTTCCCACATGAACGCCAAGCCCTGAGAGCTGGTTGCGGTAGCAACACGAGCGCCTGCAGCAGAAGCACCGATGCAAGCAGAAAGTGCAGAGTGCTCAGATTCTACAGGAACGTATTCAGTGGTTACCTTGCCGTCAGCCACAAACTTTGCATAGCCTTCAACGATAGTGGTCTGTGGAGTAATAGGATATGCCGCCATAACATCAGGATTTACCTGACGGAATGCATCGGCAACCATCTGGTTACCGGTAGCGGAAAACATCTTCTTTTCTGCCATGGTTTACTCCCCTTCCTGTTCCTGAGCCTGAGCTTCAGCTTCGGGGATAAGTTCCAGAGCGCCGAACTTACATTCATGAACGCATACGCCGCAGCCCTTGCAGTGATACAGGTCAATGCCAGTCATTTCGCCATCTTTGATTTCGATAGATGAATCGGGGCAATATACCCAGCACAACATGCAGTTAGTACACTTTTCAGGATCCCAAACAGGACGATTTGAACGCCAACCGCCGGTATAGCAATTCTTAGACGTACCGCCTTCAGGGCAAACATAGCCAACAGGGAAATCAGAAGGCTTCCAGTTCTCGTAATCCGAACCGTCGAATTCGTACTTGGACATTACTCTTGCACCTCCTGATATGCACGTTCAACAGAAGCAAGATTTGCATCAATCATTTCCTGAGAGAACTTCTTGCCAAAGGTAATTACCAAGCGCTCCTTAACAAGGTCAAGCGGGAACAAACCCGTCACCTTTGCCAAAGCACCTACAATTGGGGTGTTAGGCATGTCCTTTTTAATGGTTGCCATAGCAATACCTGAAGCATCAACTACTGCAACGCGCATAGAAGCAGGAGCTCCTACTGCTGCACGGGCCTCCTCGGCAGTCATGGTAGTGTTGAAGATCAGAACACCATCTTCACGAATACCTTCCATAACATCAGTAGAAGCCAACAGCGTATCATCCATGATGATAACGATGTCAGGATTTTGAATATTGTTGTGAACTTCAATAGGTTCACTAGATACACGCGTATACGCCTTCAGGGGTGCACCAGTGCGCTCCGGACCATATTCGGGCATAGCCTGAATGTAGTTGCCCTGCAGCAGCGCCGTGTCCGCCACGAGCTTTGCCGCCGTAACCGCACCTTGTCCGGCACGGGCATGCCAGCGGATTTCGGTCAACTGTGACATACCTCTCCTCTCGCTATAAATCTGCTTTAAACAAGCTCCTTCATTCTATCGACCAACAGAACCCAGCCCTTATGGGTTTCTCAGCAAGTTCGTTATAGGTCGGTAGACGGAAAAGGCACTCGCCCCATCGGTAGACATCGCAAGGTGAACGGTTGCACACTAAACCAAGCTGCCAAATTGCGCCTATATTACGTTTTGAGTTTCAGTCAAAGAATTATGCTCACAATGATTATGTCCAGAATTGAACCATTTCGATTATGTCTTGATACGCCCAGCCATAAACATCGGAATACCATCCTGTCTCAGGAACAAGGCAAACCATCGTTACATACAAAATACTTAGTGCTACCGCAACTTGAATACCACGCAAGTACAGCGTATGAGATTTTAAGAAAAAGAGTTTTCCTTCATCTGTTTTAGCACGAGCAGAAAGTGCATCATTAGCGATAAACGCCAGTAACACGGCAGGAATTAAGAACAGAGTGCTGAAATCTGCGGTATAGCGCTGCAAAATACCTGCCATTTGCGCATCTAGGCAAGCAACCACCACACCAGAAATAAGCATAGTAATAACTACACCAGCAATAGTATTAGTTGAGCGTACCGTAAAACGATATTTCAAAATTGGTTTAGCAAAAGCCAATATCCACAAAATTGGCAAGCAAACCAAAATGCCGCCAAACGTTACTTCTTTGATGGTTTGGCCTAAGTAGGTTGTATCAAATGTAGTGGGCTGAATCCAAGGAAAGACCCCTGTCGTTGTGGGCGTTTGCAAAAAATAGGCAAACAGAGCAGGTAAAAATCGACCTGGATTAGTACCACGCTGTGTCATGTCATTGACAGTTAAGTTGTAATTAGCGCCAAAATCAAAGAATGACCCAAATCGAGCGCGGTTATACATCATGATACCCGCAGCTACTATGGCATAGGGTGCTAATAGGCAAATGAATTCTCGAAGGCCTTGTGAGGTAAACAGATGCTTTTCGGTGATGAACTTTCGCCAAAATAGTGGGAATGCCAAAAACGAAAAGACTACAAACTGAGGACGACATGCTACTACCAGCGCCATACAAAGCGAACCCGCCAAATACCAACCCCATGCTTTGTTGGAAGCTCTCCCATGAAGCCAAAAATATAATCCCCATACGGTAAAGGCTAGCGCCATAGCAATAGGCAGCGAATAAAACGTGGGGAACTTCGCCAAGTACAGCATTCCCGAACACCCCACTAAGGGGATTTGTAAAAGAAGGAACAAGCCTAGACTTACCCGCTTAAAGTGATGACGCGCAAACCTATCCATAAGTGCCGTTATTCCCAAAATAAAGGCAATGCAGGCAATAAGCACTCCTATCGCTGTCGGAAAGCTAGAACCCGTTAGTAAATAGAAGGGTAGATAGAACAACAATACGGGCAATACCCCGAAGTACACATAGTAGTGTCCTTCATAATAAGCAACATCAAACAGGTAGGCTTCTCCTGTTTGCTTTTGCAATTCATCACGGGCACCCTTATCGTAGGGGTTTTCCATGTCCTGCAGCCATTGCGGAGGCTCTTCAGTCAAGTACAACTGTCCGTGCGCCATAGCCTTCGCTAATTCTGCATACTGCTGCGCATTGTCACCCCCTACTTCGTAGGTGTTTACAATGCTGTGACCATCCCATGAGCCTGAATTGTATTGCGCTGTTGCAATACCTACTTGGTTAGAACCAAACAGTAAGTACGCCGTCAAAATAAATACTTCGAATGCCGTTGCCGCAACGATACAAACACGACTAAAACGAGGATGCTCTTTTATCTTGCAGCGATAGATGCTTGATTTTGGACGGAAGACATATATAAAGAGCAAGATGATAAATGCGATGAAGAAACGTAAACCATTGAAGACAAATGGCTGCGGATCGTTAATCATAATCGCATTTAAAACAAGAGGATACGTAGCATCGTCGTTGATAACCTCTATTCGTAAGTCCTGAATCAATCCAGAACTTTGCAAATACAGATACTGACTATCTTCGCTAAAGGTTGAAATATCAACTTCAGGAACGCCAAACGTATATTCTGTTGTATTGAAATATGTTTCATGCGCTGAATCGGTAAAGCTTATTTGAACCGTTACGGTTTGAGCCGCTTGCGTATTATCGAAATCTAAATGAATGTTGTGAATTTCTTTATTGAGGTCATGAAATTCTAAAACATTTGAAGACTCCGTTAGCCTAACAGGCTCATTTTGACTAAACGTATCCGTGGAAGACTTATCGGGATCCGCCAGTGCTAAGCTTGCTTGATTAGTTAAATTCACTGGCTCATAACTTGAAGAAATGAAGAAATTCATATTGAAAAGAATGACTTCAAGCAGTAAAGCAATAACAAAAATAATGCCTACACGAATTCCTGCACGCTTAATATCTGATGCGTGCTTTTGTGCAAGCTCGATACCTTCATCTGCTATATCTTCAATAGGTCTCATAGCACCTTATTTTAACAATTTGTTTTCATATACCCTATGTATTAGCGTGTTTTATTTATTCCATTAACACAAAAAGCCCCTGACACTAATGCCAGGGGCTTTCAAGAAAACAGGGTAATCTTAGAGATCCAAAGCCTCAATAATGGATTCAAGAACTACCTCAGGATCACGATCACCATCAATTTCAATGAGCAAATCGCAACCACGATAGTAATCGATCAAAGGAGCCGTGGAGGTTTCATATACATCAAGACGATTGCGTACCGTTGCTTCGTTGTCGTCATCACGCTGATACATTTCGCCGCCACACTTAGGGCACTGTGCATCTTGATCAGATCCAATATAGCCGCAGTCACGGCACATACGACGAGAAGTTAAACGCTTGATAATAACTTCCTTGTCTACGTCAACAAGTAAAGCAGCATTCAAAGGACGGTCCAAAGAAGCAAGTTCAGAGTCAAGAGCTACTGCCTGAGTGGAAGTGCGAGGGAAACCATCCAAAATGAAACCAGCTTGAGTGTCTTCATCCTGGAGACGTTCCTTAACCAAGCCGATAACTACTTCGTCAGGCACCAAGTCACCTGCATCCATATACTTCTTTGCTTCAAGACCCAAAGGAGTTTGATTCTTTACTGCTGCACGAAGCATGTCGCCCGTAGAAATGTGAGCATACCCAAACTTTTCAACGAGCTTAGCAGCCTGGGTTCCTTTACCAGCGCCTGGTGCGCCCAGCAAAACGATATTCATAAATGATCCTTTCTAGCGGATTCGATAAAATCGCTTCATACATTGTAGCAAAGGCAATAATTAAAGAGAAAATTTCATCTATTCTATGCTTGAGAAAGTTTATAGCCCCTGCACAAAAAAGAGCGACTCGCTTGAGCCGCTCTTTGAAGACGCAGTGTTTTACGACTTTACTTAAAGAAGCCATCATAGTTGTACATCTTCAACTGAGATTCAATCTTATTCATGGTATCTAAAGCAACACCAATCATAATAAGGATAGAAGTACCACCGAATGCCTGAATCAAAGCATTGTTCGTGAAGTAGAACAGAATTGAAGGTACAACCGCAATGATCGCGATGAAAATTGCGCCTGGCAAAATAACATGACGCATAACATTCTTAAGATAAGCAACCGTATTTGCACCAGGGCGAATACCAGGAATGAAGCCACCCTGACGCTGAAGGTTTTCAGCAGTCTCCGTTGGGTTAAACACAATTGAGGTATAGAAATACGCAAAGAAGACAATGAATACCGCTGTCAAAATCCAGTTAACCCAACCAGCAGACATAGCATTAGATACCATGGTCAGCCAATCAACATTAAACAGCGCAGCAAGCTGTGCTGGGAAGTAAATCAAGCAGCTAGCAAAGATGATAGGAATAACACCAGCAGCATTGATCTTAATAGGCAGATAAGAATTCTGACCACCCATCATTCTACGACCCTGAATACGCTTTGCGTAGCTAACCGGAATACGGCGCTGCGCGCGTTCAATGAAGATAATTGCAGGAATACAGAGCACTACGATTACGAGAATAAGAATGGTAATTGCCAGACCCATACCAAAGTCTGCATTCAGATTGATCGACGAGAAGATTGCCGAAGGAACTGAAGCAACGATGGATACGAAAATGATGAGAGACATACCATTGCCTACACCACGCTGAGTAATAAGTTCGCCCATCCACATGATAAGAGCAGTACCTACCACCAACGTAAAGACAACCAAGATGTCAGTCACGATTTCAGGAATTGCTGTACTAAAAACAACGCCGTAAGCCTGTGATTTAAACAGGAACAAATAACCAATAGCGTTAATCAGTGCAAGGCCCAAGGTCAGGTAGCGAGTTACTTGAGTAACACGACGTCTACCAGCTTCGCCTTCCCTATTCCAGCGACCTACCGCAGGAATTACGCCTTGCATCAGCTGCATAATAATTGATGCCGTGATGTAGGGCATAATGCCAAGAGCAAATACCGAGAAGTTGGAAAGTGCGCCACCTGTAAACAGGTCGAGCATAACCATACCAACACCTTGTTCCGTAAAGGAATCAGCAAAAGCTCTAAACGGTATGCCTGGCACTGGAATATATGCGCCAAGACGGTAGAGCGCCAAGATACCCAGAGTAAACAAGATTTTATTCCTGAGCTCTGGAACCTTAAACGCTTGTACAAGAGAACTTAGCAAGGCTCTTCGACCTTTCCTCCAGCAGCCTCAATCTTTGCCTTAGCAGAAGCGGAAACCTTATCAACCTTTACGGTTACAGCCTTAGTGATTTCACCATCGCCCAAAACCTTTACCAAAGAGTTAGGGTTCTTGATGATACCCTTAGCTGCCAAAGATTCACCATCTACAACGTCGCCAGCTTCGAAATACTTTTCGATGCGGCTTACATTTACAGGCAAATATTCAACACGATTGATGTTGCGGAAGCCAGGAAGCTTTGGCAAACGACGAGCAAGTGGAGTCTGACCACCCTCGAAACCAGTACCCTTGCCACCGCCAGAACGAGACTTCTGACCATTCAAACCGCGACCAGCAGTCTTGCCAGTGCCAGATGCGGGACCACGACCAACGCGCTTACGAGCCTTGGTTGCCCCTTCTGCAGGACGTAAATCCTTAAGTTCCATGTTTTGTTTCTCCTTTTACGCTATCCCTTCATCGTGAAGGGGTCGGCAGCTCGCCGCCGACAAACTTACTTTTAGACAAAAACTTTTGCCATTATCGCACAAAACACACTAAAGTGCGCCAGTAACTTTTCTCTCCACAGAGAGTATGCAATTTTTAACATATTACGCCGCGTTGGACTGAGATTAAGCTATTTAAATCAAGCTGTTTCTATTTAGCTTGATTTAAGCTAAGTGAGATCAAATCAGGTAATCGCGGGGTATGTTTCTAGCAATAATCAAAACACCTATTAAAGATTGATACCGCATTAAAAAGAAAAATGCGCCGCTCAAATGAACGGCGCATAAGGTTTTACGTAAAGATCTTAAAGCTCTTCAACCTCTACGAGGTGCTTTACCTTGAAAATCATGCCACGAACAGCAGGATTGTCTACCTGGTCTACCGTACGACCAATCTTGCCAAGACCAAGAGCCTTCAGGGTGCGACCCTGATCATACTTGTAACCAATTGGGCTCTTTACCTGAGTAATGCGCAGAGTTTTTGCGTCAGCCATTATTAGTTCTCCTTCCAGCCGTAGATCTGAGAAACGGAGATACCGCGGCGCTGAGCAACCTCTTCAGGGCTCTGCAAGTTCTTAAGACCTTCAGCGGTAGCCTTTACAATGTTAAGAACATTGTCGGTACCTAAGGACTTGCAGAATACGTCCTTAACACCAGCAAGTTCCATAACAGCACGAGCAGCGCCACCAGCAGCATGGCGACGGAGCTGGTGAAGGGAAAGACGGTTCAGGAGGCCATGCAGGTGACGAACAAGGCAGTGATGGAGGCGCTGGACGGCCTTCCGCCGGTGAAGGTACACTGCTCCCTGCTGGCGGAGGAAGCGATCCACGCGGCGCTGTGGGATTACGCGCAGAAGAAGGGCATCGTGATCGAGGGTCTGGAGAAGCCCAAGTCCGACATCCATGAGGGAGAAGAGCAGGAAGAGGAAGAATATTAATATGGGTCCGAAAGTGATCGTGGGAATGTCCGGAGGGGTGGACTCCTCCGTGGCTGCCCTGCTGTTAAAGGAGCAGGGATATGAGGTGATCGGTGTCACCATGCAGATCTGGCAGGACGAACGGAGCGAGGCACAGCAAAACTGTGCCTGTTCCGCTTTCGGGGAGCGGCAGAGCGCGGATGACGGCCGGGAGGACGTGGGCTGCTGCGGCCTGAGCGCGGTGGAGGACGCCAGGAGAGTGGCGGATCATCTGGGCATTCCCTATTATGTGATGAATTTTAAAAGAGAATTCCGGCAGTACGTGATGGATTATTTCGTGGAGGAGTATCTGCATGGAAGAACGCCGAATCCCTGTATTGCCTGTAACCGGTACGTGAAGTGGGAGGCTCTGCTGAACAAGAGTCTGGCCATTGGAGCGGAGTACATCGCCACCGGCCATTACGCCAGGATTGACCGGCTGGAAAACGGCCGTTTCTGCATCCGCAATTCGGTGACGGCCAGAAAGGACCAGACCTACGCGCTCTATGCGCTGACCCAGGATCAGCTGGCGCACACGCTGATGCCCGTGGGAGCGTATACCAAGGAGCAGATCCGGCAGATGGCACAGGACGCCGGGCTTCCCGTCGCCCATAAAAAGGACAGCCAGGAGATCTGCTTCATTCCGGACGGCGACTATGCCGCCACCATCGGGCGGCTGACGGGGGAAAAGAGCGTTCCCGGCGCATTCGTCTCGACGGACGGGCGCGTTCTCGGCGAGCATAAGGGGATCATTCACTACACGGTCGGCCAGCGCCGCGGTCTCGGCATTTCGCACGGCGAGCGGCTGTACGTCTGCCGGATCGATCCGGAGAGAAACGAGGTCGTCCTCGGCGAAGAGAAGGACCTGTACCGGAGCGAAGCGGCGGTATCGGACGTGAACTGGATCTCCGGCGAGACGCCGCGAGAGCCGGCGCGCTGCGCGGTGAAGATCCGCTACCGCGCGCGGGAGCAGGCCGCGACGGTGTATCCGGAGGAAAACGGCCGCGGCCGCACACCGGTATCTGCAGCCTGGTGTTCTTCAACTACTGCTACTTCAACGCTATGCAG
>OGYW01003455.1_pt1 | contig 10488 bp, 17 predicted proteins | sample 1576621 | NCBI WGS metagenome assembly OGYW01 (sample SAMEA3541528, study PRJEB24748) | human gut metagenome | biome: human gut; feature: human-associated habitat; material: faeces | place: China | collected 2012
TCTGCTGTCTCAGGATTTCAGCGTCAAAGGGGTCGACTGGAACCCTGCTAAGAAAGACGATCCAACCCTCTTCTAAGGAGAAAAATGATGGCCCATGTTCACTTCTTTCTGAACCCCAAAGGGGGAACCGGCAAAAGCCTCGTCAGCTACATCGTGGCTCAATACCTTATCAGCAAAGGCGTCAAAGCCACCTGTATCGACTGCGATCCCGTTACCCCTACCCTCATCGCCTATGAAGCCCTCCACGCCGTGCGGGTCAACACTATGGTGGAAAACAACATCGACAAAACCAAATTTGACCGCTTCGTCGAGCTTATTGCCCAAGGGGAGGAAAATGAACATTTCGTCATCGACAACGGGACCAGCTCCTTTGTGCCGCTTTTGGACTATATGGTAACAAACGCGATTACGCCCCTTCTCGTTTCGATGGGACGTACTGTGACCTTCCATGTCATTATAGTGGGGGGCGATAACCTCACCGGTACGGTCGACGGCTTCAAACAAATTGTGACGCAGTTCGCCCCCGAAGCCCGTATCATCGTCTGGCTGAATCCCTTCTTTGGCACTATTGAACGGGGCGGAAAATCTTTTGAGGACTTTGGCGTATACCGGGAAAACAGGGCTCACGTAAGCGCGGTATTATATTATCCCGATTTTCCAAAAGATACCTTCGGCAAATCTTTTGCCCTCTTACAAAAGGATCGCCTCACCTTTGCCGAAGTTTGCGATGAGGAACAAGCTCCACAGGACTATGACCTCATGACTCGGCATCGCATCGGTATGATCAGACAGCGTGTTTCCACCATGCTTGACGCCGCAAGGGTGCTCTAAATGGATTCTCTTGAGGAATATATCGCTCTTATTGCGAAGGAAAATCACGTTAGCCTTGACCGGAAGGACTCGATCTGTATCCTCCATACTATCCTTGCCAAATTTGAGAGAGAGTTACTTGAAAGCCAGAGAAAAATTCTCGATGATTTCAGCGGAAAAATCGAAACCCTTTGTCTAGAGCTTGACCTCGCGGAAAAAGCGAGATCGGAAAAAGCTCTCTCCTTCGCCCGCTCCAGCGCCGAACAGTTGATGAAAAGCATTCCCACAACGATGAAGGCTACTGTGGAGGAAGCCTCTTTCAAAAAACTGCTGGCACAAACCGCTCTGGCCACCCTGAAGGATCAGATGTCCGTTATCGTCCATATCCCGCGCAAAGTTTGGATAGGAGGAAGCGTTCTTGCTCTCCTGAACCTTTTAAGCCTCTTTCTGTTTTTGATTAATGTAATCTGAAGGGAGATCGTCTTGTGGAAGACTATTCAAAAATATTCCAATCCCATATCATCCGTTTCTATCATGAGTGGGGGTATTCTCGACAACAATTTGCTGAGATTATAGGGATTTCATATGGAAGAACCTACAGTCTCCTCAGTGAAGGCGGGGATACGGGTCTGACGCTTAATACAATGCAAGCCATTTCGGACTCTCTTGGACTGCCCCTTCCCCTGTTGCTTAAACCTCTCGAATCCGAAGAATGGCAATCCGTTCTCGCTCTTTGGAAATGGAATCCCCCCCACCACAGCCATATTCCTGACGGCTATACGCTAGTGCGAAACGTGGTTCTTCCCGAACACAAGGCCGTCATTGTCAATGAATGGGGAAAAATGACCGCAAAAGAGCTCAAGAAGCTAAAAAAACAGAAGAACTCCCCTGAACCCAAAGAAGAAAACGATACGCCAAACGAATAATTTCAAAAAGGAACGCAGGATGGAAACTGAACAGATCACCACTCAGGAAGTCTTCGAACCCACCATTGAAGACATGATCCAAACCGAAAGCGGCATCCCCACAACCACGTCCCTCGTCATCGCTCAGGTATTCGACAAGGAGCACAAGAACGTCCTCCGTGACATTCAAAACTTGGAATGTTCCCCCCAATTTCGTCAGCTCAATTTTGAGCTATACGAATATTCCAAGGAGTTAGACATAGGTGTCCGAAAATATCCCGCCTACCGGCTCACCCGCGACGGCTTTGTCTTCCTCGCGATGGGCTTCACCGGCAAAAAGGCGGCGGCATGGAAGGAACGTTTCCTTGAAGCCTTCAATACGATGGAAGCGGCCCTGCTCAGACAACAGCGCCAGAGAGAAGCCGCACGTCTCAGACAACGCCAGCGGCAAGAGACGGCCCCCAAGGAACTGGAACAGCCCGCCCCCCGGCATGGGAGAAGCCCGAGTTCTTCCGCTCCGCACGAAAGCTCACCAAGGCCCAAACGGAATCCCTCCTCGGTGTCCTCAATATGGAATGCCTCCTCCAGAATCGCCAACCTGAAGACGCGCTCAAAGAGCTGCTCACGTTCTTCCACCTCTCCAGCCTGGAAGACATGGGCCAGTCCGACTACCGCCATGCCGTCTTTTCCGTGATGAAAAGAATGCTCCTGACCTCCGGCAAAACCTCGGAAGACGCTCAGGCATCTCCCCAATATGCCGCCGCCATAGACGGCCTCATCAATTTCTGGAACCACTCCTCAGACTTTACCAAAAGCGATATTCAAAACTACGTCCAGAACAAATGCGGCCTTTCTCTTCAGGAAGGCATCTCTTCCGATTCTGACGGCCTGAAGGTTCTCTTCACCCTATGGGGAGGCATCTCCCATTACGACCTGCGGTTGAACTGACTCCAACGGAAAAGCCCGGCATCACAGTTTGATGCCGGGCTTTTCCGTAGTGACACGGGCCGATGCCCGAAGTATTGCGAAGAATCCTCAGTCCAGTATCCACTTCACCGTATCCTTTGTGGCCACAAGCCCGTACTCGCCGCTCTCTGACTCGAAAAGCCACCAATCCCGGCTGATCCGTTTCACCCTGCCGATGCCCGCGGTTTCAGTAGTCCGAGGAACCGCGACGGACACGGTGGACGGATCGGCCCGAATACCTACCCACAGCTTTTCAAGGTTCCTGTACCGCATCAGGTCCCCAAGCCAGACAGACTTTTGATATGCTGACATTGTTCAATCTTTTTTCTTGTCTGAATTTTGCTAGTAACTCTTTACCAGCAACGATAACGTAAGAGAGGATGCTATGTACAGAGATGGTACACTTGAGGAACTAATAAAAGATCTTGAAGAAGAGCGTGCATCTAAAAGACTTCGTGAACTTGATCCAGAATTACTACTCAAGCCTGATATTTGAATTGTTACACCAAAAGAAGGAGCTTGTGAGAAATGCAAATCTTTTGCTAAAAAACTTTTTTTGAAAAACCACAACGTCCTCATCCAAACTGCAAATGTAAAATACAACGAATCTTACCCGAAAAAACAGCTCAAAAGGCATTGATAAAAAATACACCTATTGTTACAGATCTCTTGAGGGGAGATACTTCGCCTCTCTTTTTGTTTTTTTCAGCAACTTCAGTTATTAATGTACATATAAAGAATTTAAATCCAGTACGTTGTGCAGATGTAAATATTGACAGTTATAATGAATTGGGTAAAGAATCAAAAAGTTCTTATTTGCTTCCTCTTAGTTCCGTTGTTTTTACGTTTTCATATTTTCGTGAAGCCCCTGTGGATTGGAAACTTGTACTTGTAACAAATTTTGATAATGCACAACTATTATGCACAGTAAAAAATATAGAATAGTACAGTTGTTTATATTCTTAATATCTATACTTATTTTTTTTGTACATGCACAGGCAAAAGAAGTCATTCTTGACTGTGTTGATGTTAAAGAAATTCAATGTATTGCATTAGAATTAAAACAAATAAACAAATGTAGTTTGTTGTTTAGTGCTGATGCAAGATCAAAATTCGATTTAAAAGATGTACCTTCTGAAGAAATAATCACTATTTTTGTATCAGAAATGGCTGTTTCATCGATGACATCCAGTGTTTTCTTTACTGGTTCTCGTGCCGAAATGGATGTGCCTAAAGCGAGAATACTTCATACACAAATATGCAAAAATATTCCAATGAGGGCATATTATTTTGATCAAAAGACACACAGAAGAGTATCCACGTCATTTTAAAAAACACTCCACGACGGCAATATGCAGAAAGGAAACACCCACAGCCAACCAATAAGGTCGCGAGTAGCCCCGTAGAGCGTATTTTCTGCCCGCTAGTACGAAGCACACTGATTGCTGCGCTTGAAGAAGAAATTTTGAAGTAGTGATAAAGCCCCGGAAAGCCCCTTTTCCGGGGCTTTCTTTTTTTGGGCATATCCCGTGAAACGCTAGAAAAACGATTCTAGGCCCATTTCTGAGGCGAAAAGGAAGGCAAACTTTCCTTATGCTACTACCTCTGTAATATCATATTCTTTCTGGATTGTAAGTTCCCACACGCTGACTTCCCCCGTATCCCTGTTAAGCACGGCGATACGATTTTCATCTTCTTCATTCAAATTATATGACTCAGCGAAATCCTGAACTGCATAACGTGCATCTTTCCATTGTCCTGCGTGTTGCCAATTTTCTTCCCAATTAAATTCAGGTAACTGTATTACACTTTCAAAAATACAATAAAAAGCATATGAGACTACGGGATATTGTCACTTATTTATATAGTAACTGTACTCACAGCGTCGATGTATTTGCCTCAATACCACATAGTTGATATTGAACCCACCATTTTTTGTAGCAATGCAAACATATATATAATATTTCTAGATATTCAACAGAATCATACTGATATATTTTCATATTTATATCTATTCCTTGACAAAAAGGACTCTCATGCTCAGAAAAATCTTTATACTCATCAAGTGATTTCATATAGTTGACTCCTCAAGGAGAACCCTGTATTTCCGATATACAGAAATACAGGGTTATATAAACATAGTATTACAGATTTATGGGTAATTCTATTGGCGCAAACATCTTCAGCCAATGCCCAGCGATGACATAACCGACATGTCGGGGCTCACCATCGGCCCCGTTTTCAACATACATTTTTGCGATTCTACTCCCACTGCTTCCAACCTTTTCCCGCAGCTCCCTGACCGTTCTCGCATAGAAATGATTTCCATACTGATCTAAGTACAGCATCAATGTACCATTCATGTCTTCTCCTAAAGAAAAAGGCGATCCGTCTCCGAATCGCCTTCAATGATATATAAAGAATAAAAAGAACCTATTGCACAATCTCTCCCTTTTCCCACAGTTCGTTGCAGGAAAGGTCTAGATTATCATTCCAAGTGACACCATATCCACCAGCATCAACACGAACATGATTGAAGAGAACTGGCTCTTCCAGTATCTGAAAAGCAGGTATAGACCTGATCAGTGGCTCCATATTGTACTGCTTTACCGTATTATCCCAAAAACAGACCAAAAGATGCTTATTGGGAAGAGGATTGACGGAATGAATACGATAGAACATTGCGTACCTCCTACTTAAACGAGAGGGGGAAGCTGGATAAACTCCTGAGTATCCCACATTTTTTGCAGGGCCTCCCTGTGTTCTCCAGCCCACTCTTGAACAAGAAATAATGCCTTACGGGGTAAATGCCCTTCAATCATATCAAGTCTATTCAAGTCTATGACGCCGACATATTCGCCATAGATGGCATGGAAGTGAGGCGGATTGTGTTCCCCCGCCAAAAAGTACATTTTGATGATACCGTAGAACCTTGCGATGACAGGCATTGTTGTTCCATTACTTTCTTAAAGTAATCATTTTCGCAGTTCCCGTCCATAGCAAAGACCGTCCCGCTTCCCGGAACGGCCTCACTCAGGCATAGGACGAATCTTCCCGTGCCTTTCCATCCCACAGTCTCGCAGTCGCGTAGCTGGTGATGCGACACGCCGGAACATCGAAACAATCAATAATCCGTCTCCTGAACGCCTTTCCCTTCCCGCTTCCCGGAATCGGCATGGCCGTATACCGCATGAAGCCTTTTAGCTGAACCTTCCGTTCAATGGGAATCAGCGTTACGGTCTTCGCCGCCACCTTCACCACTTCATAAAAATCAACGTTCGTCTGATCATATCCCCAGCTGCTCACAAAGATGTCACCCTGTTTCATCGGAATCCTCCACAATTGTTGACTGTTCCTTTCACTTGGCAGCCCAGCGACTCACCATCGCCTTTGATCCGCCCACTCCCCCGGAGCTTTTTTTCTCTGGAGTTGAAACCTGCCTTTTTAAACAGGACTCCCAGAGGGCTTTCACCAAGTGAAAGAAGCCCTCTGGGAGTCCTGCTTAAAAGGCGTGTCAACGCCAGAAAAAAGAAAATCTGAAAAAATGGGCTTGCTTCCGTGACGGAACGACCGGAATGAAATGGAGGGAGTGAGGGCGCGGAAGTTGCGCGAACTCGCGCAACCCTTTCTTTCTCCTCTTTTGCTCTCAAATGTCGGGGCTGCTTCCGTGACAGAGTGACTGGAACGACAAGCGATGCGGGCGAGTACGGCCAGCATTTGCTGGCCGCACGGAGCTACACAAGGAGCGCAGAAGTGGAGGGAGCGATGGCGCAGAAGATGCGCCGACAGGCGCACCCTTCCTTTGCTTGAAGTGTTGGTTGAACTCAGCCGGATGGCTAATTATATTTTTATATCAAAATCAGGCAGCTTATCTATCGAGTTCATGTAATCTGGCGAAAGATGAGCATATCTTTGCGTCATTATCGTTGTCTTGTGTCCAAGCATTTTCCCTACGCTATATAGTGGAACTCCTTGCATAACTAACCAACTCGCAAAAGTATAGCACAGCGTATAAAAAACAACTTTATATAACGGATCGGTTATATCCTCATTAAATCTACATAGTTTTACTGCTCTCCGAAATGGAGATCCTGCCTGCGTAAAGGATTCTCCATTTTCCTTATGGAATAGCAAAGCCTCACGTGAGGCAGATAAATGTTTTTGGCATATCGAGGCAACAATAGGTTTCATTTTTATGTATCTTGAATCTCCATTCTTACTCTCAGCCACATATATTATTTTATTTTTTAAAGAAATATGACATCGCCTGAGATTAAAAAGTTCATTTGGTCTGAGTCCTGTATTCAGGGACAGCACAGTCAAATCTCGCCAAAGCATACTAGAAAAAAACTTTCTATTTGATAAACAAGCTATCAGCATATTAGCTTCATCAATTGACAGGAAGCGATAGCGTTGATTTTTAACTTTAGGCATTGGAAATGATGGCAATTTTGTATCGCTGAGTTCATATTCTTTTGCGGTATACAGGACACGTCTGAGCAAGCTCAGACAGTGGTAGATGGTTTGTGGGCTCAAATTCTTTTTTTCGAGATGGCAGCGGAGCCGAGCGAGATCGAGTTTTTTTATAGAGCTAATTTCTCTCTGTTCGAGGTGAGAGAGGTGAAGCTCCCACCTACGAAGTTCGGTTCTTACTCCCTTTTTTGAGTCATCACAAAGAGTTAAAGAATTATAAAGTTGCCAAGCGTCTTTCAGTATTGCCATTTCTTACCTCATGCGGTATATAGAGAAAAATTCGCATGTAGGTAAAAAAAAGTCTTTGAGAATCAAAGACTAGTAGCTAGAAAGACATACGGCCTTTCACGCCGTCAACAGCGGTTCAAATCCGCTTGGGGACGCCAACAGACATCTGAAGGCGCATCACATACCTCCAAAATTGAGGTTTTGTGGTGCGCCTTTTGTATTATAAGCACCCCGCCCTTGTAAAGCCCTCCCTCCCGGCCCTCAAGCCGCTCCGCTCTCTCCAGCCCCGCCACGTCCTGCGGCCTTCTGGAAAAAACTCCCCCCTACGTCCAAAAACTCCGAGCCCTTCCTGTTCAAGGCGTAACCTCCGTCATGAAGATAATGCCTTCATCCGGCAAGCGTATGGCCTGCGCGCCGCACTGTTTTTCCCTGCCCACAGGATGTACGCGCCTCCTCTGGCCGCGCCTAAAGGCCCATCTGCCCGCTTCGAGTCCGCCTCCTAGTCGATTTTCCAGGCTGTACACAATTCCTTGCCGATATTCGCCGTGGCATAAGGCGGAAATTCATCGTCCTCGATAACAGGGCTGGCCTTGCTGCTCGGCCTTCAATCAACCGCGGCAGGGGCATATCCGAAGTCACAGCGCTCTCCTGTGGGGATTCCCTCTCGCTTCTGGAAGCTCTTGTATGGATGGTTCTCATCTATTGCAGGCTGTGTTCCGTCCTGTCTCTTCATATGTCGCCCCCTGGTGGCCGGGGATATTCCCATAAATGATCCGGGTTGTTCCCCCTGCTGAACAGACAACGCGAAACGCCTTCAGGCGTCGGATGTCCGGGTGGCGCTACACCACTATACCCAGCTTGCGTATTCTGTGTTGCAGCGTGGACCGTGGCACCTTCAGCAGGGCCGCAGCACCACGCGGGCCAGACAGACGCCCCCCTGTGAGGCGTAATGCCTCCAGAATATGGGCACGTTCATTTTCCTCAAGGCTTGGCAGATCGGTGTCATTTCCCCTGGAAGACGCCTGTAGTGGAATTTCGGCTGGTGCGGATAGCGAGAGGAGCTGCGCGGGTTTTGCCGTCTGGCCGGAAATGTTGTCCCATTCATGCAGCGTTTCCCGTACCAATGCTTCCGTTACAGCCCCATCCAGAGAGTGCAGTAAAAGTCTGCTGACGACATTGCGCAACTCACGGATATTGCCGGGCCAATCGTGGTTACAGAGCGCACCGAGGACACTTGCGGACAGATGCGGAGGCTCTATCAACCACGACTTGGAAAATTGTTTAATGTAATAGTCCACCAATATGGGTATATCGCTTTGCCGATCGCGCAGTGGAGGAAGGCGTAGCGTGACCGAGGCCAGACGGTAGAACAGGTCCCGTCGTAGCCGACCCTGCGCCAGCGACGTTTCCAAATCAATATTGGTGGCGGAAAGCACGCGGATATCAACATTGATAGAGCGGGCATCGAGTCGCTGCTGGCCTGTGTGGTGGCGGACAGCATGACGGGCGACAGGCACAATTCGAATATGGAGCTGATTTCGCAGGGCATCGGCAATGTGGCTTCCGTGTTCTTCGGCGGATTCTCCGCCACGGGCGCCATCGCCCGCACGGCGACGAATATCCGAGCAGGCGCGATGTCATCCATCTCCGCCATTGTGCATTCCCTGTTCCTCGTGGCTGTGGTCATGTGGTTGCTGCCATTGATAGAGCTCATCCCACTGGCAGCCCTTGCCTCCGTACTGGTGATAGTTGCCTACGATATAAGCGATCTGCGCACTGTACGCCATATTTTTCAGGGACCTAAGTCCGACTGGTCGGTAATGCTCCTGACTTTCGCGCTCACGGTGGTGTTTGACTTAACCGTGGCTGTATATACTGGAGTCATACCGGCGTCGTTGCTGTTCATGCGCCGCATGGGCGAATTAACGGGTCTCCATACCTGCGTTTCCAGGGAGGACGAGGCATCCGGGCACGAAATCCCTATCCCGGACAAAAACAACGTGCCCGACGGAGTGGAAATTTTCGCCATCAACGGGCCGCTGTTCTTCGGTGTGGCTGACCGATTCCAGTCCACGCTGAACGCAATGGAGACGCCGCCCAAGGTATTCATAATGTATCTGCACAACATGTCCGCCATCGACATGACAGGTATCCACGTATTGGAAGAATTCCTTGAGCGCTGGCGGAAAGGCTGTCGCGTGCTATTCGCCGCCGTGCGGAAACCCGTCCACAGGACGCTCCAGCGGGTCGGTATTCTGCGCACCGTGGGCGAAGAGAACGTCTTCCCCTCACTCGACGAAGCGCTGCTCCGCGCCGAGGAAATTTTGGAAGATACCATTATGGCCCGGGGAAAGAGTTTTGCTACGGCTGATTTCGAGATTCTGAAGCTATCACGAGAGCGCAGCAAAAACTGAAGAAGCTCCAGAAGCCACATTCACTCGTCGCCAAGGCAAAATACTATACCGAGAAGCAGAGCAAGCACACCCAGCCCCGAAAAGACAGTGCGGAGCATGAAAAACTCCGTGGCGGGGCACCCCCGATGGGATGCTCACAGTAACATCAGACGAGCAGGCTCTGTCATAGAATGTGATTGTTTCATCTCCACAGTATGGTGCAAAATACAGTCTTTTTCTCCGTTTTTTCCGTTAGCGGAATCCATAGCCAAAGCATTTAGTCGGTTATTTCTTTGAAGACTCAAAAAATGAAGCATCAACCATTTCTTGTGACACAGCCGACGAGCAATAGTTCCTTCATTTGCCGCTCGGGCACCGTTCACAGATGCTCCGCATCATATCCCGGAACGAACGCTTGCGTGCCTTCGATTCCCCAAGCAAAACAAATGAATAGAATTTGGCAGCGTACTTGTTTGTCCGTATTGTTTTTCGAAATCCTGCATATCTACCCTCTTTGATTTGCGGGTCGAGTCCTCTACCGGCCGCTTCCGGCAGAGGACTCTTTGTTTCAACGGCCGAGTAGATCTTCTGCGCTTCAGGGTGCGAGCCGATATATTCGTAGATTTGCCAATACTTCTCTGCAAAGGCAGGACTGTGTCCGGCGAACCTGGTAAGGACAAACAATATCGCTACATTCCAGCCACATCGGGTGC
>OGYW01003462.1_pt1 | contig 10474 bp, 8 predicted proteins | sample 1576621 | NCBI WGS metagenome assembly OGYW01 (sample SAMEA3541528, study PRJEB24748) | human gut metagenome | biome: human gut; feature: human-associated habitat; material: faeces | place: China | collected 2012
TGCGGTCTTCCAGCTCTTCCTTCACGTTCAGGATGCCCAGACGGTTGGCGATGGGAGCATAGACCTCCATCGTCTCGCGGGCCTTGTCGCGGCGCTTCTGTTCGGGCCAGGCGTCGCCGGTGCGCATGTTGTGCAGCCGGTCGCACAGCTTGATGATCATCACGCGGACGTCGCGGCTCATGGCCAGCAGCATCTTGCGCAGATTCTCGGCCTGCAGCTCTTCGATGTTGGAGAACTGGATCTTGGTCAGCTTGGTGACACCGTCCACCAGCAGGGCCACTTCCTCGCCAAAGGCGGCCTTCAGGTCGTCCAGGGTGGTGGGGGTGTCCTCGACCACATCGTGGAGCAGGGCGGCGGCGATGCTCTCCGTGTCCATGCCCAGGTCCAGCACCAGCCGGGCCACGGCCAGCGGGTGGCAGATGTAGGGCTCGCCGCTGCGGCGGCAGACGCCCCTGTGGGCATTGTTGGCCAGGTCATACGCCTTTTGGATCATCTCCATATTGTAGGCTTTGCCGCTGGCCTGGATGGCCTCCACCAGCTTTTCCCAGGTGATGATCTCCGGGCGCACCTCACTGGGCAGCGTCCCTTCGGGGGCGTTGGCAGGCAGAGCCGTGGCTGCGACCGTCGCCACTTCCGGCGGGTTGCTCACGGCCTGATGCAGGTGTGTTTTTGCGGAATAAGAATCCTCCGGCTTGACCGGGTCCAGCATACTTTTTCCCTCTGGCATTTACTCTTCCTCCAGACATTTCAAGATCGGTGCGTCGGCAAGATTCTTCTTGCCCTGTGCGGGCACCAGTGCCCAGAACTTTGCCCCGCCGCATTCCTGCACCGCGATGAGCCCCACCTGTTCGAGGGCGGTGAGCGCGACCAGGATCTTGCCGGTGTTCTGCTCCCCCAGCTTTGCGAACAGGGGCTGCAGATCCTCAGCGTGCCAGCGCCGGGCCTGCAGTTCACGGTACACTGTGATGATATCGCTCCGCTTGGGCGCCACGGCTGCTTTCTGTTCCGCCGTGAGCGGGGTGCCGCGCCGGAGCGCCTGCACCAGCGCCGTCTGCTCGGCGGCCGCATTGCCCAGCCCCGCCGGGTGCAGCTCCAGGATGCGGCCCGAAAGCTGTGCCCCGCGCGGCGCATCGTAGACCGAAAGGTTCAGCGCGGCGTCCACGACATCGCCCATGGCATAGGGCAGCTGCTCCGGGTGCATCCCGAACCAGACGGCATACATGCTGGCGCTGCCCTGCCGCAGGCGCAGGCGGCAGTGCCTGCCCTCCGACACCGGGTAGATGCCGTCGATGACGGCCTTTTCCAGCACAAAAACGGGGGTGGGGTTCTCGGCTCCGTAGGGAGCCAGCTGTTCCAGCCGCCGGACCGACTCCACGGTGATGCGGTCCAGATGGATGGACAGGTCGCATTCCAGCGGCGGTGTGAGGAGCACGGGGCACTCCCGCGCGGCCCACTCGTTCAGTCGGCGGCGCAGCTCGTGCAGGTTCTCTTCCCGCACCGAAAGGCCCGCCGCCATAGCGTGGCCGCCGAAGCGGAGCAGGATGTCCTCGCACGAGGCGATGCAGGCGTGCAGGTTGAAGCCCTGCACACTGCGGCCGCTGCCCTTGCCCTCGCCGTGCTCATCCACCGAGACGACGATGACGGGGCGGCCGGTCTTTTCCACCAGCCGGGAGGCTACGATGCCGATGACGCCGGGGTGCCAGTCCCGGCCCCAGATGAGGATGACCCGGTCTTCGAGGATGGCGGGTTCCGCATCCAGCTGCTCCTGCGCAGCCCGGACGATCTCCTGCTCGGTCTCCTGCCGGGCCACATTGATCTCGTTCAGCTTATGCGCCAGCTCCTCGGCGCGCTCCTCCTCCTCGCAGAGGACGAGCTGCAGCGCAGTGACGGCGTTGTCCATCCGCCCCGCCGCGTTGATGCGGGGCGCGATGGCATAGCTGACGTTCTCGGCCGTGATGGGCCTGCCCGCCAAGCCGACTTCTTCCAGCAGGGCCGAAAAGCCCGGCCGGTCGGTCTGCTGCAGCAGTTTCAGGCCCGCCTTGACGAGGGTGCGGTTCTCGCCGGTCAGCGGCATGACGTCCGCCACGGTGCCCACGGCGGCCAGGTCGCCGCAGTAGTCCAGCATCTCTTCCGGCGGGCAGCCATCCAGCGCCGCACAGAGTTTGAAGGCCACCCCCGCGCCGCACAGGCCCTTGAAGGGGCTGTGGTCGTCGGCGCGGCGGGGATCCACAACGGCCACTGCGTGGGGCAGGGTGTCGTGGGGCAGGTGGTGGTCCGTCACAATGAGGTCCACACCCAGCGAAGCCGCAAAGTCGGCTTCTTCCAGCGCAGAGATGCCGTTGTCCACCGTGACGATGAGCTGACAGCCCTTGTCGTGGATGGACTGGACGGCGTTCTTCGAAAGGCCATAGCCGTCGCCTTCGCGGCTGGGCAGCATGCACTTGACGTTTGCGCCCATCCCCTTGAGATGCTGGTACAGCAGGGCCGTGGCCGTCACGCCGTCCACATCATAATCGCCGTAAACAACGATGGTCTGTTCTTTGTCGATGGCTTCGAGGATGCGGGCACAGGCTTTGTCCATGTCCGTCAGGAGCATGGGGTCGCTCAGCTCTTCCTCGCCTGCCAGCAGCGTCAGCGCCTCAGCGGGGTCGGTGATGCCGCGCGCAGCCAGGACGCCCGCCAGCAGGCCCGCTTCCTTCTGTTGTGCCGCCAGCGTGGCGGCGTATTTCTGCTCGCTCCAGGGCTCATCGTCCAGAGCGTTCTGCTCCAGTTCTTCGGTGTTCTGTTCCGCAATGGCGGAGGTCAGTTCCTTGAGGGCGGTGCGGTCAAATTCTTTTAAGGTCCATGCCCGGCAGGTCATCGCAATCCCTCCCCGGTCAGGCCGTCGTTGGCCAGCATTCCCTGCAATGCCGCGATCTCGCTGGAGACATCCAGCGCCACATCGCTCAGCAGATTATCGTAGAGGTTGTCATACGCCTGATTGAGCGTATGCAGGATGCCCGCGATGTCCCGGCGGATGCTCTCGGCATTATCGCCTTTCTGGCCCTGCACATCGTTGTAGGTGTGCAGGAGCTTGAGGGTGGTCGGGATATAGTATTCCGCGAACCGCCGTGCTTTCGGCAGGCTTTCGGGGTGGGCTTCCAGCCAGTCACAGATGGCCTCGGTGGTCTTCTGCATGTGGGCCAGCTCCTCCACGCCCTGCGCGTCCTGCATGAGCTGCTGCTCCTGCGCCAGCACTTTGGCGAAGCGGCGGGTCGTTTCGAGGTTGAGCGGGGTCTCCTGGGGTTCCGCCTGCGGTTCGGCCTTGGGTTCCGGCTCTGCCTGCACGGCGGCTCTGGCCTCCTGCGCGGCGCGGTAATCCTCCGCCGTCAGATAGAGTGTTTCCGTTTTTTCATCCAGCCATCCGTTCAGCCAGCCTTTGCGGATGTATTTTTGCAGCTTCTTCAGCATTTTTTTCCGGTTCTGGTGGACGAGGTCGGCCAGCATCCGGACCGAAAGGCCCTTGTGGTAGTCGGTGGTGTCCGCAAGATCGGCGAACTGCCCCAGTTGCTTTCCGGCTTTCACCCAGGCGGAACCACAGGCCGTCATCCAGCCAAAGCCCGCCGTGGCAAGGGCCAGCAGGCCGCCGACGATGCCCAGCACGTTGTAGGCGGTGTTCATAACGTAGTCCGTGCCCGTCATCAGCACACTGCCGTCCTCCGTAGCCGTCATCACAACGTCCGGCGACACAACGCCCAACCCAATGAGGCAGCCCAGCGTCCCCAGCCCGAAGATCACCATGAAGGTGATGCCCACGGCCAGCAGGGCTGCACCGCCGTTCTGGCGCTTTTTGCCGTCTGCACGCAGCAGGTCTACAGGGGTCTGCTCCCCTTTCAAGCCAAAGATCTGTCTGGCCCACTGGGGCATCCCGCCCGCGTTCCAGGGCCCGGTTTTCTGTGCCTCCTGCTGGGCTTTGTAGTATTCGTTCCGGCTGTTCCGGAGGGCTTTTCCCGCTTCCGAGATGCCGAAGTTGGCCGCATGGACGGCTGCTTTTCCCACATCCCAGGCCCGGTCGCCGATCTCCATGCCCCGGCCCTCAAAGCCATAGCGGAACGCATCGGACATGGTGTCGCCAAACTCACGCAGCTGGTCTTCCAGTTCCCGCTGCACCTGCTGGCCTTCGGTCTCCTTCATCCTATCGTTTTCACGATCGTTCATCAAAATCTTCTCACCCTTCTGCCGGACGATACCGGCCGATGATCGCGCGGGCGACCCGCAGGCCGTCCACGGCGGCACTCATGATGCCGCCTGCATAGCCCGCGCCTTCTCCGCAGGGGTACAACCCTGCCAGCTGGGCCGATTCCAGATCTTCTTCCCGCTTCAGCCGCACAGGGCTGCTGGTGCGGGTCTCCAGACCGGTCAGGACCGCGTCCGGCGCGGTGTACCCGGCGATCTTGCGTTCATACGCCCGCAGACCGGCCCGCAGGGTGTCGGCCAGCTCCCCAGGCAGCAAAGCGCCCAGGTCTGCCGCCACGACGCCCCGGTCGTAGGTCGGCTCCACCGTGCCGATGTGCAGTTTTCCCCGGCCTTCGAGGAAGCTCCGGACATTTTCCGCCGGGGCCGCATAGGCTCCTCCGGCGCGGCCCGCCTGATAGGCGTTGGCTTCCAGCTCCCGCTGGAACGCGATGGCCCGGCGCGGGTCATTGCCGAAATCCTCGGCTCCCACGCTGACCACCACCGCCGCGTTGGCGTTTTTGCCGCTGCGGGCGTGGTAGCTCATGCCGTTGGTCACCACCCGGCCCGCCTCGCTGGCCGAGGCCACCACCTGCCCGCCGGGACACATGCAGAAGGTGTAGACACACCGGCTGCCCACATGCTGGGACAGCTGGTATTCCCCACGCGGCAGCGCCGGGTGGCCCGCCGCCTCGTGGTAGAGGCTCTTTTCGATCGCACTTTGCAGATGCTCCGCCCGGAAGCCCACGCTGAACGGTTTACACTCCAGCACAAGGCCGCTCTCCATCATCATTTCAAAGGTATCCCGCGCCGAGTGGCCGACCGCGAACACCAGCGCCTCGCACGGGAAGCTGCCCTGCGTGGTCTGGACGCCGACAAGCCTGCCATCCTTCCGCACAAACCCGGTCAGAGCCGTGTTGAAATGCACCTCGCCGCCCAGGGATTCGATCTCTTTCCGGATGGAGGTGATGACGCCCCGGAGCAGATCGGTGCCGACATGCGGCTTCTGCTTCCAGGCGATCTCCGCCGGGGCACCATGCTGCAAAAACACTTCGGTGACAAAGCCGCACAGCGCATCGCCGATGCGGGTGGTCAGCTTGCCGTCCGAAAAGGTGCCTGCGCCGCCCTCGCCGAACTGGATGTTCGCGTTCTCGTTGAGCTCACCGGTGGCGGAAAAATGCTCCACCGCCTTCACCCGCTCATCCAGCGCCGGGCCGCGCTCCAGCACGATGGGCCGGTAGCCCTGCCGGGCCAGCAGCAGCGCCGCGAACAGCCCCGCCGGGCCAAGCCCGCAGACGATGGGCCGGTGGGCCAGCGGCCCGGTGCCGTTCTGGACGGAAAAATCGGTCCTGCTGCGGAGAGCAACGCAGGGCAAGGCCCCTGCAAATGCAGATTCCTCACCCTCGTCCTTGAGCGTTACCGCAACGGTATAGACCAGTCTGGGCTGGCCGTGGCGGGCATCCACCGACAGCTTTGCCACACCGAGATGGGCGGCTTTGCTGCGGGGGATGCGGGCCAGGTGCAGCGCTTTTTCAAAGGCCTGCGGCTCCCCGGCGGAAAGGGGGAGCCTGATGTCTCTTACCAAAATCATACGATGATTGCTTTCTTTTTCATTGCCGCCCCCTGCATACAGTATGGACGGAGCGGGCTGCGTTTTAGTTGCTCTCGATCTTGCACTGGATGACATAGCTGCCCAGCGCGAAAATTTTGCCGTTGGACGGCACATACAGTCTGCATGCGATGTTCTGCTGGCCGATGGCCACCGCGAAGTCGTCCGCGTCGATCTCAATGACGACCTGCTCCGGCGTCAGGGCCTCCATCGCGCCCGCCGGGCCGCAGAGGGTCACGTTCATCAGCCGCTCGGTTTCCACCGTCAGGGTATAGGTAGAGGGCAGGTTGACCACCTGCACACACGCGGCGGGCAGATTCAGGGTCTTGGTCTCCAGTTTGGAGGAATCGAAGCTGACGGTGATGGTGGAGATGTTGTCCAGCAGGCGGATATCGCTGGGCAGCTCGATGGGCATTTCATAGACCTTGTTCAGCGAGAAGGTGGACAGGTCGATGGTGCCGACGGACAGGGTGGACATCTTGTCGATCTGGCTGGCCGGGCCCGCCACGTTCAGGGTCTTCTTGCTCAGCGTGTAGGTCAGCACCGAGTCGTCAAAATCGCGCGGGGCGTTGATGAAGCTGACGCTGACGGGCAGCGTGGCCATCTTATAGACCTGCAGCGTGACCTCCACGCTCGACTCTTCCAGCGTGGTGTACGCGAACTTGACTTCGCTGCCGCTGTTGGTGTAGAACCGCAGAGCGGTATCGAGGGTGACGGATTCCGTCAGCTCGCCGTTGTGGGTCACCTCGGCGGTGCAGGTGGTCACCTTGTCGATCTCGGTGCTGGGGCCGGAGAGGGTCACGCTCTCCTTCGAAAGCTCCGTCCCATACAAAATATATCCATCGGCAATGGTCAGGTAGTTGGTGGTCACCGTGATGGGGACCGTCTTTTCCTCCACCACATCAAAGACCACGTCCACGCTGTTGTCGCCGCCCTCGATGGAGACGGTGACGCCGTTCAGCAAGCCGTTGACGCCCCGCACCTGCAGATGCAGGGTCTTCTCGCCGCTGTCGCGCACACCGGACCAGTCCGGGTAGACGACGAAATCGGATGCCGTGAGGCTGCCGATGGCGTAGCCGTCGCCGGAAACTTTCAGAGTGACGTATTTTTCCGGGGCGCTGACAATGCTCAGGCCACGGGAGGTGTACGCGGCGGAATCGTAGGTAAAATCCACCGGCACATTGGCGATGGTCTTGGTGGTGCCGGGCTGGACCACGATGGTGACGACCATCCAGGCCACGATGGCACCCACGACGGCCAGCAGCAACCGGATGCGGCGGTCGTCCAGGATACTCTTGCTGTGCTGGATGGCAGGCTTTGTGCCGCTCTTGTTCGGCTCGTTGCTCATGACTGCTCGTCCTCCTCTTTCTGGTTCACCCAGCTCAGCAGGCGCCTGACTCTGCCCTTCCAGCTGTTGTCGGTCTTTTCGCTGGCGGTCTCCTTGGGGATCATCTCATCCACCAGACGGGTGTACAGGGTCTGGCGGTCAAAGTGGCGGATGAGGACGCCGTTCTTGGCCATGGAGATGATGCCCGTCTCTTCGCTGACGACGATGGCGATGGCGTCGGAGTTCTCCGCGATGCCCAGGCAGGCGCGGTGGCGGGTGCCCATATCCTTGCCAAGGTCCAGGTTATTGGACAGCGGCAGCACACATCCTGCTGCCTTGATGCGGCCGTTCTCAATGATGGCGGCACCGTCGTGCAGGGGGGTGCCCTCGTAGAAGATGGTGCCCAGCACTTCCAGGTTGACCGCGCTGTTCACCGGTGTGCCGGTGCGAACGATCTCAGAAAGATTGGTGCTGCGCTCCAGCACGATGAGCGCACCGGTCTTGGTCTCGGAAAAGCGCTCGGCGGCGTCGCAGATGGCAATGATGGCGCTGCGCCAGGCCCCCTTGAAGCTGGGGTCGTTGTAGCGGCCCTTCACATTGAAGAGCTTCGAGGCCCACTGGTCGGTCTGGCCCATCCGTTCCAGCGCACGGCGGATCTCCGGCTGGAACAGCACGACCAGCGTCAGCAGGCCGACCTGCAGCAGCGAGTTGAGCAGCCAGGTGACCGTGCGCATGTTGAGCACGTTCGCCACCAGATAGACGGCCAGCACCAGCAGGGCGCCCTTGGCCAGCTGCCCGGCGCGGGTGCGGTTGATAATGCCCAGCAGCTGATAGATCAGAAACGCGATGATGATGATATCCAGAAGGTCCGCCAGCTTGAACGTCTGGAAATTCGCGATGATCGAGTTCAGAGTCATGAAAGTTTCTCCTGCTTACAGCGTTTCGATCAGAGCCACCGCATGAACGGCGATGCCCAGCCCCTCGCCGGTAAAGCCCAGATGCTCTTCGGTGGTGGCCTTGACGCTCACGGCGTCCAGCGGCATCCCGAAGGCTTCGGCCAGCTTTTCGCGCATGGCGGGGATGTAGGGAGCCAGCTTCGGCTTCTGGCAGAGGATGGTGGAATCGATGTTCTCGACCTTCCAGCCGTTCTCCCGGACGATGCGGGCCACATGGCGGGCCAGCATCAGGCTGTCAGCCCCGGCATATTCGGGGTCGGTATCCGGGAAGTGCTTCCCGATGTCGCCCAGAGCCGCTGCGCCCAGCACAGCGTCCATGACGGCGTGGGCCAGCACGTCGGCGTCGGAATGGCCCAGCAGGCCCTTCTCATACGGGATCTCCACACCGCCCAGGATCAGCTTGCGGCCCTCCACGAGACGATGAACATCATAACCATGACCAATGCGCATAGGTTCTCCTTCCTTCTGCTGCGGGCGGGGCAGGTCCTCCCGCGTGGTGATCTTCAGATTGGCGTAGTCGCCCTGGGTCAGCTGCACCGGGCGTCCGGTTAGCTCGAACAGGCTGCAATCGTCGGTGACGAGGCGGGCCTTTTCTGCATCCAGCTCTTCCAGCGCAGCCAGATAGGCGGCACGGTCGAAGCACTGGGGGGTCTGCACCGCATACAGTGTGCTGCGGTCGGGCGTTTCGGCCACCATGCAGGCCTCCGGCACGGTCTTGCCGTCGCCGCGCACAGCCCGCTTGACGGTGTCCTTCACCGGGACCGCCGGGGCCGCGGCCCCGCAGGCCGCTGCGGCGTAGACGGCCGCCTCGATGACAGCTTCGCTCACAAAGGGGCGGGCCGCATCATGGACGGCCACAAGGTCGCCGTGCGCCGCCAGCACACCGTTCTTCGCGCTCTCGGCGCGGGTGGCCCCGCCGGGCACGACCTGCACCGGCTTTGGGCAGGCCGCAGCCTGCTGCTCCAGAAAGGCGCGGTTCTTACCCGCCACCAGCACGATCTCATCCACCAGCGGGCACTCCGCAAAGGCGCGGATGCTCCGCTGTACCACGGTCTCCCCTCCCAGATCAAAGCTGAGTTTGTCGAACCCCATCCGGGTGGAGGAACCTGCGGCCACCAGGACCGCCGTCACACGTTTTTCCACTTCTGACACCTACCCTGTCTCCCGTTTTTCGTGCCTTCCAGAAAGCACAGAATGATACATTGAATATTATAGCGTATTGCCCGGCAAACTGCAACTGCACCGGGCAATAAAAAATGGAGCCGTTGAAGAAACTCCCCCAGTCACGGCTTCGCCGCGCCAGCCTCCCTCTGTGAGGGAGGTGGCATCGCACAAGCGATGCCGGAAGGAGTCCTGCAACAGCTCCAAAAATCGTTTGCTTTTACTTCAGGATCGGCTCAATGGCAGCAGCCAGAGCGTCCTTCTGGGCCTGTGCCTCGGCCAGGTCCTTGCCCAGGGTGGTGAAATAGGTCTTGATCTTCGGCTCGGTGCCGGAGGGACGGACCACGACGGTAGCACCGTTCTCCAGCGTGTAGATCAGGACGTTTGCGGCGGGCAGGCCAGTCTCTTCGGGCTTCTTGTAGTCGGTGACCTTGACTACCTTGTGGCCGGCCAGCTCGGCCGGGCCGCCAGATTCTCCGCCGAAAGGATCGGCGAGGAGTAAATGCGGATCACGGCATAGGGTGGCGTCGCGCCTTCCACGACAGGCGTCGACACCGAAACGGTCACGTTCCGGGTCGTTTTCCAGTCGAAATCGGCGGGAACAGCCCCCGGCACAACCGGACTGTCAGGGCTTCCGCCCAGATCCTTCTGACAGGAGGAAGCGACAACAGCCACCGCCATCAAAGCCGTGCAAAGTTTTTTCATATCGTAATTTTCTAAATGTGTGATGCATTCTGTCTTCGCGACAAATACTAAGTATAATTTTCTCAACTACAAAATTCCGCTCATTTATATGACAAAAAAAGCCCGTTTTTTTACGCAAAACAAAATTCCGGCCGAAAAAGAGGATTTCCGAAAAAATTTCCTATATTTGCACCGTAAGAGCAACAGAAGCGAATGACCAGCCCTGCAACATACGACTGTCGGCGCCGCGGAGAACACCGCGGAACGATGATGATGTCCATGTGCATGTGCAACCGTTTTCGCCGGGTGTAGCTCCTTCATGCACTGAAAATGACACAATCCGGCTTCGTAGAGGTCGGATTTTTTTATCGGATTTTTTAACGACAGATATAACATACCATGGATTCAAAAAAGTACCGTTTCGAAACCCTCCAGATTCATGCGGGCCTGCAACCCGACGAACCCACCGGCGCCCGGTCCGAGCGCAATCGTACCTGTTGTCGGGTCCAGATCTCCGTAAATCGT
>OGYW01003463.1_pt1 | contig 10467 bp, 8 predicted proteins | sample 1576621 | NCBI WGS metagenome assembly OGYW01 (sample SAMEA3541528, study PRJEB24748) | human gut metagenome | biome: human gut; feature: human-associated habitat; material: faeces | place: China | collected 2012
ACACCCTCAACCATTTTAAGGTGATCGGCGCGGCGGCGCGGGTATTGGACGGGAAACAGCGTCTTGAAGTGCTGCATGGGATTTTCCACCCGGACGGGGAACGCTTTAACTTTGCGTGGGAATGGCTACCCGCAAGCGGTCTTTCTGTCAAAGACTTTATCGCGCCGTCCTCTTTCCGATTTGGCGACGGGCGAATGTTTCAAATGGGCGGCAAGTTTGGCGTAGTTTCCTTTTTGCAGATCGTCGCGCCGGAACTCTCCGACCGTATGCTTGCCGACTTCATGGACGCGGAAAACGGGATTATCGTCAATCTGCACATTCAGAGTATCGACCACAACGAAGCAATCAAGACGATTAAGCGCAAGATTACCGACCTTGACCGTATGAAAATCGAGGAACAGAAAAAAGCAATCCGCAGCGGCTACGACATGGATATTATTCCGTCCGACCTTGCCACCTACGGCGGGGAAGCAAAAAACCTACTCCGCGATTTGCAGAGCCGCAACGAAAGAATGTTTCTGCTTACGCTGCTTGTCTTAAACCTTGCAGATACCAAGCAGAAATTGGATAACGAAGTATTTGGAGCGGCGGCAATCGCGCAGAAATACAACTGCATTTTGACCCGCCTTGACTACCGGCAGGAACAGGGGCTTATGTCCTCTATCCCGTTGGGGGAAAACCTTATCCATATCCAGCGCGGCTTGACGACCAGCAGCACCGCCGTTTTCGTTCCCTTTACGGTGCAAGAGCTGTTCCAAAGCGGCGAAGCATTGTATTACGGCTTAAACGCCCTTTCCAACAACATGATTTTGTGCGACCGAAAGAAGCTGAAAAATCCCAACGGCTTGATACTCGGCACACCGGGCAGCGGCAAAAGTTTTTCTGCAAAACGCGAAATCACAAACGCTTTTCTTATCACGTCCGACGACATTATCATTTGCGACCCCGAAGCCGAATATTACCCCCTTGTCGGACGTTTGAAAGGACAGGTTATCAAGGTTTCGCAGAACAGCACGCAGTACATTAACCCTATGGATATTAACCTCAATTACAGCGAGGGCGACACGCCCATAGCCTTAAAGAGCGATTTTATCCTTTCCTTTTGTGAGTTGATTATGGGAGGTAAAAACGGGCTGGAAGCTGTCGAAAAGACCTTGATTGACCGCGCTGTTATCAGCGTGTACCGCAACTACCTTGCCGACCCGAAGCCGGAGAATATGCCGATTTTGGGCGACCTCTACGACGAGATCAAGAAGCAGCCGGAAAAGGAAGCGCAGCGTATCGCGGCGGCATTGGAACTCTATGTAAACGGCAGCTTGAACATTTTTAACCACAGGACAAACGTTGACATTCATAATCGCCTTGTCTGCTTTGATATTAAGGAACTCGGTACGCAGCTTAAAAAAGTCGGTATGCTTATCGTCCAAGACCAAGTATGGAACAGAGTAACGGTAAACCGCAGCGAGGGCAAGGCGACGCGGTATTACATCGACGAATTTCATTTACTCTTGAAAGAGGAACAGACCGCAGCATACAGCGTCGAGATTTGGAAGCGTTTTAGGAAGTGGGGCGGTATTCCGACAGGTATCACGCAGAACGTCAAAGACCTTTTGACGAGCAGAGAAGTTTCAAACGTTTTTGAAAACAGCGATTTTGTCTATATGCTCAACCAAGCACAGGGCGACAGGGAAATCCTTGCAAAGCAGCTTAACATTTCGCAGCAGCAAATGACCTATGTAACCCATTCCGACGCGGGCGAGGGGCTTATCTTCTATGGCAACGTGATTTTGCCCTTTATTGACCGTTTCCCGCAAGATACGGAACTCTATCGTGTAATGACGACCAAACCCGGCGAGGTGTCGGCATGAGGATAGAAATGGACAAAATCTATTGCGGCGACAGCTTGCAGGTGCTTCAAACCTTGCCGGAAAATGCAGTTGATTGTTGCGTAACGTCCCCACCCTACTATGCCTTGCGGGACTACGGCGCAGACGGGCAGATCGGACGGGAAGCAACGCCGGAGGAATATGTTTCCCGTATTACGGCGGTATTCCATGAGGTAAAGCGGGTGCTTACGCCGGAGGGTACTTGTTGGCTGAATATCGCGGACACTTATTGCGGCACAGGCAGCAAAGCCGACCACCAAGACCCCAAATACCCCAAAGGCAGGAACGGGCAGCAAGTGGCGTTTAACCACCGCGCCCCCGGCTGCAAGCCCAAAGATTTAATTGGTATTCCGTGGCTTGTAGCCCTCGCCTTGCGGGGCGACGGTTGGTATTTGCGCAGTTCTATCATTTGGCACAAAACAAACCCCATGCCGGAAAGCACGCGGGACAGGCCGACCCGCTGCTATGAATATGTGTTTCTGCTTACCAAGTCAAAGAAGTATTATTACGATTGGCAAGCAGTAGCCGAGCCGATAGCCCCCACAACGGCGGGGCGGCTGAAAAGCGGAGTTAGCAAAGGAAATAAGTATAACGTTACTGTTCCGGGGCAAAACCAACCGCAGAAAATCAACCGCCCCCGCGAAAAGGGCGCATACGCCGACGAGTTGATTTGTCCCGTCCGCAGCCGTCGCAACGTTTGGCAGATCAACAATGTCGCGTATCATGGCGGGCATTTCGCAGCATACCCGCCCAAACTTGCGGAAACGTGCATTTTGGCGGGCTGTCCCGTGGGCGGGATTGTCCTTGATCCGTTTTTAGGCAGCGGCACCACCGCAGCGGCGGCAAAGCACCTTTCCCGCCGCTATATCGGCATTGAGTTAAACCCCGACTATTGCACCCTTGCAAAACAGCGGATTGGAGGTGATGAAGATTGAGCAAGGAATGGAAAGCCCCCGACAAGGTAACGCAGAAAATGACCCGCGACGGGGCGGTTGCGGAAAACCTTACGACGGGCGAAACAACGAGTATCAGCGAAAGACCGCCGGAGGAAAACTATTCAGCCCCCGCAGCGGGAGCAGCGGAAAAAGCGACCCAACGTATCGGCACAGAGGTTAGCCGCCATTTAGAAAAGGGCGCGGAGAAAAAGACCCTTGACGCAGCGCAGCTTAAAACCCATACGTCCCGCTTGCAGTTTTCCGAAGCGGAACGGGCAACGCCGGAACTGCAAAAGGCAATCAAAAAATCCGATACGGCGGCTGACCGTTTAGATAAAGCGCGGGCAGCTATCCCCAAACAGACCAAAATCACAAAAGAGCGCGTTTTTGACGAAGCCAAAGGCAAAGCAAAGACGCGCCTTGCTTTTGAAAAGACGGATAAGCCCCCAAACGGCAAGTTGCGTCATAATCCGTTATCCCGTCCGGCGCAGGAATTGGACGCCGCCGTACATGGAAAAATCTATGAGGTGGAGAAAGAAAACGTCGGTGTGGAAAGCGGACACAGGATAGAACTTGTGGGCGAGAAAGCGGGCGGCATGACGACGCGGGCAGTAAAACGCGGCATACGCAGCCATAAGCTGAAACCCTACCGGGCAGCGGCAGCAGCCGAGAAAAAGGCAGCAAAGGCAAACGCCGATTTCCTCTATCAAAAGGCGCTGCATGATAACCCCGCCCTTGCGCACTCTAACCCGATTTCCCGTTTTTGGCAAAAGCAGCGCATTAAAAAGCAGTATGCAAAGGCGTTGAAAACAGGCGGCAAGGTGAAAAAGACCGCCGAAGCCACCGCAAAGGCGGCGAAGAAAACGGCGCAGGAAACCAAACGGGCGACGTTCTTTGTAGTCCGGCATTGGAAAGGCTGTTTGATTGTGGGCGGGATTGCCTTTATCGTGCTTCTGTTTTTCGGCGGCTTGTCCTCTTGTTCCCTGTTCGGCGGCAACAGCGGCAGCGGCTTGATTGCGTCGTCCTATCTCTCCGAGGACGCGGATATAACGGGCGCGGAAAGCGCGTATGCCGCTATGGAAGCCGAGTTACAAGATATGCTGGACAATATCGAAAGCGAATACCCCGGCTATGACGAATACCGGGTAAACGCGGACGAGATCGAGCATGACCCCTATGTGCTAATTTCTATCCTTTCCGCGTGGCATGAGGGCGTGTTTACACTCGATGAAGTGCAAAGCACCCTTGAAATGCTCTTTGAGAAACAGTATATCTTGACGGTCGAGGAAGAAGTACAGGTACGCTACCGCACCGAAACAAGGACGGACAGCGAGGGCAACCCCTATACGGTTGAAGTCCCCTATAACTATTACATTCTTCATGTGGATTTGGAAAACTTCAACCTCTCCCATGTCCCCGTTTACATCATGGGCGAAGAACAGCTATCCATGTACGCTATGTATATGTCGTCGCTGGGAAACAGACCCGACCTTTTCCCGCAATCCGGCTATGTGTCTAAATACTATGAAAACCCGCCCGCCGATTATGAAGTACCCGCCGCGCTGCTGGGTTCCGATGAAAAGTTTGCGCGGCTCATGGAGGAAGCAGATAAATACGTCGGTTTTCCCTATGTGTGGGGCGGCAGCACCCCGGAAACCTCTTTTGATTGCAGCGGCTTTGTGAGTTATGTGTTGACGAACAGCGGCCTATACAATACGGGCAGACTTGGGGCGCAAGGGCTTTACAACATCTCAACCCCTGTTTCTAACCCGCAGCCGGGGGATTTGGTGTTCTTTACGGGTACATACGACACCCCCGGCGTTTCCCATGTGGGGATTTATGTGGGCGAGGACGGGGACGGAAGCCCCGTCATGCTGCATTGTGGCGACCCTATCCAGTATTCAAAGCTGGACACCAGCTATTGGCAATCCCACTTTTACGCCTACGGGCGGTTAAATTACAATTAAAAGGAGTTGAAAAATGAATATTGTATCTTTTGGCGGCGGCACGAATAGTGCCGCCTTACTTATTGGCCTATACAAGCACAAAATCCCGATTGACCTTATCACCTTTGCCGATACGGGCGCGGAACACCCGCATACCTATCAATTTATCGAGATAATCAATCAATGGCTTGCGGAACACGGTATGCCGCAGATTACCGTTGTGCAGTATGTTGACCGCTACGGCAACCGCCTATCTCTTGAAACCGAGTGCTTGCGCTCTCATACGCTCCCGTCGATTGCCTACGGGCATAAGCGTTGTTCGCAGAAACACAAAATCGCACCGCAGGAAAAGTTTTGCAACCACTATGCGCCTTGCCGCGAAGTATGGCAGCGCGGCGAGAAAGTCAACCGCTATATCGGCTATGACGCGGGAGAAGTGAAACGGTATGAACATTCCCGCAAGTACAACGAAGCCGACAAAAAATATCATAACCGCTACCCCCTCATTGAAGAATGGGGCTGGAACAGGGACGATTGTATCCGGGAAATCAAAGCGGCAGGATTGCCGCAGCCGGGTAAATCGTCCTGTTTCTTTTGTCCGAGCATGAAGAAACAAGAGATTTTATATCTCAAAGAACACTATCCCGATCTATTTAACCGGGCGGCGACTTTGGAAGAAAACGCTATGCCCTATCTTAAAACCGTTAAGGGATTGGGGCGCAGCTATTCATGGAAAGAACAGTTTGGAAAGGAGTAAATGACTATGGCGAACACGAAACTTGACCGTATCGAAAGGGATATTGAGAAAACGAGGGCAAAAATCCTTGAACAGCAAAAGAAGCTGAAAGACCTTGAAGCGCAGAAAGTCGAGGAAGAAAACGCGCAGATCGTGCAAATGGTAAAGGCGGTACACCTTGACGGGACGCAGCTTGCCGCGTTCCTCTCCGCTTACGCCAGCGGCGAAATCACCTTGCCGCAGCCGGAAGCCACTTACCCCGCCGAACAGGAGGACAACGACAATGAAGAATAAAAAGATAATCCGAAAGTTTACCGTATTGCTTGCCGCACTGGTTATCATGTGCGGCTTTTCTGTTACCGCTTATGCGGGCGGTGGCGATGAAAGCGACGACACGCCTACCCCCGTAACCGAGGAAACCCCCGCGCCGGAAACCGAGCCGGAAGAAACGACGGGCGGCTATGAGCCGCAGCCCCTTACCCCGGACGGGAATATGTCCCTTGTGGACGATATAACGGGTGAAGCGTCCGGCGACAAGCAGTTTATCACCGTCGTTACCAAAAGTGGCAACTATTTTTACATCATCATTGACCGCGCCGAGGACGGGGAAAATACCGTCCATTTCCTTAACCAAGTGGACGAAGCGGATTTAACCGCCCTTATGGAGGACGGGCAGACCGAAGCCCCCGTTTGTAGCTGCACCGATAAATGCGTTGCCGGAAGCGTCAACACCGCTTGCCCGGTTTGCAGCGTCAACATGAGCGAGTGCGCGGGTGTGGAAGCCGAGCCGGAGCCGGAAGAAACCGAGCAGCCGCCGGAAGAAGAAAAAGGCGGCGGCATGGGTATTCTGCTTGTCGTGCTGCTTGTTGCCGCAGCGGGCGGCGGCGCGTTCTACTACTTTAAGATTTTGAAGCCCAAAAAGGACGCGGCGAAAGGCAGCAGCAGCCTTGACGACCTTGATTTTGACGAGGACGACGAGGAAACGGAAGTAGTCGAAACCGAACAGACCGAGCAGGAGGACGATAATCTATGAAACTTGTAATTGCAGAAAAACCGAGCGTCGGGGCGGCGATTGCCGCCGTTATGGGCGCGAATGAAAAGCGCAGCGGATATTTTGAGGGCGGCGGCTACCTTGTGTCGTGGTGTATCGGGCATTTGATTAGCCTTGCAGACGCGGCGACCTACAATGAACAATTCCGTAAATGGAAGTACGACGATCTTCCCATTGTCCCGCAGGAGTGGCAGTTTATTGTTGCCAGCGGCAAGGAGCAGCAGTTTTCCATTCTCAAAGACCTTATGCACCGCAGCGACGTTACCGAGATTATCAATGCTTGCGACAGCGGGCGCGAGGGGGAACTCATTTTCCGCTTTGTCTATGAACAGGCGAATTGCAAAAAGCCCTTTTCCCGCCTTTGGATTAGCAGCATGGAAGCAAGTGCAATCCGCGAGGGCTTTTCAAATCTCAAAGACGGGCGCGGCTATGACAACCTCTATCAATCCGCGCTTTGCAGAGCAAAGGCCGATTGGCTCATTGGCATTAACGCGACCCGCCTTTTCTCTATCCTCTACCATAAAACATTGAATGTCGGCAGAGTGCAAACGCCCACCCTTGCTATGCTGGTAAACCGCGACTATGCAATCAGCAGCTTTAAGAATGATATTGTCAAGATTAGTTGACACATTTATTTCAAGGATATTACTGACTATGCTACCAGTTCCAAATCCTCATAATACTGTCTGCGTTTTATCATGGGAGGAAGCCCGCCATTGGCAGAGCAGATCCTCCGGTTATTCCAGTAGCTGAGGAAGTATCTCCAAATGAGCGCCTTTAATTCCTCTACCATCATCTGCCTTGTGTCATAGCGGTCATAAAGGAGCTCTGTCTTCATTCTGGCCCACATACTCTCACAGCGTGCATTATCATGGCAGCGTCCTCCTGCACTGTTCATGCTTTGGTGGATGTGGTGCTCCCGGATGGTCTGGCGGTAAGACTCACTGGTATACTGTGTCCCACGGTCTGAATTATACCGAATTCGGTATAACAGTGACTGTGCCGAAGAAAACACTATGCCGAAGATATTAAATTCTCTTGATATTATACGGAATGCTTGAAATTCTTCGGCATAGTATTTTAGGTCAGTCAAGAGAATATATGGCTTTCCGGATAGCTTCTTTCTTCCAAAGCTTTTCATCATTGCCTATCTTGGGAGCAGTCTTGTTTATCGCTTCACTCATCATCTCAAGCGTAGCAAAGGCATAAAACCCTGATGTTGTAGACATACTTTCATGACCGAGCAGCTGCATAATAAAAGGAAGTGGGACGCCGTTTTTATAGAGATCCATTGCCCTTGTTTTCCTCATAAGGTGACAGTAAACATTATCAGGTACATTCCCGCAGGTTTCCCTGGCTATATCGGCAGCTTTCTTTAACGCAAGACTGATACTGTCTGTTGAAAGCTTGTGGGGCTTCCCATCCCTAAGACTATAGAACAAAGGTGCTTCGTTCCCAGCAGGATGAAATTCCTGAAGATAGATTTCCAGATGTTTCACAGTCTTCGCCATAAGTGGCACATTACGGCATTTACGTCCTTTGCCAACCAGTGTGATATAAGGGGTTGGAGCATCCATATGAAGAGAACTCACATTGAGATCACTGAGTTCCTGTACTCTCGCTCCACTGTCATACAAGAGGATCAACATCATGCGGTTTCTTCTGTGCTTGCCTGTCTTGGAATCATAGGCTGCCAGGATCGCAGAAGTAGCTTGTGGTGTCAGATATTCTACAGGTCTTTTCTCTTCTTTTAGTTTCCGCACGGAACAGGCATTAGTATATACGCCCCTGAGTTCAAAATCTTCTTCAGAACAATATTTAAGAAATGACCGTATGGCAGTCAGCCTCAGGTTTATGGTCTTCGGCGCGAAATCCTTTCCTTTTAGCCAGGTGATATACTCTTGTATGTTGTCTCTTACAAAGGCATCAAATGTAACTTGATCCTCTGTCAGTGACTTCACTTCTTCCAGAAAAGCCAGGTAGGTCTTTAATGATTGTTTGTAAGCATCAACGGACTTATCTGAGAGGTTACGAACTGCTGGCATATAATCGTGAAGGTATGCACGGGCAAGCACCCAGAAATCCTTATCCTTTTTCCTCTTATACTTCATCGTCTTCCACCTCCGGTATCATGGCTTCCGTAGACGCTGACAGTGCAGAATACTGTGGAAAGTAATCGGGGATGAGGTGAATGTAATAATAGGTACTCTCCAGCGAAGCATGCCCCATATATCTCATAAGATACGGGAGCATTGCATGGACATCTTTCCCCTCTTCGGACCAGCGCATGATATTGGCGCAGGCAAAGTGGTGCCGGAAATCATAAGCTCTCGGTTTTACCCTTCCGTCACGCTTCAACCCGGCTGAGAGCCATATGTTACGGAAGTTCGATGATAATGCGCTGGGCGAGCAGATACCTCCATGACCTCCAGGAAAGAAATATTCTCTTTTGGGAAAGCACTTTGAGATTGCATCGTCATACTTCCTGAGATAAGTGATGAGTTCCTCTGAAAGATAAAGTCTGCGGTCCCTGTGAGATTTGGTATTGAGTATATCAACAAACCCATCGTCCAGGTGGACATCGCAGCATTTAAGCTTTCTGGCTTCGCCGCAGCGTACACCACAACAATAGAGGAACCTGTATAATGCAGGAAACACGTATGGCCTTCCCGAAAGCTTTATGCGTAGGACGTAAGAATCACACGCCTTGAAGAAAGCCTGGATTTCTTCATTAGTCATGAGATATATCTCCGCATGATAATGTTGAATGGAAAATCTGTCATCCAGGACATAGGCATCACTTTCTCCGATACTGCGCAGATAACGGCCAAATTCCCTGATGGGTGGAATCCAGCTCCTGTCCTGGGACTCCGATTTTCCGGCATGCCAAAGCGCCCAGCCTTCAGCCAACTCCTTTGTAAGTAAAGCATAGTTCCCATGTTCGAGATTATACTGATCCAGTTCCAGCAGATAGACGCGGCTAGTGTCATATTTAATCCCGAGTGCATTCTTGTAGGCTATGAAATCATTGAGTTTGTATGCAAGTTTACTGACAAATCTCCTCATGCGTTCACCTCCTTAGAAATGCCCGTCATGGGAAGGACGCATTCTCTGAGTCTGACCGCATCTGTTGTTATATAGACATCGGTTGTATCTGTGCTGGCATGGCCAAGGATGGCAGCAATCGTTGATATTGGGACTTCATTTTTTACCATCGTCGATGCAGCATTATGGCGGAGCATATGCATACCGAAGATACGAGCATCTTTGCTGATATCCGCCTTCTTAAAGGCATTTTTGACGATGGCATAACAGGATGTATGGCCTGCCAAAGGATCAAAGGGTGCCAGGGCCCTTACGAAAAGGTAATCATTGTCGATCTTCGGTCTCTCTTTGTAAAGGTATTTTGCAATGGCATTTCCTACTGCCAATGTAAGGGGGATATTTACAAGATTACCTGTCTTTGACTGCTTAAATGAGATCGTTTCGAGGTTCCAGTCAATGTTTGAAAGTCGCAAGTTTATCAAGTCTATCGCCCTTATACCTGTCGAAAGCCCAAGCAGAACAATAGCTGCGTCTCTGTTGCTGATAACTCCGGATTCGATCGTATCACGAAGTCTGTCTTTCTCGTCATCAGTCAACACAGGGATGATCCTTTTGGACCTGTAAGCGTGCATGCCATCGATGACCGCAAAAAGATCTGTACGTCCTATGAAAGTAAAATAGAGTCTGAGCCCACAGAGGACTGCGCGCTGCCTGCTCTGTTTCATCGTTCTGAGATAATCCACGATAGTAGCAGCCGAGATTTCCCTCAGTCCGTATATCTGGATGGAATCCAGATACTGAAAAAAACAGAAGTACTCGTACAAACCGCAGCCCGCCCAGAACGAATCCCGCTGATAGCGGTTGATCT
>OGYW01003471.1_pt1 | contig 10437 bp, 9 predicted proteins | sample 1576621 | NCBI WGS metagenome assembly OGYW01 (sample SAMEA3541528, study PRJEB24748) | human gut metagenome | biome: human gut; feature: human-associated habitat; material: faeces | place: China | collected 2012
GCGGTAAAGCGCCGAGGCTGTGCAGACGTTCCACCTGCCGGGCAAGAGCGCTGCCCGTACACCACTGGCTCTGACTGTCCTCGTTGGCACCGCCGTCGCCCTCGCCGATGCGATAGGCTCCCAGCCCGAAGTAGAGGGCCGTGGATGCCGCCCGGGGCATGGCCAGCCACTCCGGCACGATGTTCTCGAAGGCGAAGCGGGTGCTGCCCGACTGGAGGGTATAGCCGCAGCCCCAGTATATCTGCGGGCAGAGGTAGTCCACCACGGCGTTTTCGCCCTCGGCGGCCAGCCACGCTTTCACGTCGCTGTACTGCTGGCCGAGGTCGTTGTCGGGGTTGCCCTGCGGGCTGACGCCGAAGCGGAGGGTAGCGTCGGCGGCTTTGACGGCGTCGTGGGCCGCTTTTACCAGCGCGGTGACGTTCTGCCGCCGCCATGCGGCCAGATCCCCCGCGCCGCTGGCGGCGAACTGGGCCGCGTCCAGCGCGGCGTCTGTCGTGGGGTAAAAATAGTCGTCGAAGTGGATGCCGTCCACAGCATAGTTCTGCACCAGCTCGGCCACGCCCTGCACCACATAGTCTGCGGCTTCCGGGATGGCCGGGTTCAGATACAGCCCCTCGCCCACGGCGCAGACCCACTCGGGATGTACATTGGCAAGGTTATTTTCCGCCAGTGCGGGCGGCATCTTCGCCGAGGAGCGGAGGTTGAAGAGCCCGTCGCCGCGGCAGTAGGAGCGGGTTTGCCCGTGCTCGACCCCGTGGGCAGCATGGTTGTGGACATCGGCGGCGGGACGACCGACATCGCGGTCATCACGCTCGGTAGTATGGCCTGCTCCACTTCGCTCAAGCTTGCGGGTGACGCCCTGACCGCGGCAGTTCAGCGTTTTGTCCAAGAAAAATACCAGATTGTCGTGGGCGAAAACATGGCTGAGCGTATCAAAATCGCCCTCGGCTCCGTCGCGCCCCTTCCCGTACCGCTGTCATTCGAAGTCTCGGGCAAGGATCTCGCAACCGCGAGCCCCCGGACTATTGCCCTTTCCGATACGGATACTCGTGAGGCATTTCAACCCATCACCGAAAAGCTTGTCAGCGCGGTCATGGGGATACTGGAAGTCACTCCGCCCGAATTGGGGGCCGACATCATGCGCCAAGGCATGTTGCTGACAGGGGGAGGAGCCTTGCTGAGAGGCTTTGCCGACCGCATCACCAGGGCTACACGCATTCCCGTGTATGTGGATTCCGATCCGCTGACCACGGTACTGCGCGGCGCGGGCATCACACTGGACGATCCCGAAAAGTACAGGGATTTATTGATCGAGTGCTGACGCGGGGTCCCCGGTGCTTCCAAAGGCAGCCTGTCTGGATTGCCCAGAGCAATGCCGGGCTGAACAAATCGGGAAACGTTTCCGTCATTCCCTCAAGCTCTTCACGGTCCAGAAAATGCCCCTCCGGCAATGAGACCGGAGGCAAGCCTCCCGGAAGTTCGGCAATGAACAGTGTGAGTGAGACAGTTTCCCCGGCAGGCTTGAAGGCCGCGGAAACCGCCACCCCCGAGGGTACATTGGACAGGCCCAACGTCTCCCGTACGGCGCGCTCTACGGCTTCTTCCCTCGCTTCGCCGGAACGGACGAATGTTTCAGCGGAAATGTCCCACGTTTCCATGCCCTCTTCGGACATCCGCCTCCGTACGAACGCCCTGCCCCGCCTGTCGCACAGGACGGCACAGACCGCCTTTTTACGCAAAGGGAAGGCGTCTGAGGAAGGGGCAATCAGCAGGGGGCGATCATGTTCGTCCACATATTCGATCAACGGTTCATCATTTTCACATGGTTCGGGAACGATCGTATGATGCATGATTCTCCTAAACGGGCCGTCCGTTGCGTCCGGCTGGCGACTGAAGATGCCCCCGCCCTCTCCTCTTTGGAGAGCCGCTGTTTCGCTCTTCCGTGGACGGAACAGGCCTTTGCCGAGGCTTTCGCGGGAAAAACCTTTCATGCATTCGGCATCCGGGAAACAGCCTCGCCGCTCTCTCCAAGGGAGCTTGCAGGGTACATCGCGGTATACCACACGCCGGACGAAGTTGAAATCCTCAATATTGCGGTACGGGAAGACAGGCGCCGCCACGGATACGGCCGCCTGCTCATGGCTACAGCCTTGCAGGATGCCAAAGAAACAGGCATACTACAAGGAGTGCTTGAAGTGCGGATCAGCAACGCGCCCGCCATCCATCTGTATGAATCTTTCGGGTTCCGGCAGGCGGGCAAGCGGCGCGGGTATTATCAAGATACCGGAGAAGACGCGCTCATTTATACTTTGGATATGGGACAGACTCGGACGAATCCATAAATTACGCTCGTGGGAGAATTCTATGCGCACCATTATCGCCGCCAACTGGAAGATGAACAAAACCCGCACGGAAGCCAAAGCCACCGCGCACGAACTCGCCTCTATCCTTGGCGGCGCGCCGGACGATAGGGATGTCGTCGTGTTTGCGCCGTTCACCGCTCTGGAAGCCACGAGGGAAGGGCTCGACGGGGCCCCCGGCATCTTCGTCGGCGCGCAAAATATGTACCCCGCCGAATCCGGGGCTTTCACCGGCGAGATTTCCCCGGCCATGCTCCGCGAAGCCGGTTGCACATGGGTGCTCACGGGCCATTCCGAACGCCGCCATGTGCTTGGGGAGAGCCCGGACTTCGTAGGCAAGAAGACGGCGTTCGCGCTGGAACAAGGCTTTTCCGTCATCCTTTGTATCGGTGAAACCCTCGCCGAACGCAAGGCCGGGAAACTCAACAGCATCCTCTGGCTCCAGCTCGAAAGAGGGCTTGCCGGGCTCGGCCCCAATGCGGACTATTCCCGCCTCGCCGTGGCTTACGAACCCGTGTGGGCCATCGGTACGGGCCAGACCGCTTCCGACGAAGACATCCGCATGGTGCACACGCTGGTACGCGAACTTTTGAGCAGCCTGCTGGGTTCCAACGGCATCGGCATCCAGATTTTATATGGCGGAAGCGTGAAGCCGGACAACGCCAAGGCCATTCTGTCTCTTGACAACGTTGATGGTCTTCTGGTAGGTGGCGCTTCTTTACAGGCGCAAAGTTTTGCCGACATCGTCCGTGCCGATCTGGCCTAGAAGAACGGCAGGCGCGCAGGATTCCGCCTTCCGATCCTCGGAACGCCAATACCAATCCTGTTCTTGAGCGGAACACCGTGTTCCCGTCCGACAGGAAGTCGGCGTATCTTCGGCCAACGCATCGGCCCATACATTTACTGGCACAGCCGGTTCAGCGCAGGCATTGTCCAGCCTGCTGAGGAGTTCCCACCGTGCAGACCCTGATTCTTTCCTTGCATGTCATCGTATGTGTAACCCTCGTTATCCTTGTCCTGCTCCAAGCGGGCAAGGAAGGAATGGGCGTCATTTTCGGCGGCGGCAACGCCTCCGTATTCGGCAGCTCCGGTGCGGGCGGTCTGTTGGCCAAGATGACCGCTTTCATGGCGGTACTGTTTATCGTCACGTCCTTGAGCTACAACTACGTGTCCAGCTCCCACAAAGCGCAGGAATCCACCATTCTTGACGTCCGTCTGGAGGACACCCCAAAACCTGCCGCTCCCGCTGCCACGGTTCCCGCAACTCCTGCTGAAAAGCCCGCTGAGGCTCCCGCTGCCGACAAGCCCGCCAACTAAGCATCATCCAAAGTATGCTTTCGAGGCCATGAAGCAATTCATGGCCTCGTTTTTTATCCGGGCAAGGCCGCAAAATCTTCCGCCCTTCCTCCTCGATCTCGCGAAAAAACAGAGACCACGATACTGCCCCACCACAGTTTTCCTCCGCCCATTCATAATGCTCAGGAACATTCTCTGGATGCATGGGAAAGCCCCCCTGCCTTCCTCACAGCGTTTTCTGAATCCTCCACCCCGATCGTCTCTTTCCTCAAAACAAAAAAGGCCCGGAAAACGTTCCTGACCTTTTTACCTAACCAGATGAAATTTTGCGTGTATTTTGGGAATATCAATAAGCCCCTTTGCGCCCGAGGACAACGGGAAACGTCTTTGCTAAAATCAAAATATCGAGCCATGTTGACCAGTTGCAGATATAAAAACGATCAAGGTGAACCCGTTGTTTGTATGAAAGATCGTTTCGCCCGGAAACCTGCCAGAGCCCGGTCATACCGGGCCGCACACGTGTATAGGAGGCAAAAGCCGAACCGTATTTCACGATCTCATCGTCTACGATGGGACGCGGCCCTACCAGGCTCATTTCTCCCCATACAACATTCCAGAGCTGAGGCAATTCATCCAGGCTTGTCTTGCGCAACCAAGCCCCGACCTTTGTAATGCGGGGATCGTTGCGCAGCTTCTGATCCGCTTCCCACTCTTCACGCAGATCAGGGTTTTCCCGCAAATACTTTTGGAGAACTTCCTCTGCATTACGCACCATCGTGCGGAACTTTAGAATATGGATGGTCTGCCCTCCTCTCCCTATGCGATTCTGCCTAAAAAAAACCGGGCCGCGCGATTCAAGTTTGATGGCAAGGGCGATAAGCACAAGAATAGGAAAAATGGCGATGCCACCCACGACCGAGAGGAACAAATCCATAGCACGCTTCAGGGCCAATCGCTTGGGATCGAGCAGGTTCTGCCGCACCTTGAAGCAAAGGACGTCCCCGATCTCCACGGGGCGTACCCAGAAAGGAATTTCCCCTTCCGAAAAATCTTCAGGGATGATAATGACCGAACTGAACAGCAGGCTTGCTAAATCAATCAGTTCTTGCCGACATGCAAGCGGAGCATCTTTTTCCATGACGACGATAGCGCACGTTCTCGGGTAAAGGCGGACAAAAGTATCCAAGTCTGAGCGGCTATACAACGGTTCAAGCCCGCTATAGGTATCCTGAGGCGTATTCTTCTGTTCCTTTTCTGCTTCCGTGCATTTCTGGCTGACAAAATGGGCTTTTAAAAGCAACCCCGCCTCAGTATGCTTATTAAGATACTCCGTTACGCGAGGAACAAGCTCTCCCGCGCCAAACACCACTGTGGGCACTCTCCACCATGCCTCCCGGGAGAAACGGGAACGCAATGCGCAACGGACCAAAGGAACCGTCCCGAGGCTCAAAAACCAAGACCAGACATAAACGGTACGCGAGGGGAGATCGCCACGGCCGAGAAAAAGAAAAATAGCAATACTGAAGTAGGCGATGGACGTCGATATCCCGAGCAGACGCATTTCTTCCGGCAATGCAGGAGGAACCCCGCTGTACAATCCTTCAAAAGCGTTAACTACGGGAACCACCAATAGAAACAATGCCAACGGAACATGCTGTGAAAGCGAGATTTCCCCACCCAAGAGAACCCGAATAACGCCTATCAAAAACATGGTCCCGAAAAGTGCCAGACAATCCGCAGCCAGCAATGCAAGAGAACGCTTGGAGCACACGAGCTGAGATCTTTGAAAAGAGGGACCAGAAGAAAATGCACAAGACATACGATACCCGAACGGTTAGAGGAGAACAGGCAGTTATGCTAGCGCACCGGTACCGCATCTGTAAACAATGATTTCCTTCCGTGAAGAAAGCACGAAAAACGGTTGCCGCACGTCACCAGTTGCGCTAGGTACAGGGTTATACACATCCGTTGCCTTACCCAGCCGAAACGTCCCGCGGACTTTTCCGGAGCCGTCATGCCGTCAGTCGCGATTCACACTATCCTTGGCCCACTCCCCCTGCTTCGCGGGCTCTTCCGATGGAGCTTGGCGGTCCTTTTCGCCGTGGGGGCATGGCATCTCTACCTCTGGTCGCCATTGCCCGGCCTCGTGGCCATCGGCATTACACCCGTTCTCGCCATCTTTTTTTTCTTCCGTGGCCTCAACCTCGTCAGCCGTACCCTCCCCTACTGGAAAACGCGCCGCCTTATCCGCAAGCTCGGTATGCGCCCCACATGGTGGAACACCGGGGCTGGTTATCTGCTCATCGACGAACGGCAAGGCTCATGGATCATCAACGGTACCGCCGGGATGATTGTCGACATCAAACGCCTTCACGGGCACAGCGACTGGCAGATGCATCGCCTTGACCTCTACACCACGGACACGCCAAAACCAACGGCGAGTTATGGCTTCGGCAGTGCCGAAGAGATCCGCGAAGCTGCGAAAATTTTCCAAAAGGCCTATGCCCCACAGGAAAAAAGAGAGCTTCCCGTCACATTCGCGGACTTACGGAAAAAAGAAAACAAAGCCTCCGAAGCGCATTGAAAACGAATCCTTTCCTATGAAGACAAGAAGCTCTTTGTAGGTGTGCATCTTGATCTTCTTGCATTTTCATACTAAAGGAACGTCTGATAAAAAAAGTTTTCCCAAGGAGCTGACCCGAGATGAAACGACTGTTTGCCATGTTTATGGCGCTGGCGCTGACGGCGCTGGTACCCCTGTCTGCCCAGGCTTCCGGCGGTCACGACCTCAACGGAGCGGAATTGTCCATCCTGTGGGTTGTTCCCTTTGTTTGCATGTTGCTGTCCATCGCCATCGGCCCCCTTGCCGTGCCGCATTTCTGGCATCACCATTTCGGCAAGGTGGCCCTCTTCTGGGGCCTCGCCTTCCTCGTGCCCTGCGCCATGGTCTTCGGACTCCAACTGGCTGTCTATCAGTTCGTCCATGTCCTCTTCATGGAATACGTCCCGTTCATCATCCTGCTGTTCGCACTGTTCACAATCGCGGGTGGCGTCCGCCTCAAAGGTCAGCTCGTGGGCACGCCTGTGGTGAACGCCGGGCTGCTCGCCCTCGGGACCATCCTCGCCAGCTGGATGGGAACCACCGGCGCGGCCATGCTGCTCATCCGGCCCCTGCTCCGGGCCAATGAGCACCGCAAGTACCGTATGCACATCGTCATCTTCTTCATTTTCCTTGTCGCCAACATCGGCGGCTCCCTGACCCCCCTCGGCGACCCGCCGCTGTTCCTCGGCTTCCTCAAGGGCGTGTCCTTCTTCTGGACGACCGTGCATCTGTTCTGCAAAACCGTGCTGCTTTCCGTCATCCTGCTCGGCATCTTCTTCCTTCTGGATACGTTCCTGTTCAGCAAGGAAGGCAAGCCCAAACCTGCCACCCAGTCCAATGAAAAGCTCGGCCTCGACGGCAAGGTCAACCTCTTGCTTCTGATCGGCGTCGTCATCTCGGTACTCATGTCCGGCATTTGGAAGCCCGAATCCGGCTTCGAAATCTACGGCACGCACATTGAGCTTCAAAACGCCGCCCGCGACGTTATCCTGCTCGCCCTCGCCGGCGCTTCCCTGGCTCTGACCACGAAGGAATGCCGCAAGCTGAACAACTTCACGTGGGAACCTATCCTTGAAGTCGCCAAGCTGTTCATCGGCATCTTCATCAGCATGATTCCGGCTATCGCCATTCTGCGCGCCGGTACCGACGGCGCCCTCGCCGGGGTCATCAACATGGTCTTCCACGAAGGCCAGCCCGTGAACGCCATGTTCTTCTGGCTGACCGGCATCCTCTCTTCGTTCCTCGACAACGCCCCGACCTATCTGGTGTTCTTCAACACCGCCGGCGGCGATGCCGTGCATCTGATGACCGACTGGACCGAAACCCTTTCCGCCATCTCCGCCGGTGCCGTGTTCATGGGTGCCGTGACCTACATCGGGAATGCCCCGAACTTCATGGTCCGCTCCATCGCCGAAGATCAGGGTGTGAAGATGCCCAGCTTCTTCGGTTACATGCTGTGGTCCGTGGGTATCCTGTTCCCCTGCTTCGCCCTCATCACCTATCTGTTCTTCATGTAAAAACGGCCTCAGCGTAACGAAAGCCCCTGAATGCAATCCCGCTTCAGGGGCTTTTCCGTTCCAAGGGAACAGGCAAAGGAAACGTACTCCGGTTCCATAAGGCGCCTCCGGTTTGCCGGAACAACGCGGAGGATCGCCCCCAAAGGGCTACCCAAGCGTGAGCCAGAGTACGATGAGCCCCGCCGCAAGGGAAAAGAGCCCCATCCGGCGCAGACCGGAAGCGCCCTCCTCACCAAGGGTTTGCAGAACCTGCCGCATTCGTTCGGGAAAGAGTGTATAAGGAAGGGCTTCCAGAATGAAGGCCAGCCCGAGTGCACTGAAAAAAAGCTTGCTGTTGAACTCCATGCGCTCCTCGCTGCAAGAGGTGGACGAAACGAAGTTCCCTTGTAGGAAAAGCCGTGGAAGCTGTAAAGCTACTTGCACATCAACCGGCTAACAGCTATGTAGAACGGATTCGTGACGGGACCGCATCCTCAGCCACTAACTTTATCCTCATCTGCCCATGATCACACTCCGTACCTTTATCGAACAGGAACAACCCCGCATCAACGCGGCGCTGGCCGAGGCGGCCGCCGAACTCCCCGTCTCCATCATGCCCATCGCCCAATACGCCATGGGGAACGGAGGGAAACGGCTGCGGCCCTTGCTGACCGTACTCGTGGCCCGTCTGCTCGGCTATGCCGATAACGACATCTATCCCCTTGCCGCGGCGATGGAGATGTTCCATGTGGCGACCCTGCTCCATGACGACGTCATGGACAATGCGGAGATGCGCCGGGGCAGCACGGCCACGCACAAGGTCTTCGGTGTCACCGAAACCATCCTTGCCGGGGACGCGCTGCTCGCAAAGGGGAATCAGATCGTGGCCGGATTTGGCGATCCGAGGCTTACCGCCGCCACGTCCGATGCCATTGCCCAGACTGCCAACGGCGAAATCCTAGAAATCGCCAACCAGGGGAAGAACGCTCCCGATCTCTTGATTTACAACCAAATCATTGCGGGCAAGACGGCGTGGATGATCCGGACGTCCTGCAACATCGGCGCGGTCAAGGCCAACGGTACGCCGGAACAGGTTGCCGGAGCGACCGACTACGGGTTCAATCTGGGCATGGCCTTCCAGATCGTCGACGACGCGCTCGATTTCGCTCCCTCCAGCCTGACCGGGAAACCCGAAGGCGGGGATGTCCGCGAAGGCAAACTGACGCCGCCCATCTTCTTCTATGCCAACTCACTGGCTCCGGCCGAGCGTGACGCCTTCTTCGCCCGTTTCGCGGAACAGTCCTTTACCGACGAAGACGTCCGGCACGTCATTGATACCGTCCGCGCTCAGGGCTTTGACGACAAGACGCGCGGCATCGCCGATACCTATCTGCGTAAGGCACAGGAAAACCTCGACGCCCTCACCGCCGGACTTCCGGCCTCGCCGTACGGGGAAATCCTCACAAGCTTTATCGGCTACGTCCGCAACCGCGACGCCTGATTTTTTCCACGCAACCTTTTTCCACGGTTACTCAAACAGCCTTTTCAGGAGACAGACATGCTCTACCGCATTGAAGCCGGCCTTTTCCCCCATCTTGACGACACGATCGGCCGTAAAACCGCAGCCAGCATCCGTGAAGCCCTCGGCATCCCCGTCAAGTCCGTGCGCACGATCAAAGTGTTCACGCTGGAGGGGCTCGACGCGCAACAGGTGAATACGCTCATGGCGAAAAGCGTGCTGCACGATCCGGTGTTGCAGGCCGTATCCCTGTCTCCCCTACCCCTGCCCGAAGAAGGCACATCGTGGATCATTGAAGTCGGTTACCGCCCCGGCGTTACGGACAATGAAGGCCGTACCGCCCGCGATACCGCCGCGCTCGTGCTCGGCATCGAAGACCGCAGCAGCCTCGCCGTATACACCTCCATCCAGTACCGCCTCCACGGCCCGCTGACGGAAGAACAGGTCACCCGCATCGCCCGCGACCTCCTCGCCAACGAACTCATCCAGCGCTTCGAAATCAAGAGCCGCGCCCAGTGGGACGCCGACCCCGGCTTCGCCCCCAAGGCCGCCCGCGTGACCGGCGCGTCCTGCGACGAAGTGAACATCGTGCCGCTCTCCTCAATGAGCGACGCGCAGCTCATGGAAGTGAGCCAGAAGAACACGTTGGCCCTCAGCCTTGAGGAAATGACCAAGATCAAGAACTGGTTCTCCAGCCCCGAGGTCGCCGCGCAGCGCAAGGAACTCGGCCTGCCCGCCGATCCCACCGACGCCGAGCTCGAAGTGCTCGCCCAGACGTGGTCGGAACACTGCAAGCACAAGATTTTCGCGTCCAAGATTTCCTACACCGACAAGGAAGCCGGGACCAGCGAAACAATCAACAGCCTCTACAAAACCTGCATCATGAACACGACCAAGCAGATCCGCGAGAGCCTCGGCGACAGGGATTTCTGCCGTTCCGTGTTCAAGGACAACGCGGGCGTCATCGCCTTTACGCCCGAATACGACGCCTGCATCAAGGTGGAAACGCACAACAGCCCCTCGGCCCTCGACCCCTACGGCGGGGCGCTGACCGGCATCGTGGGGGTGAACCGCGACCCGATGGGCACCGGCCTCGGCGCGGAACTCATCTGCACCTCCTCGGCGGTCTTGCCGTCCAGCTTTTCGCCTGCTTCAAACATCTCG
>OGYW01003479.1_pt1 | contig 10414 bp, 10 predicted proteins | sample 1576621 | NCBI WGS metagenome assembly OGYW01 (sample SAMEA3541528, study PRJEB24748) | human gut metagenome | biome: human gut; feature: human-associated habitat; material: faeces | place: China | collected 2012
GCCAGATTTTCGATATTCTTACGGTTACATGCCGAAAGATTCACACGCTGCACAAAGTCGAAGATATCTTTAAACGGTCCGTTTTTCTGTCGTTCGGTCAAGATGCTTTGTACAGCAGATTCTCCCACTCCCTTGATAGCTCCCAGTCCGAAACGGATATCTCCACGACGGTTTACAGAGAATTTCAGGCTACTTTCGTTTACATCAGGACCCAGTACATTCACCCCAGTAGCCTTACTTTCGTCCATCAGTTTGGTAATTTCGGTAATGTTCGAAATGTTACGGCTCATGGTAGCCGCCATATATTCCGACGGATAGTTGGCTTTCAGGTAAGCAGTCTGATAGGCAACCCACGAATAGCAGGTAGCATGCGACTTATTGAAGGCGTAGGAAGCAAATTTTTCCCAGTCTGCCCAGATCTTTTCCAGAATCTTCGGATCATGACCGTTTTTCTTACCTCCCTCGATAAACTTAGGCTTCATATGATCCAGCTTGTCGCGCAACTTCTTACCCATCGCCTTACGCAAGGCATCCGATTCACCACGGGTAAAGTCGGCAAGCAGACGCGACAGCAACATCACCTGCTCCTGATAGACAGTAATACCGTATGTATCTTTCAGATACTTCTCCATAACGGGAATATCGTACTCGATAGGCTTACGTCCTTGCTTACGGTCGATAAAGTCGGGGATATAATCCATCGGTCCCGGACGGTAAAGGGCATTCATGGCAATCAAATCCTCGAACGTAGTCGGTTGAAGTTCACGAAGATATTTCTGCATACCAGCCGATTCGAACTGGAACGTACCGATGGTTCTACCCTCACTATAAAGGCGGTAAGTAGCAGGGTCGTCGATAGGTATCTCGTCTATATTCAGGATAATTCCTTTACTCTGCTTAATATTTTCGAGAGCTTCCTTGATGATGGAGAGTGTCTTCAGTCCCAGGAAGTCCATCTTGATCAGTCCCGTATCTTCAATAACCGAACCTTCATATTGGGTAACGAGCATCTTCTCGCCGGTTTCTTTATCGTCGGCCGTACTGACAGGAACCCAGTCGGTAATATCGTCACGGCAGATAATCGTACCACAGGCATGTACACCCGTATTGCGGACGTTTCCTTCCAGCATCTTGGCGTACTTGATGGTATCACGAAGCACAGGATCCGACGAAACTTCGGCTGCCTGAAGCTCGGGCACATAGGCTATTGCATTGGGCAAGTTAAGTTTCTTATCAGGAATCTTATCGGGTACAAGCTTACACAAACGGTCGGACTCCGAAAGAGGAAGTTTCTGTACACGTGCTACATCCTTAATGGCAAGCTTGGTAGCCATCGTACCGTATGTAATAATATGAGCAACCTTTTCCTGTCCGTACTTCTCGGTTACCCAGTTCAACACGCGTCCTCGTCCGTCATCATCGAAGTCGACATCGATATCAGGCAAAGAAATACGGTCAGGGTTCAAGAAACGCTCGAACAGCAAATCGTATTTGATAGGGTCGATCTGCGTAATACCCAGACAGTAGGCTACAGCCGAACCGGCTGCTGATCCACGTCCCGGACCGACAGAGACATCAAGTTGATTGCGGGCAGCAGAAATAAAGTCCTGCACAATAAGGAAGTAACCCGGGAAACCCATGGTTTTCATGATATGAAGTTCGAACTTGATACGTTCTTTTACTTCATCTTCCAGATGCTCACCATAACGGCGGCGTGCTCCATCGTATGCCAGCTTTGCCAGATAATCGGCTTCCAGCTTGATACGATACAGCTTTTCGTAACCTCCCAGTCGCTCAATCTTAGCCTTTGCCGAAGCTTCATCCATGACCACATTGCCATTTTCATCCTGGGTAAATTCATCGAACAAATCTTTTTCGGTGAATTTCTTACGATATTCCTCTTCTGTTCCGAAGTCTTCGGGAATGGCAAAAGTAGGCATGATAGGCGCATGATCGATCGAATAAAACTCTACCTGATCGCATATATCGCAAGTATTCGCCAGTGCTTCGGGCACATCGGCAAACACTTCGTTCATTTCTTCACGGGTTTTCATCCACTCCTGTTTGGTATAAAGCATACGGTTAGGATCATCCAGATCCTTACCCGTACTCAAACAGATCAGACGGTCGTGTGCTTCAGCATTTTCTTCATCCACAAAATGTACATCGTTTGTACACACCAGTTTGATATTATATTTTTTTGAATACTCTACCAGTTTCTGATTTACAACTTCCTGAAGCTTGTAAGTTTCATGATTTGCACGAGGCACTGTAGCCTTGTGACGCTGAAGTTCAAGATAAAAATCATTGCCAAACAGATTCTTATACCACTGGATAGCTTCTTCGGCCTCTGCAAACTGACCTGCCGTAATGCGGCGTGGAATCTCTCCACCCAAACATGCCGAACAGACAATCAGTCCTTCGTGATATTTTTCCAGTTCCACACGGTCGGTACGCGGACGCATATAGAATCCCTCGGTCCATGCTTTCGATACCAGTTTGATAAGGTTGTGATAACCCTTCAGGTTTTTAGCAAGTACCACCAGGTGGTATCCACTCTGGTCAGCCTTTCCTTCCTTATCAGTCAGACGACGGCGTGCGACATACATTTCACAACCGATAATCGGCTTGAAGAGCTTCTTCTTGGCAGCTTCCAACTGTTCACGGCAAGCAGCAAGGTCGGCTTCCGGATTCTCCGACTCAGCTTTTCCACTTTCCAGTGCAGCTATCTTTTTCTTCAAATCCTTTATTTCACCGTTGGTCCCGCCATTCTTCTTATTTACATAATTGAAGAATTCCTTTATACCGAACATATCACCATGATCGGTAACAGCAATGCCTCGCATGCCGTTGGCTATGGCTTTATCTACTAAACGGGGAATTGATGCCTGACCATCGAGAATAGAATATTGAGTATGGACGTGCAAATGAACAAAATCTTGCATATTTTCATTATTAAAAACAGAGTTCAAAGATACCGAGCTTTCGGAGAACAACCAACTACAAACGATAAAACTTGTAACGAATGAATACTTTTTAGTAAAAAAAAGGCATAAAGGACAATTCTAACGGTTGTTTATTTGGCAGGTTTTTAAATTAAATATATTTTTGCACGATAAATAAACTTTGTTATGACCCGATTGAACAAAATAAAAAAGATAAAGAAAATAAGATTACACCGGGAAGGTACTCACATTCTAATCACCAGCGCACTTTTATTGCTTATTGTCAACGCAGCATTGTATTGGGGATTAGAGTGCAAAATGCCTTTCTACATCATAGCTTTTGCCAGCATCATTCTTTACTTGCTGATGGTAAATTTTTTCCGTTGCCCTATCCGTCTGTTCGATGGTGAAACAGAAAAAATTGTCGTAGCCCCTGCCGATGGTCGTATCGTTGTGATAGAGGAAGTAGATGAGCATGAATATTTTCATGACCGTCGTCTGATGATTTCCATTTTTATGGATATTACAAACGTTCATGCCAACTGGTATCCGGTAGATGGAGTTATTCGTCACGTTGATCATCATAACGGACGTTTCATGAAAGCATGGTTACCGAAAGCAAGTACAGAAAACGAACGCTCGATGGTGGTAATAGATACTCCGGAAGGACATACGGTCATGGCCCGACAGATTGCGGGAGCAGTAGCACGCCGTATCGTTACTTATGCAGAAAAAGGAGAAGACTGCTACATTGACGAACACATGGGATTCATAAAATTCGGATCACGTGTAGACGTATATTTGCCTCTGGGAACTGAAGTGTGCGTTAAGATGGGGCAAAAGACAACAGGTAATCAGACTGTCATAGCAAAATTAAAGTAATACAGGAAGGAAGCAAAAACATGGCAAACGCAATCGTTCGCAATATTCCCAATACACTTACAAGCTGCAACTTGTTTTCAGGTTGTATAGCTGCGTATATGGCTTTTCATGGCAATTATAAGGAAGCCTTATTATTCATTGTATTAGGTGCTATGTTCGATTTCTTTGATGGAATGACCGCACGTTTGCTACATGTATCATCTCCTATCGGTAAAGAACTTGACTCGCTGGCTGATGACATTACATTCGGACTGGCTCCGGCAGCCATTGCTTTTTCCTTGTTCAAGGAAGTATATTATCCGGATTTTTTAATGCCGGTAGCAGGCATTATGCCATACACAGCTTTTCTGATTGCTGTATTCTCGGGATTAAGACTAGCCAAATTTAATATAGACGAACGCCAGACCAGTTCTTTTATCGGCATGCCTACGCCTGCCAATGCATTATTCTGGGCTTCACTGGCTGTAGGAGGACATTCTTTTTTAATATCCGACAATTTTAATGCTATCTATCTTTTTGTATTAGTGGTAGTCATGTCATTACTGCTTGTCGCAGAACTGCCAATGTTCTCATTGAAGTTTAAAGATTTGTCTTGGGGACACAACAAAATCAGTTATATATTTCTGATTGTCAGTCTGCCATTGCTTATCATTTTCCAGTTAAGCGGTATAGCAGCGGTCATTATCTGGTATATTCTCCTGTCATTGGCAACACGTAAAAAATAATTAAAACAATAATCGCGGCACGGTTATTGTTACTTTATGAATAAAAACAATAACTATGTTTCATATTTTAGGATTTCTATTTTTTTTCATTCTGATAATTCTTGTTATCGGACTTGCCTTAATCTCCAAGGTGATACGTACAATATTAGGAATCGGTCGTCGTATGACAACCGGAAACGCATCTTCCTCGACTAATACGAGTTCACGAAACAGTCAGTATAACTCATCATCTTCCAGCGAAAGCAATTCACAGCGTCAGTCCAATGAAACTACATCGGGCAGGAAAAAGATATTTGGAAGTGACGAGGGTGAATATATTGACTTTGAAGAGGTAAAGGAATAAGGAAACTGAGGATATTCAAAGGATATCAAAATAATTTCCCCACTTAAAAAAGACTTTCTTTTTACAGATAAGTCTGTTTTTAAGTGGGGAAACTTTTTATATCTCTATACTCAATATATCAGGTTATTCTTCATCATCGTCCACCAAATCTTGTATCGGCATCTGACGCTTAATAGCCTCACGGAAAGAAATAATGGTTTCTGAACGTGCCAATCCCAAAGGCTGCAACTTATCGTGGATAATATTTAGCAAGTGATGATTGTTTCTGGCGTAAATCTTTATGAACATGTCATATTGTCCGGTTGTATAATGACACTCTACCACTTCGGGAATACATTTTAGAGCTTCTGTCACCGAATCAAATTGTTCGGGATCTCTCAGAAACAAACCAATATAAGCACAAGTTTCATAACCGACCTTTTCAGGATCTATTATAAACTCGGAGCCTTTCAGTATTCCCAAGTTTGTCAACTTTTGAATACGCTGATGAATCGCTGCACCCGATACATTACAAGCACGAGCTACTTCCAGAAATGGAATACGAGCATTGTCAGCAATCAAGCGCAAAATCTGTTCGTCTAATTTGTCTAATTGATGATGTCCCATTGATTAATGTTTTATTTGGTACAAATATAGTATATTTATTCCATACGCTAGATACCAATTATAACTTTTATCTTTGTTTTAGCAGTAAATTGGCAGATAGTCCTATCTTTGTAAAAATTTAAATCTTTTGAATTATGAGAAAAAACATATGGGCGGCATTGCTGATTTCAGCATGCACGCAGATTGGAGCATATGCACAAAACTTCGATGATTTCTTTATTAATAAAACACTGAGAGTAGATTATTTGTTCAACGGAAATGCGCAAAAACAAGAAATAAGCCTTGATGAACTGGTATCACTTCCCGGATGGGCCGGAAGAAGAAATTTTCTTGATAAACTTCCGTTAAAAGGTAACGGACAGATTACAATGAAAGATAAGGCTACTGGAAAGGTAATATACCGTACATCCTTTTCCAGCCTATTCCAAGAATGGGTAAGTGAAGAGGAAGCCAGCCGTGTGACCAGGGGATTCGAAAACACTTTTTTACTTCCCTATCCTAAACAACCAGCAACGGTAACCATCGAACTGAAGAACGTTTATCATCAGACTTGTGCATCACTCACTCATGAAATCAATCCGGATGATATCCTTATTCACCAACGCGGTACAACGCATATAACTCCTCACCGCTATCTGCTTCAAAACGGTACACCCGAAAAATGTATTGATCTCGCTATCATGGCTGAAGGATATACCGAAGATGAAATGGAAACCTTCTACAAAGACGCCCAGACTGCTTGTGAAGCAATATTTGCTCACGAACCATTCAAGCATCTGAAAGAACGCTTCAACGTCGTAGCAGTAGCTACACCGTCGCATGATAGTGGAGTGAGCATTCCGAGAAAAGGGGAATGGAAAAATACTGCTGTCAGTTCTCATTTTGATACATTCTATTCCGACCGTTACTTGACAACTCGCAGCGTAAAAGCCATGCATAACTGGCTTGCTGGCATTCCTTATGAGCATATCATTATTCTGGCCAATACTGACACTTACGGTGGAGGAGGTATCTATAATTCATACTTGCTGACTACGGCACATCACCCGATGTTTAAGCCCGTTGTAGTACATGAATTCGGTCATAGTTTCGGAGGATTAGGTGACGAATATGCGTATGACACAGCTCCCAGTCCGCAATACCCATATAGCGTAGAACCATGGGAACCTAATATAACAACACTGGTTGATTTTGAAAGCAAATGGAAAGATATGCTTCCGGCACAAACTCCTGTCCCCACTCCAGCAGAAACAGACCCTAATACGATATATACTAAAGTAGGTGTGTACGAAGGAGGAGGATATACATTAAAAGGAATCTATCGTCCGACAACAGAATGCAGAATGAAAATAAACGAAGCACCTCGTTTCTGTCCTGTTTGCGAACGTTCACTCGAAAAAACAATTCATTTCTATACCGATTAAAATATTTAAAACCATGTTGACATTTACCAAAATCCAAACGAATCACAAACATTATGACTTTGTAGAAGAACTTTTACATCAGTCATTTCCTCTTAACGAGCGCAGAGATGATGATTGCCAACGGTTTAATACAGACAATAACCCGTTATTCCACTGCTATCTGATTACAGAAAACGTGGATGAAAAAGAAGAGAGTCTTATCGGATTGATTACAGTCTGGGAATTAAATGGTTTTCGATATGTAGAACATTTGGCTACCTCACCAGCCATACGTAATAAAGGCTATGGTAAACTTATCATGGAAGCTCTCAAAAAGAAATTCTCAGGAATTATCATCTTGGAAGTAGAAAGACCAGAAGATGAAATGAGCAAGCGCCGGATAGAATTTTATAAGCGATGTGGCTTTTCTCTTTGTGAAAAAGACTACATTCAGCCAGCCTACAGAAAGGGAGGTGAAGGAGTACCTTTATATCTGATGTATATCGGAACAGACAACATAGATCCGCAATATACTGAAATAAGAAATGAGATCTATCAAAAAGTATATAATGTAAATTAGAAACGGCCTCAATTACCATCGCAATTCTCATAAACACATAAATATAGCTGAAGAAATATCAATCTCTAATTGCATAAAGATAATCGTATAAGTTGACACTTGAGTATCTTTATCGAAAATAGAAAGATGCTACCAAAAGATAATGTGTTTTCTAAAAATGAGGCTGTTTCAAAATAGAACAGCGAAAGTAAAAATCTTACAGATTAAAACTAAAATAGAATCTCCTGCTTTAGTCTTTATTTATTATAATAACAGGACTAAAAGCAGGAGTTTTTTATGTCGTAATTTATATAGATGATAAGTAAACCTATCTCAGTTTTTTATTTTGATACAGCTCCATTTTAATGGAGCATACTGGCCTTTTCATTATAGATTTACCTCCCTTAATATTTCTGAATATTCGTTTTAATCTAACAGAATCTGCAAGAATAAGCCTGAAAGACAATAAGAAACGGCATGCTTTGATTATCTCAATAAAAAAAGAGAGGTTACTCTTCAACGGAGTAACCTCTCTCATTATAGCTTATCTTAAACTATTACTGACGCTGTGTAGCAGAATAGTTAATCTTCAAAGCATAAGCCTGACGAAGTGCCTGTTTTACTTCTGTTACAATACCCATCTTAGTCTTAGCATCGACTTTCAATGATACAGTCATAAACGGCTTATCAGCTTCTTTCATGTTTTCACGTTCCTGATAGATGTAGTCCTGAACTTCTGATGCTTCAGCAAACTTATCATTCAACTGAATACGGTCAGTAGTACCCATCTTCTTCTGGAATTCCGGCAAAGGTTTACCGATATAGATGAAAGAAACCAAAGATTTCTTTTCAAGCTTTTCCAATTCTGTAGCCTGAGGAACCTTAAACTGAACCTTCAATGTAACTTCACGCATAGTTGTTACAATCATGAAGAAGAACAACATGGTAAAGATAAGGTCAGGCAAAGAAGAGGTGTTCAATTCAGGCATCTCGCGCTTGCCACTCTTATTAAATTTTCCCATGATTAGTTTCCTCCATATTTTTTAGGTTCTGCTTCAGAAATCTTTTGTGGATAGTAATCCATAATAGCATCCTTCTCTTCCTCTGAACATTCTGCATATTCCTTACCAAACTTAGATTTAGCAAGTTCGCTACGTAATTCGTTATATGCAGCTACCAATTCATTCTGAACCTGAAGGTAAGCTTCATAGCTTGTACCAACGTCGTTCTGTACAGAAATTACATGCTTTTCAGTAATCATCACATCACCAAAGAATGGGATATTCTTTGCATGCTTTTCAGGCATGTTAGGATCATCATTCGGGTTTGCAATGAATTCTTTAGCCTTTTCTCTTAATTGCTTAATATCAGACCATTCTCCACCAACCATCAACTGGTCATCCTTGTTCAAACGAACCTGGAGAACGTTTCTTTCCTTAACTATAATATCATCTTTCTGATCTTTGTTTTCTGGTGGAGGCGGCAAACGTCTCGCCAAACCACGGTCAGTATCCATTGATGTTGTAATAAGGAAGAAGATAAGCAACATGAAGGCGATATCTGCCGTTGAACTAGCATTAATTCCCGGCACTTTTCTATTCCTTTTTGCCATTTTTACTTACTTCGTTTTTAATTTATTAAACTTCAATGTTATGATATTATCTTTTAAAGATACCAGATAAGTTAACTAATGCACCGATAGCAGCAATAGCAAACAGTACATAAGTAGAATATAAGAACATATCTGTTACTTTTAACATAGTAACATCTGAGTATTCAGCACCACCACCTAAAACAACAGTTTCAGAAGAACCCATATTATAGGTAACGACTAACAGAAGTACTAATAAGATTAAGCCCAGCAAAGATTTGATAGCACCTTTTGGATTATCCTTCAATGCACCACCAAACTGAGCGATAGCACCAATAAGTGTAGCAATAACAGTCACAGCAAACATTCCGTACATTAAGTACATCAGTGCTGGCGTATTAGCAGGTTCTACCAAACCTGCAGCATTTGTTTCGTTGTATCCTACTCCGAAGAACATGCCAAGCACAACCAAGATAAGGGCGATGCAGACATAAAATACGTAGTAAGAAACTTTGTATGATAATTTAGCCATTGTTCAAAAATTATTTTTTGTATTTCAAGTTGTATTTCATGATCATATCAAGCAATGTGATAGAAGAATCTTCCATCTGGCTTGTGATAGCTTCAATCTTAGAAAGAATGTAGTTATAGAATACCTGAAGAATCAATGCTACAATCAAACCGAAGATAGTAGTGATCAACGCAACTTTCATACCACCAGCAACAACTGTCGGAGAGATATCACCTGCACGCTGGATATTATCGAACGCCATAACCATACCGATTACAGTACCCAAGAATCCCAAAGACGGAGCCATTGCGATGAACAGTGTAATCCAAGAACATCCTTTTTCAAGGTAACCAGCCTGAACACCACCGTAAGATACTACAGAACGTTCAACAACGTCTACACCTTCGTCGATTCTCATCAGACCCTGATAGCAGATAGAAGCAACAGGACCACGAGTGTTACGGCAAATAGTCTTAGCACCTTCTACATCACCTTTTTCCAAAGCTGCTTCAACTTTAGCCATCATTTTTTTAACGTCAACTTCTGCCAAGCTCAAGTAAATGATACGTTCGATACAGAAAGCCAAACCAAGTACCAATGAGATAGCAACCAATGACATAAAGCCAGCGTCACCTTCGATAAACTTAGTTTTCAACTCTTTGTGCATACTGCCTTCTTCAACTGTAGCAGTAGCTACTTCTTCAGTTGCAGCAGGTGCAACCTGTTCTGTTTGTTCTGGAGCTGCTGTAGCTGTAGAATCCTGAGCCATAGCTGTCTGAGTCATTCCAAATGAGAGGACTCCCATCACTGCAAGAATTGCAAATAACTTTTTCATTGTGTGTCTAATTT
>OGYW01003481.1_pt1 | contig 10406 bp, 6 predicted proteins | sample 1576621 | NCBI WGS metagenome assembly OGYW01 (sample SAMEA3541528, study PRJEB24748) | human gut metagenome | biome: human gut; feature: human-associated habitat; material: faeces | place: China | collected 2012
CAGTCGCTGGCTTTCAGGTAGGGGTTCTTCTTGCCGGTGGCGATATTACCGCCCACGTCCTCGGCGTCCTTGTGGGTGGTGACGCAGTTGGACATGTAGTAGCTGAAGGTGTAGAAGTCCACGGTGCCGGCCTTCAGGATGGCGGCATCCTCCGGCTCCTGATGGATGGTGATGTTGTGCTCGGCGAAGAAACGCTTCATATAATAGGGATACTCACCGCGCACATGCATATCGGAACAGAACCAGTTCATGATCTGCATCTGCTTCTGGTTGGCCACCACGTCGGCGGGGTCACAGGTCATGGGATAGCTGGTGATGGAGCAGATCATGCAGCCCATCTTGAACTGGGGGTAGTTGTCGTGGGCATACTTGACAGCCCTGGCGCTGGCCACGAACATGTTGTGCAGGGCCTGGAAGCGTGCCTGCTCGTCGTTTGGCACATCGGCGGTGGAACCCTCGTATCCCTGGATGGTGCCGGTGTTCAGGATGCCGCCTATGGGCATGGTGCCGGTGTTGATCTCGTTGAAGGTGAGCCAGTACTTGACTTTGTCCTTGTAGCGCTCGAAGATGGTTTTGCAGTAGTTCATGTAGAAGTCGATTAGCTCGCGGCTGGCCCAGCCGTTGTACCTTTCCACCAGAGCGTAGGGCAGCTCGCAGTGGCTGATGGTGACCAGCGGCTCGATGCCGTGCTTCTTGCAGCAGTCAAAAACGCGGTCGTAAAATTCCAGGCCCTTCTCGTTGGGCTCGCTCTCCATGCCAGTGGGGAAGATGCGGGTCCAGTTGATGGAGGTGCGGAAGGTCTTGAAGCCCATCTCCGCAAACAGAGCAATGTCCTCTTCGTAGTGGTGGTAGAAGTCGATGGCTTCATGACTGGGGTACAGGCGGTCCGGGTGGATGTGGGTGGTCACCCACTTCGGGCTGGTGTGGGAGCCGTTGGTACACATATCCGGTACGCTGGGGCCTTTGCCGTCCACGTCCCAGGCACCCTCGAACTGGTTGGCTGCACATGCACCGCCCCACAGGAAATCATCGCGGAAAACACTCATAATCTCTTATTCTCCTTCTTATCGATCAATCGTTTCTTGTTCTTGAAAGGCTCATCACTGTAATTAAGAAAATCAGTCGAGGAACTCCTCGTTCAGGGTCACGCCAAAGTCGCGGGCGATGGCGCGCAGGTCATCATCGGTGATGGTCTGACGGATGAGGCCGCCACTCATGCTCAGCACCTTGACATAGATCTCGGCACTCTTCTCGATGGTGTGAGCCAGACCAAAGGCGATGTCAAAATCCGGGCCGGAAACGAACAGGCCGTGCTGTGCCCAAATGGCTGCCTGATATTTCTTCATCAGTTCGCTGGTGGCCATGGCGATGTCTGCACCGCCGGGCACCATCCAGGGGCAGACGCCCACACCTTCCGGGAAGACCACCGGGCACTCGGTGGCGCTCTGCCACAAAGCACGGGAGAAGTCGCGGTCGGTCAGGGGCAGAATGTAGGTCAGAGCGATGACATTGGTGGCATGGCAATGGTAGATGACGCGGTTTGCGCCGTTCGTGGCCGCCTTGCGGACGCTGTGGTTCATGAAGTGGCTGGGGAACTCGGAAGTGGGCTTTGCGCCGCCTTCCAGGCCCCAGACGATGCGCCAGCTGTCGCCCTTGTCGTTGATCTCCACGATGCCGATGCTGTGGATGGGGTCCGGCTCCACATTGCGGAAGAACTTGCCGGAACCGGTGGTGATGAAATACTCCCCGGCCAGGTTGTCGGCCTGCACGCCCATGTTGACCCATTCACCGGGCTGTGCATTGAAGAAGGGACGGCACTCGGCCACTTCCTCTTCCTTCATACGGTAGGTCAGGTTGCCGCCGTTGCGCTCGTGCCAGCCCTGCAGCCAGCCGTCGTTGCACATGCGGATGTAGCCCTTGACGATTGCAATATCCAGAATGCCCATGATAAAATACCTCTCTTTTCTCTCAGCTTATCGGGTGATGACGTCCACCGGAATATTGAAGATCTTTGCCACCTTCAGGATGGTATCGATGTGGCGGCCGGTGGCAGCAGCCATGTGATGGGTGGGGCCTGCCTCGCTCCAGCGGTTGCAGAACTCCCGTGCCCCGCAGGTAAAGCGGGTGCGCATGTTGGTGTCACCAAAGGTGAAGATGGGGCCAGGCTCGTTGACGCCCTCGGCCACCACGAACTTGAAGTGACCGTCCTTGTCCTGCGTGATGCCCAGATAGGTCACGGGGCCAAGGTGCGGATAGAACTGGGTCAGATAGCCGCCGCCGGTCTTGCCGTGGAACACCGGCACGATCTTCATGGTGGGCTTCTTCTCGGAAATGTTGGCATCGCCGGAACCGGAATGGCCGATGATGCAGATATCCTCGTCAAAGTCGATGGAGTACATCTCACTCAGCTGGCCGCAGCCTGCAATGGTCTTGAGGATGGACATGGCCATAGCCACCTTGATGTCACCCTCCACGGCACAGGCAACGCCCTGCTTGATAAGCATGGAGAAGGCCGGGATCAGCATGCTGTCCAGCACACCGGCCTTGCCCTTGGCAAAACCATCGTAATGCGACGCGATGAAGGCGATCTTCTCGTCCTTGACCCACTGCTCAAAGGCGACGACATACTTTGCCATCTCCCAGACCTTTTCCACCGTGCCGCCGCCTTCGATATCGAAGGTATTCAGGATATCCTCTGCCTTGGCACGGATGGCAGCTTCGTCGGTGATGTTGTCGGCGATGGCCCACATCTTTTCCCAGTCGAACTGCTTGGTATACAGCCACATCCGGTTGTAGAGATTCGTTTCGTCGATGTACAGGTCCATCATACCGGGATACGGGCGGCCGATCTGGGCCAGATTGGTGTCGCGGAAACGGCGGCGCACCTGAGCCGCACGGCACCAGTCCTCGATCTCGGCCTGCACCTGCGGGTCGCCGCCTTCTACCACACCGGTGATGACGGCATGACGCTTGCCGGCACGCTCCAGATCGGCCACCATCTCGCCCACGGCACCGCAGGCGTACAATTCACCCAGCCAGGTGGGCGTATCGGTGTTGGCGTAGTCCGGGGCTTTCTTCTTCTGGACGTTCACCAGCACGACCGGGACATCCAGATCCCGCACAGCAGGCAGCATGTTGTAGGAAGTGGCGTAGGTCAGCAGCTGCAGGATCACCAGGTCCACATCTGCAGCGCGGAACTTATCACCCGCCGCCATGGACAGCTCTTTGGTGGTGACGATGCCGCCGTCGATGACCTCCACGGTGTCCGGGATGGTCTTTTTGAAGGCAGCGTACTGCTGCTCAAATTCGGGCACGAGGGTCGGGAACTGGGGCAGGTAGGCACCCAGCGCAATGGCGAACACGCCAACGCGGGCTTTGGTTTCAACCAGCATAATTTGTCCTCCTTAGTGGATGTTCATCTGTATTTTCAGGTTGCCGATGGCGGTCGCCTCAATGGGCAGGGCCACGACCTGTTTTCCGGTATAATGGGCGGTCAGCTCGTTCAGGGTGGCATTCTTGGCGCCGCCGCCTGCAATGTAGAGCTTGTCCCAGTGCTGCCCGGTGACGGCTTCCATCTCACGGTAGGCTTCGCCGTAGCAGTACGCCAGCGAATGATAGATGCAGTTGATGAGGTCAGCGTCCGTGGCAGGCGGTGCACCGGTCTCAGCAAGGGCAGCTCTGATTTCCGCGCTCATATCCTGCGGAGCCGAGAAACGCGCATCGTTCACATCAAAAATGCGGGTGTAGGTGCTGGCCTTTGCCAGCTCCACCATCTCCGCAAAGGAGATGCCCAGCTGCTTCTGCACGCACTGGATGATCCACAAGCCCATGATGTTTTTCAGATAGCGGATGTAGCCCACGCCGCCTTCATTTGTGAAATTTGCTTTGCAGCTTTCTGGAGTGGTGACCGGCTGTGCCAGTTTGACACCCAACAGGCTCCAGGTGCCGGAAGAAAGGAACGGTGCCTCCCCCTGCTCCATCGGGATGCCCTCCACCGCGCTGGCAGTGTCGTGGGTGGCACACAGCACCACGTTGGTCTGCCCGCCCACCTCGGAGGCGATCTCCGGCTTCAGCGGACCCAGCACCGTGCCGGGTGCGGTCAGCGGCGGGAACATGGTTTCCGGCAAGCCCAGCGCAGAGAGGATCTCCGGGTCGTATTCTCTGATCTGGGCGTTGACAAGGCCGGTGGAGGTGGCGTTGGTGTACTCACGGGCCTTGACGCCGCAGAGTTTCCAGAGTAGATATTCCGGAATCATCAGGAAATCGTCTGCCTGCGCCAGCCGCCCGGCTTTTTTGTCCGCATACAGCTGATACACCGTGTTGAATGGCTGAAACTGGATGCCGGTGCGCTCGTAGAGCTTCTCAAACGGGAGGATGCCGTGCACCTCATCCAGAACGGCCTGTGTCCGGCCGTCGCGGTAAGCATAGACCGGATAAAGGGGCTGTTCCTTTTTCAAAAGTACGTAGTCCACCGCCCAGGTGTCGATGGACAGGCTTTTGATGGCGGGGTACTTTGCAAAAGCCGCTTTGATGCCCTGTTTCACGTTGGCAAACAGGCTGTCGATGTCCCATTCCAGGTGGCCGTCCACCCGCCGGACACTGTTCGGGAAGCGGTAGACTTCCTCGGTCTGCAAGGTCCCGTCCTCCATCCAGCCGATGATATGCCGCCCGGACGATGCGCCGATGTCGATGGCGAGAAATTTTTCGTGCATAGTGCGCCTCCTTCTGTCTCTTTCCGGTACCAGTATAGCGGCCCGGAAAGGCGGATTCCATCCGCAAAGGTGACGCATTCTTTGTGAAAAGTCCACTCTTGCATCACAGGGTAAAAGCCGCTATACTGGAAGCAGAAAGGCGGGAGAAAAATGCTGACTTACAACATGGATGTGACCCCGGAAAGCATCTGGAAGCGCACGACGCTCAGCGAAGCGGAGCGTGCACAGCCCTATTCCTGCACCGAGGCGGGGCTATTCTATGCACTACAGCGGTTCTCCACCGCCCGCACCGATAAAGAAAGCTATATCCTGTTCTACACCCTCCGGGGTGCCGGTCTCATCGAGCAGGATGGGAACCATGTCGTGCTGGAGACCGGGCAGGCACTGCTGCTCAACTGCCGCACGGCACAGAGCTACTGCACCGCACCGGGGCAGAGCTGCTGGCACCACTACTGGGTGCATCTGGACGGTGCCGGTGTTGCGGCCATGGAGCCGCTGCTTCTGCCGGACAAAAAACTGACCCCGGTCCAATTGACCGGGGTCAGGATGCAGGAATTGTTTGAACTTGTTCTGGAGCAGATGGAGCTTGGCACGGTGGACAGCATGGTGCAGACAGGTCTTGCCCTGCACGAGATGCTTGCCCTCTGTGCACAGAGCCTGTTTGCGCAGGCGGAGATGACCACCAACCGCCAGCTGATCCTGCAGGCGGCAGAGACCCTGCGCAAGAACTACCGGCAGGAACTTTCCCTTGCCGATCTGCTGTCAAGTGCGCACATGAGCAAGAGTTATTTTCTGCGCCTGTTCCGGCGGTACATGGGCACAACGCCGTACAATTATCTGGTCAACTTCCGCATCACACAGGCAAAAGAGCTGCTGGTGCTCACCGACCACAGCATCAGTGAGATCGCACAGGAAGCAGGCTTCGGGGATGCCAGTAACTTCTCCACCCGCTTTGCCAAGGCCACCGGCCAGAGCCCGATGCAGTATCGGAAGAGCACATTAAAGAGCAAAGAATCCAAGTAAAAACACAGCTTGCATTCCCTTGCAAAATATGGTATATACATTATACGAAGAACAGCCTTGAATAAACGTACATTCGTTCAATGATGTGTAAAAGTGAGGTGCTTTCCATGAATGCTGTGATCTACGCTCGCTATTCCAGTGACAACCAGCGTGAAGAATCCATTGAGGGCCAGATTCGGGAATGCACAGCATATGCTGAAAGAAACGGCATTACAGTGGTCAGGCACTATATCGACCGTGCACTTTCTGCCAAAACAGACAATCGACCGGATTTTCAACAGATGATTCGGGACAGCAATAAAAAGTTGTTTGAAATCGTTTTGGTTTGGAAATTTGACCGTTTCGCTCGGAATCGCTTTGACAGTGCAAACTACAAGATGATTCTGAAAAAGAACAATGTCCATCTGATATCGGTCATGGAGCCGATTGCAGAAGGCTCGCAGGGCATTCTGGTGGAGACGCTGCTGGAGGGTATGGCAGAATACTATTCGGCGGAACTTTCCGAAAAAGTCATTCGTGGCCAGACCGAAAATGCGCTGAAAGGCAAATGCACAGGCGGCACAGGAACGATTGGCTATAAAATCGACGCAGATAAGTTCTATCGCATCGACCCGCTGATTTCACCGCTTGTATTGGAGGCTTTTCAGCGGTACGACAACGGTGAAAAAATCGTTGAGATCATGAACTACCTCAACGAAAAAGGGGTTCGTAATATGCTGGGTGGAAAGCTGACGTGCAGCAGCATGAACACCATGTTAAAGAACCGCCGCTATATTGGAGAACTTTCTTTCCGGGATATCGTTGTCCCGGATGCAATTCCAGCCATCGTTCCCAAGGATTTGTTTGACCGTGTGCAAAAACGTATGGAGAAAAACAAACGTGCTCCGGCTCGCGGAAAGGCAGATGAGGAATATTTGTTGACCACAAAGCTGTTCTGCGGTAAGTGCGGGGCATTGATGTTCGGCGAGAGCGGAACAAGTGCTACCGGGCGAACCTACTATTATTATAAATGTGCCACTGCCAAAAAGAAGAAAGGCTGTAACAAGAAAACCGTACAGAAGGAGTGGTTGGAAAATCTGGTCGTTCAGGAGACGATGAAGCTGATTCAGGATGATGCAGTGATTGAACGAATCGTTCAGCTGGTCATGGATTTCCAAAATCAGGAGAATACCGCGATCCCTCTGCTGGAAAAACAGCTCCGGGAAGTGGACCGAAAACTGGACAACCTGATGAAAGCAATCGAGGAAGGCTTGTTCACCCGGACGACCAAAGAGCGTTTGGATGCGCTGGAAGCGCAAAAGGATGAACTGACCGCCAAAATTGCTGACGAAAAGCTAAGAAAGCCTTCCTTTAATGCTGACTTCATCCGATTCTGGTTGATGAAATTCAGAAAGTTCGATGTATCGCAGCAAAAGCAGCGCAAGGCACTGATTGAGATCTTTGTGAACGCCATTTTCCTCTACGATGACAGAATGCTGATCACGTTCAATTATAAAGACGGCTCTCAAACCGTCCGCTTCGAGGATACTTTGGCTGCCGATGAATTGGCAGGAAATAGTTCGGATTTGTCCAGCTCTGCTCGATATGACAAAAAGCCACGATGAACCGTTTACAAATGCGGTTTCGTCGTGGCTTTATTTGTTGCCAGTCCCCTGAGATCCGGCTGGAAGATGCCTTATTTGTGCGTTACCGTCTCAAAAACTGTCCCTGCGCTAAAGGGCAAATGCGCACCCGGCAGCTTTCCGATTTTGTTCTTTTTTTATTTACAAACAGTACCTTGACACCGAAATATCCTTTTTGTAATCTTAAAGAGTATTCTGAATGTAAGTGAATGCCGTCCCGAATCAATACGGTTTTTTCGGGCAGGACGGCAGGAAGTTTCTCCAGCGAATGTCCTGGGGGTGGTACCCTGCTGCCACAGGCAGTAGGGCGGGACCGAAGTTCCGGGCTGTTCGCAGAGAAAACTTCCTGATGGCCTGCCAAGTGAGCGCAAGCTGACGGCAATGGGAAAGGAGCAACTACCAATGGATCATCTGCAGAACGTAATGGGATACTTCGACCAGCAGCAGCCGCTGTGCGCCGAACACGACCGCATCAGCAAGGACCTGTACAAGGAGTTTGGCGTTAAAGCGGGCCTGCGCGACGAAAACGGCAAGGGCGTGCTGGCAGGCTTGACCAATATCTCCGATATCCGCGCCTTCCAGTATGTGGACGGGGTGAAAAAGCCTGCCGACGGTCAGCTGCTCTACCGCGGCTACGACGTGAAAGACCTGATCCGCGGGTCGTCCGGCAGCCGCTTTGCCTTTGAGGAAGCGGGCTATCTGCTACTGTTCGGTGAGCTGCCCACGCAGGAAAAGCTGGAAGAGTTCTGCCGCGTGCTGGGCGAGTGCCGCACCATGCCCACCAACTTTACCCGTGATGTGATCATGAAGGCCCCCAGCCACGATATCATGAACTCCATGGCCCGCAGCGTGCTCACACTGGCATCCTACGACCCCAAGGCCGGTGATCTGGAAATTTCCAATGTGCTGCGCCAGAGCATCCAGCTGGCCGGCATCTTCCCCATGCTGGCCGTGTACAGCTACCATGCCTATAACCACTACGAAAAAGACGGCAGCATGTACATCCACCGGCCGGACCCGGAGCTTTCCACCGCAGAGAACTTTTTGCGGATGCTGCGCCCGGATATGAAGTACACCGAGCTGGAAGCCCGCGTGCTGGATGTGGCATTGCTGCTGCACGCCGAGCACGGCGGCGGCAACAACTCGACCTTCACCATGCATGTGGTTACTTCTTCGGGCACCGACACCTATTCTGCCGTGGCGGCGTCTCTGGCCAGCCTGAAAGGGCCCAAGCACGGCGGTGCGAACATCAAGGTAGTTCAGATGTTCGAAGACATGAAACAGAATGTCAGGGATTGGACGGACGAAGAGGCCGTCGAGGCCTATTTGCGCGCGCTGCTGCACAGGGAAGCCTTCGACAGAGCGGGCCTGATCTACGGCATGGGCCATGCGGTATACTCCCTGAGCGACCCGCGCGCCAATGTGTTCAAACACTTTGTGGAGATGCTGTCTGAGGAGAAGGGCCGCCATGAGGAATATGCGCTGTATGCAGCAGTGGCGCGCCTTGCGCCCAAGGTCATCGGAGAAGAGCGTAAGATCTATAAGGGCGTTTCCGCCAACATCGACTTTTACAGCGGTTTCGTTTACAGCATGCTGGACCTGCCGCTGGAGCTGTATACCCCCATTTTCGCCATCAGCCGTATCGCGGGCTGGAGCGCCCACCGCATCGAGGAGCTCATCAATGCGGGCAAGATCATCCGTCCTGCATACAAGAGTGTCAAACCGCGGGTGGACTATGTGCCTTTGCACGACCGCAAATAATTTACAAAACAAGACCGGGAGCCTTCCAGGCTCCCGGTCTTGCATTGCTCTGCGTGGAATGCTTCAGATATAATCTGAAAAATATGCCTTGCCCGTGGGAATCAGCCGTTCCAGCAACGCCGTAGTCTTGGCGTCCGCCGTTAGGCGGTCAATGCTTTTCAGGTATGCAGGGCGCTTGTAACCCATCAGCATGCAGGTGGCCGTGCCGATGCTCATTTCCGCGGTGTAGGGCGACGGTTCCGCCGAAAGCGTATGTGTGCCGTCTGCATGGAACCGCACGGTAAACTCCTGTTCGTTCCAGTCCAGCACTTTGTCGTGGATGCGGAAGGTTATGGCATCGCCCGAGGAGGCTTCGGCAAAATTATAGCTCATGATGAACGCCGCAAAATCTACGATGCGCGCCATCACATAGGGCTGCACGGTCTCGCGGATATCGCTGTCCTCCAGCGTGAAAGCCAGCGAATGGTTGGTATAGTTGCAGCCGGAGACCTCGGTGACCATGGAATAGTGGGCCGTGACATAATCCCACATGCCGCGCCGGGCCTCATCGTTCAGATATACCATTTCCTTGATCTTGAAGATCTCGCGCTTGAGCAGATAGACAAGATAACCCTGCGGCTCGTCCGCGGCGTCGTAGTACATGGCCACGACCTCGTCGTCCACATCCCACCGCCAGTATTCATCCCAGGCCAGCGCGTTGCGCACAAGACAGCCGTGTGTTTTGGCGGCAAAGCGGTCATGCACCGCGGCAAGCGAGGGATCGTCCCAGGCGATGCGCCGCACTTTTCCCGGCACAGGCTGGGGCTTGGGCAGCTGATTGTCCCGAATGCGGAACGTCATTTTGTCCGACACGATCTCCCAGCCCTTGTGACGGTAAAAGGGGATGGAGTACGGGCACAGGAACGAGATGCTCTGTCCGCGCCCGCGCATATCGGTGAGCGCCTGGCGGATGAGCGTGCTCATCAGGCCGATGCCCGCGTATTCCGGATAGGTGGCCACGCCGGTGACGAACCCGGTATCCAGCAGCGAGCCTTCCACATTTACCTGCATGGGATATACGGCGATCTGCGCGGCCAGCGTTTTGCCCTCGAAGCAGCCCAGTACATGGGCTGATTCCAGAATGGGGAATTTTGACTGCTTGATTTCATCCTCCTGCCAGCCCACCTGGACCAGCTCCTCCTCCGTTACCTGGAACGCATAGCGCAGCAGTGCGTTGAATTGCTCCAGATGGGAGGCGTCCAGCTCCTGAATGGTGAACCCGTCGGGCAGTGATGTGTATTGCATAACA
>OGYW01003488.1_pt1 | contig 10391 bp, 7 predicted proteins | sample 1576621 | NCBI WGS metagenome assembly OGYW01 (sample SAMEA3541528, study PRJEB24748) | human gut metagenome | biome: human gut; feature: human-associated habitat; material: faeces | place: China | collected 2012
CCCGGCCCATGCTGATGGGTGCGCCGCACGATGCTTTGAGGGCGTCATCTAAAAAGAAGATTCCCGATCAAAAGCCTGCTATTGAAATTAACGCAGCGGGCAATCCCTTGCCTTCAAGCTGGATTGCCACTATTGCAATTATTTGGTGCGGACAAACAATTTCTATCTTTGCAACGGTGGCGGCAAGCTTTGCTGCTATTTGGTACATAACTGAAAGCACTTCGTCTGCCGTTTGGCTTTCTCTGGCTTCTATGGCAGCACTTTTGCCCGTTGCAATTCTTAGCCCTTTCGGCGGTGTTGCTGCTGACCGTTACAACCGAAAACATATTGTTCTTCTCGCCGATGGGAGTGCTGGATTCTTTTCGCTTGTTCTTGCCTTTGTTGTGATGTCGGGACATCTCAGCGTCCCCTTGATGCTTCTTTTGCTTGCCGTCCGTACAGGAGGTCAAGCTTTTCACGGCCCCGCAATGACTGCATTGATGCCCCACCTTGTTCCTAAGCGACACCTTATGCGAATCAACAGCATGGACCAGAGCATCACGAGCTTATCCACTATTGTTGGGCCAGCGCTAGGAATCTTGCTCTACACTTATGTGGGACTTCATGGTGTCATGTTGCTCGATGCCTTTTGTGCAGCAATCGCATGCTTATGCCTTGCTAGCGTTAAAGTAAAAGCCAATATCTCTCCCAACAATAATCACGATTCAGTATTCGCTGAACTAAGAGAAGGAGCAACCTTTATCTATAAAGATAAAGGTCTTCGCAGCCTTATGCTTCTTATCATGTTTACCATGCTCTTATTTATGCCCGTGGCGTCTCTTGATCCTCTTATGGTTTATGAATATTTCAAGGGCGATGGTTTTCAGGCCTCACTTGTTGAAGCGGTATTTGGTATCGGATTGCTCATAGGATCTGCCGTAATACTTGTGTGGGGCGGCGGAACAAAGCGCATACCTCTCGTTATTGTTTCGGGTATTGTGCTCGGTCTTGCACTTGCCGCTTGCGGCTTCTTGCAATCAGATCAATTCCCTCTCTTTGCGGTGTTAGTAGGGGTAACGGCAGCAGCAATTGGTTTTTACAATGCACCCATTATGCCGATTCTTCAAAACAAAGCGCCTGATGAAAAGTTTGGTCGTGTTATGGGTATATTCTTAGCCGGATCTTCCCTTGCAGCACCACTTGGTTTAAGTTTTTCAGGTTTTATCGCCGAAGCAATTGGCATTACCACCTGGTATAGCGTGTGTGGATTATTGGTAGCAATCTGTTGCGCAATTGCTTGGTTTAATAAAAACATTCGTGCATTAGATACCACAGACGAAACGAAAGAAGACTCACAAATATAAGTGAATTGTCGATGATAAAAGCCCATCCACTTCCTTCAGGCAAACTTACGCGCTTAATCGCTTTGAAAGAAAGCTATCGAAGAAGCTAAAGAAGCAGAGCAGGCTGCCGAAAAAGCTCAAAAAGAAGCGGAAAAGGCAGCAGAGAAAGCTGCAAAAGCCCAAGCAAAGCAGCAAGACCAGATGATGAAAGAAGTTGGAAAAATTGCTTCTTCCATCTTAGGTACCATCGGCAGAGAGGCAGCGCGACAGATCAGCCGCAACATTTTAGGTGGACGTCGTCGTTAATCTAGCTGCTTCTCCCCTAATCAAGGCTTTCCGATAAATCTCACATTTCGCTTGCGCAATAAAGCTTATACAATATAGAACCAAAACAAACAGCTCCTTGGATTTCCAGGGAGCTGTTTTTATGTACAGGAAATTAGGAGTATGCGACATTAAACGTATGCGCCACTAGCTAATGTGATTCAGATATGTCGCCAGGATCAAACGAGGGTTCCATAATCTCTACCAAGCGATCACCAAACTCTGAAGAGCTTTCTGGATAACTAATAGTCAAGTTAACTATGCTTCCTTCGCCAACGTATTCTTTTATATAAATAACTCGCCCGTTAGTGTTATAGGAATACACATACCACGTATTTCCTGAAGCAGTGTATCCGTCTATACCAATGGAATCTTCCATTTCCTTCAAACGCTCGCTTGCCGTTTCATCAAAGACGTTATTAGTACCCCACGCTTCAACACGAATAGTGCCCGTCGAATCCGACGCTAACGTAAGACCATCCCCATTTGCACTTACGTCAAGCGGAACAAAATCTTCTGGATAGGCAAAGCTATAGCCGTAACGCGCATTGGTGAATACCGCGAAATCATCTATAGAAGATTCAGAGATAGTTCCTGTTCCCAACATATCTTGAGCATCGTCGATATAGGCAGGTTCACCCTTTTGGCCAGCAGATTCTTCAGTGCCCTCGGTAGTAGAATCCTTTTCGGTATCTTCCACTTCTCCCTCTTCAGCCTCATCAATAATTGTTACCCGAGGATCTGCTTCAGAGGGTTGCTCTTCCTGAGATTGATTAAGCGACGTAACAAAAAGCACAGCAGCAACAATTATTGCTACAACCGCGACGCCAATACCTACCCCAATACCAATCTTTGCATTTTTGGAAAGTGGCTTTTTCTGAGAAGTATTCATCTCAGCAGAGCCTTGAGATGGCTGCAAGGATGATGCAGGCGACATCAAAGGCTCGGTGGATTGATTTTGGGGCATAGCAACGGTAGGCTGCTCTGCAGAAGTATCGGTTAGATATTCTTGCTCAACAGGGGTACCACAATGCGTACAATACTTGGCGGATTCCTCTATTTCTTTACCACAAGAAGTGCAATACATCGTGTTCTCCTAGCTCCAAACCGCAAATAGCTATCGCAAAACACTTGTCGTTACGTTACGTCTATTAATTAAGTATTTGCAATGTCTTTATTTTAATTTGATTCGCTGTCTGGCGATTCGCTAATTTCTTTCGAATCGTCCTTTAAGGTAAATTCCCAAGAACAGGAGCATGTTTCGTCAGTTACATCGGGGTAACAACTTAAACAGCGACACTCAATACAATCATCTATCGCAGAAGCAAAGCAGCTATATTCATAGATTGCGGCATATTTGCAGGGATGAAATTCCATACCCTTACGAGATCGAGCCGATTGAACACGACAATCAATAACACGATTAATGACACGGCCTTCTTCTTCAATCACTTCGCATTTGTTAGCACGATCAACAATATGCAGCGGCAAAGCCTTAGCAAGACCTTCCAAACCTGGATGTTCACCCAATCCTAAAAACTTCTTTAATCGACGAGCTTCAACGGGAGAAAAACGCTTCCAAGCCTCTTTGTCATGGTACATAGCCTCATCCATGCCAAACTTCCGTTCAACCGACTGAAACCATACCCCATCAAGCGCAACACTATCTTTTGCATCAATTTCCATCAACTCAAGCAGTTGCTCTTTATTCATAGAACGAATGGTTTCGTTAAGCATGTAATCCTCCTGTATTAATTCACTAGTCCCCTGTAAAAGTATGTTTCCATGATAGTCATTTATCAAAGGTAAAACCGAATTGTGTTCGTCAACGACTTGACAACCTAGAGCCATGCCAACCCTAATTAGTTTCCCGTTTGGATAAACTTGCATTCATAATTACTGAAACAAACAAAGAACTCGGCATACTACATACGCCGAGTTCTTTTCTGTACAGAGTAAGTCCTTCTATCTATACGTTAAGCAAAAGCTAGCTGCATGCGATTTCGTGCAAATAGAATGCCTGCTAATGCCAAGGCGGAACCGAGACCCGTATAAAAAATAGCAATAAACACCGAAGGGACAATCCCTGATACACGCAGCGCAATTCCGCCAGTCATCATAATTGCCATAATAATGAACGATTTCAAATCAAAGAAATGCCAGAAGTACTGATGCTGTTCCTCATAATTCGTAATTCGCTGAGTATGCTTTTTGGTCAGCTTATAAAACGTACCGAACCAAAATACTAGGCCTACCGCTACTGAAAGCACTTCATTGAGCGTGGTGACATATCCCTCAGCATATGCCTCAAGACCAATGTGCAGAATATTAACTCCAGCAGCAACCCACACTAGTGCCGCAATAATAAGTAAGTTTTGTTTCTTAACCTGAAAAGGCTTTCTTTTAGAAGCGTTATTAGAATTTTGAAGCACCATAATTTGCTCCTTGTCTTACAATGAACAATGTTCACCTGAACACTGTTCATTGTAAAAAGAAAGCGTCTCTAAATGTTTTACATTTCAGAAGTAGTAGCTTTTAGAAGGAATTCTCCCTGAACACTCCACTGCTATGTTCAGATACTAGAAATGCGAAGGAAACACCATGGTTAAAGGATCCGCTGCAATGCGAAACACCATAATTGATGCCGCTTATGCACATGCCTGCGTTGAAGGATTAGCAGCATTAAGCATTCGTGGTATCGCAAAAGAATGCGATATAGCCGTTGGAACCATCTATAACTACTTCCCCGATAAAGCAGCCCTGGTAACGGAGGTTATAACTAAATTCTGGCGAACGATCGCATTTTCAGAAGAAACAAAAAGCTGTCTTAATTACCGCCAAGGAGAAAAATTACTAGTATTTTGCGAACGTCTCTACACCACCATGCAGCAAGCTCTTCATCAGTTCAAGATAAACTGGCTAGGCGAAGTGTCGTCTCTTGATGCTCGAACTCGCCAAAAATGTCGCCAGGCAGAAAATGCCTGTTTTGAGCACATTTATCAAAGTCTGGAAAAGGTAATCTATGCTGATAACTCAATCAAACAGGAACGCATTGCCTCTATAGGCGCAAACAAACTTGCCCGTTTAATTTGGCAAGATATACATCACTCTTTAAGAATAGGCGATGACAGTTATAAAACTTTGTTTGGCCTTCTAAAGCTTGCGCTGTATTAAATGGCGATAATACCTAAATAAACAACAGGGCTTCAGGAAAGATTCCTAAAGCCCTGCAAAAGTAAACGTCTATTATTAGCTACTATCCGTTATTACCTTTTGCCCTATTCACTTCTTAGCGCTTCAACAGGATCTTTTCGACTTGCCGAAGATGACGGAATAAGTCCTGCAATAAAGGTTAAGAACACACTGATAAGAACCAGCACTGCAGCAGCCGTAGGAGGCAATGCCGCAATATTAGGTACATCAAAGAGTAACTCGATGAGTGCACTTATCGGTATACAGAGCAAAGCCGTAATACCCACACCAAGTAGACCTGCAATCAAACCCTCAATAATTGTTTCAGCATTAAACACATGCGAAATATCCTTTTTACTTGCACCGATCGCACGCAAGATACCAATTTCCTTGCGACGTTCCAGAACGCTGATATAGGTAATTACACCGATCATGATGGAAGATACCACCAAGGAAATTGACACGAACGCAATTAATACGTAACTAATCATATCGACGATCGTCGTAACCGAAGACATCAGAGCACCCACAATGTCGGTATAGGTAATAACTTTATCCTCTTCGCCACTTTCCTCCATTTGAGAATTATACGAATCAAGAATTTCTATAACGTGCTCTTTACTCTCAAAATCAGTAGGATAGATATCTATACCCGAAGGCTCTGATTTGTCCGCATAACCCAACTCTCGCAAATTACTGTCATAGGTGGTTTCACCGCCTGTCATCATGGACATCATAAGTTCGCCTAAACTTTCTTCGTCCATATTGACCTTAAAAGCATTCGCCATTGCATTGGGATCAATCTGCATAGCAGAAGCCATATTGGTAGCAAGCTGAGCCATCTGAGCCTGCATGGCACCACCAAGCTGCTGCTGCAGCGCCGTACCGAACTGAGACATTGTGGTAGAAATTGCTTGCGTCATATACTGCTGAATTGCAGAAGTAAGTTGCGTCTGCACCGCAGCCTGAAGTGTGGCAGTGATTTGCGATTGAACCTGCAGAGGCAAAGAGCTGCCAATCTGTTGTGAAACTTGATTCCGAATGCTCTCCTCCACGCCTGAATCAAATGCAATAGCAGCAGATACGCCATTATTTATGAGAGCTTGCGCCTCACTTGAAGAAAGATAAACATTTAGAGCCGTATTAAAATCGCTATACTGACCAGCATTTTCTCTATACCAACCAAAAAAGCCATAAACAACTTGCTCCATGGTGTCTGCTAGCATTAGTGAATCAACGGTAACACCTTCTTGTAAATTAATCCCATTCAAGTCAAACGACATATTCGTCAGACTGTCAAGATCCATCTGACTCGGATCAACCTGAATTGATGATGCATCAAACGCAGGCAGTGAACTCATATCAACACTAACGTTTGACAAGTCTAGGTTCATATCGCCCAAACCTGCTGTAAGCGCACTTTCGTCTATCTTGAAAGCAGCCGAAATCGCATTGCCGTCAATGGTGAATAAGGAATCCATGCTGAAACTAGAATTGCCCTCGTCTTCTTCACCAAAGGGTTTGCCCGTAAATACATTAATATCGGAATCTGCCAGCTGATCTTGTACAATCTTGCTCTGAGAGGCCTGTTCAATAATGTGGTCAGTCAAAGACGCGGGATAATTAATGCCTGAAGATAACATCGAAGCATTGGCATCCTCTTTCGGCTGCACAATGCCCACAATCTTTATTTCTTCGCCATTGTCAATCAAATCGCGCATATAGCTTTCGTTGTCGGTCTTATCTCGCCAAACATCGTAGCCACTGTCATATTCGTAATAGTCTGCTGCATTCACCAGCTTAAACGTAACATTTAAAATATCGTCGTAGGTTGGATCAGTAATATCGTCAGGAGCAGTTACCTCTTCTTCATCGGCAAACTGTTCCACCATGGTTTCTAATTCTTCTGAATCACGCAATCCTAGTGTGTATAGCATGAAGTCACTAATACCACCATTGCCGGTAAGAACCAAAACGCATTCATTGTAGTTTTGAGGCCAATGACCAGCTTTTACATCGTATTGGTCTTCATACAAATTCGGATTGCTGGGCATTTCATAAAACACATTGGTGCTCATGCTGGCGCTCATAATACTATTTGAACTTACCGTGGAACTAATACCCAAGGAAGAAAACGAGGTATCGGGATTCACCTGATGAATGGTTTTTGTATCAGAACTATATATTTGCGGTACCACATCGTAGCTGTATTCAATTGTTGATGTGTACTGTTCAATACCGCTTTGACCACTATCGAAATACTCTTTTAGCGAAGCCAAGTCGTTCGAGGTCACACTCGACAACATATTGGTAACCATGTTGATTACCTTGACGCGGTCATTCCCATCTCCTTCTTCGCCATTGGCAGCATCGCTGCCTTCCGCTGCAGCACCCACCATCATAGAAGTCATATCAAAACCGGTACTTTGAATTTGCAGAGGATATTCTGAAAGGGTTTCTTCTTCAACATTAGCAATATAGGTATTTACGCCATTTGCCAGAGCCAAAATTGCTGCAATACCAATAATGCCAATAGACCCCGCAAACGCCGTCATAATCGTACGGCCCTTTTTAGTCATAAGATTATTGAAAGAAAGACCAAGCGCCGTCAAAAAGCTCATGCGAGTTTTACGAATTGGTTTATCTGATAAACGCATTTCCTCTTCGGTTGGCTCATAGGGATCTGTATCGGAAGCAATAACGCCGTCCGTTAAATTCACAATACGCGTTGCATACTGCTCTGCCAATTCTGGATTATGTGTAACCATTACCACCAAACGATCTTTGGCGATTTCGGTAAGCAAATCCATAATCTGAACACTTGTCTTAGAATCAAGGGCGCCTGTAGGTTCATCAGCTAAAAGAATTTCTGGATCATTAATTAACGCTCGAGCAATTGCAACACGCTGCATCTGACCACCAGAAAGCTGACTAGGCTTTTTGTTTACATGCTCGCCCAAGCCAACTTCTTCAAGTGCCTTCTTCGCACGTTCTTGACGCTCTTCTTTTGAAACGCCCGAAAGCGTAAGCGCCAATTCGACATTCGCCAAAATGGTTTGATGAGGAATTAAATTGTAGCTTTGGAATACAAATCCAACTCGATTATTGCGGAAGGTATCCCAATCATGGTCTTTATATTCCTTAGTAGAAATGCCATCAATGATTAAATCGCCATAATCATAATGATCAAGCCCACCCACGATGTTAAGCAACGTGGTTTTACCAGAGCCAGACGGTCCTAGAATTGCTACAAATTCATTATCGCGAAATGAAACCGAAATATCATTGAGTGCTACCTGAGTAAAATCGCCCGTAGTGTACGATTTATAAATGTGCTGCAGTTGAAGCATAAAGGGCCTTCCCCAATTACGTAGTATTTTTACCCATTTTTATGATAATGGTACATAACCTGTCCAACAATTGAAGAAGTGAAAGTGTCATTTACCTGTAAAAACTATAAGAACTCGCCCGATCCAGTCTGAACCAAGCGAGTTCTTAAACACATTGAAGTAAATTGATGGGTTACTGCTAACACTATTCACCAAAGAACACAGCTCTTGTTTCGAGTTCTTTGGCAGAATCTTTTGACCTTACTGCCAGTGAACCAATAACCATACAAAGAAGCGAAACAGTAATACCTATAACAATTTGATGCAAGCCAAAGAAAGTTATTCCCGCAGCCATGGTTCCACAATAAGCAAGCGTTCCACCTACTATCGAAAGCAAAGCGCCTGTTTTATTTGCCTTTTTCCAGAATAGACCCATCACCAAGACCCAACAGAAAGCCGTTTCAAGACCACCAAAAGCAAACATGTTAATCTTCCAAATAACATCAGGGGGAACAACAGAAAGAACAAAAACGATAACTCCCACAACAAATGTAAACACCTGGCTATAACGAGCAACCTGCTTTCCATTTGGAACATTGCTCTTTTCTTCACAGCGATGAAGATACATATCTTTAATGATGGATGAGGAAGAAAAGATCAACAAAGATGCTACTGTGGAAATCGAAGCAGCAACAGGACCAATAATAGCCACACCAGCTAACCACGGTGGCAGCGATTGAACAATAGCAAGAGGAATAATGTTATCAACGCTATTTCCGTAAGCAGAAATATCAGCAGGTAAGATACCTTTTGCCAATACACCAAGCGCAGTAACACCAATCATCATTGCGCCAATAATTATGGTTCCAATAATCATTGCTTGGCGAAGAGACTTAGAGTCTTTATAGCCCATACACCGCACAACTGATTGAGGCAAACAGAACGTGAATACGCCAACAAGAAGCCACTGGGTAAAATACAATCCAATTGGCATATCTCCGCCGCCGAAAGGTTCTAACAGTTGAGGATTATGGGTTTGAAGATTTGCCATGATATTAGCGTAGCCACCACCAGCATTCAAAATACCGCCAGCAAGCACAAAAATACCCACGATCATTGCAATACCGCACAGGGTATCAACGAAGGCAACGCCGCGGAAACCACCAAGAGCAGTAAACAGAATTGCTGCAATACCAAAAATAGCTAAGCCTACTTCATAAGAATAGCCAGTAACAGCTTCAAACAACTTTGCGCCGCCCACAAACTGAGCAACCATAGTTGCACCAAAGAAAAGAACGATTACGATCGCTGCAACGTTTGCAAGTGCGTTTGAGTTGTAACGAGCGCGGATAACATCAATTACCGTAATAGCTCCAAGCTTACGCGAAACCAAGGCCATTTTCTTACCCATAATGCCATAGAGCAAAAAGAGCGCAGTAACCTGAATAGTTGCCATATAAACCCAACCAAAACCTACATTCCAAGCCTGGCCAGGACCGCCCACAAAAGAACTAACCGAACCATACGTAGCAATAGTAGTCATTGCCAAAACAAAAGCACCTAGGCTACGACTACCAATAAAGTATTCGGAAACAAAACCAGCTTCACGACGTTTACGAGATTGATAGCGTACAAAAAACGTAATGCCTAAACCAAGAAGAAGGAATAAGGCAACAGGGATAAGGGTGGCTGGATTTCCGCTCATTACTTACCTCCTTCAACTGAAGAAGATACAGACTGAGAATCCCCAGAAACATCTGGAATAGCGTTAATCTCTTCATCTTCAAGGTCTATATCCTTAAAAATGAATTTGCTCATATAAACAGATACCGCAATAGCAAAAATCCAGGTACCAAAGCAACCCGTAATAATCCAAAGCGGCGTATTAAAAACAACAATGTTAAGAGGAGCAATACCAAAGCCTGCAATAATCCAAACGATAATAGTAAGGAATAGTGCAACTACCGCTCCCTTTGCTTCTTTATTAGCTTGTTGAAGCTTTTCTTTGTAATTCATGAAAACCTTTTCATCTAGGTAATACAAGTTAATGAATTATACCGCGGAGAAAGCGGTCGAAAATAGAATCATATAAAAGGTTCCGCTATCTATCGCAAGACCTAGGTAAACGGAAAAGCAAACTAACAATAAGGGCTTAAAATAATTCCCTATAAAACAGACAGCGCCCTGCATGAGCAGAACGACCTATCCTCCCACGGACTACACC
>OGYW01003490.1_pt1 | contig 10388 bp, 10 predicted proteins | sample 1576621 | NCBI WGS metagenome assembly OGYW01 (sample SAMEA3541528, study PRJEB24748) | human gut metagenome | biome: human gut; feature: human-associated habitat; material: faeces | place: China | collected 2012
GAAGCGTTTTGTCCGCTATCAGGAGGGTCACTTCCGGGAATGAAAGAGCGTACCATTTTGATCAATGGATTTTCCAAATCCTATGCGATGACCGGATGGAGATTAGGTTATGCATGTGGACCGGAAGTGATCATTAAGCAGATGTTAAAGATTCATCAGTTTGCAATCATGTGTGCGCCTACAAACAGCCAGTATGCGGCTGTGCAAGGACTTAGAAACTGTGGGGATGAAGTAGAAGAAATGAGGAAATCCTATAATCAGAGACGGCGCTTCCTCATGCATGAGTTTAAAAAGATGGGACTGGAATGCTTTGAACCGTTCGGAGCGTTTTATGTTTTCCCGAGTATTAAACAATTTGGAATGACTTCAGAAGAATTTGCAACCAGGCTGTTAAATGAAGAGAAAGTCGCAGTTGTTCCGGGAACGGCGTTCGGCGAATGCGGCGAAGGATTTTTGAGAATATCCTACGCATATTCGTTGGAAGATCTAAAAGAAGCAATCGGCCGGCTGGAAAGATTTATCGGGCGATTGAGAAATGAGAGAAAATAATTATGCTGAATATTGTACTTTATGAGCCGGAGATTCCGGCAAATACCGGAAATATCGGAAGAACATGTGTGGCAACAGGGACGCGTCTTCATCTGATCGAGCCTCTTGGATTCAAATTATCCGAAAAGGCATTGAAACGCGCGGGGATGGATTACTGGAATGATCTGGATGTCACGACTTATATTGATTATGCGGATTTCCTTGAGAAAAATCCGGGTGCCAAAATCTATATGGCAACTACAAAAGCGAAAAAAGTATATACCGAAGCGGCGTATGAACCGGATTGTTACATTATGTTCGGAAAAGAGAGCGCAGGTATACCGGAGGAGATTCTTGTAGATCATGAAGATACTTGCGTGCGCATTCCGATGATGGGACAGATCAGATCTTTGAATCTTGGAAATTCTGTGGCGGTTGTTCTCTATGAAGCTCTGCGTCAAAACGGATTTGCGAAAATGGAGTTGGAAGGAGAGCTTCATGAATTAGAATGGCATGGGAATACCTGAACGAAATAAGTTGTGAAAATATGTGCAAAATGACGAAATAATGTAAAAAAATTCGGGAAAAGTGTAGTTCACTATTGAAGACTTTCGGTATATAATAGTGTCAATGTGCTAAGAAACTGCTAAGAAACGTTTGCGGTTACATCGGTTCGGATAAGGTGCGGGAGGGCGTTTTACATTCGTTTAACGTTGAATCTGTACACTGTGTTACGTCTGTTCAGATAGGGCACAGGAGGAGGGAATCGTTTCCCGAAAAGGGAACGTCCCGTATGAAGCGGGAAAGTATGGTAAAACTAAAAAGATAGAAAAGAAAGCGGAAGGTGGTGTTGCGGAAATGGTAGAAGAAACGATCAAATCTATCCGGGAAACAGAAAATAAGGCAGATCAGATCGTAAAAGAAGCGGAACAGGAAAGCAAGAGAATCCTCAAGACCGCGAAAGAAGAAGCAAAACAGGCTGCCGACAAGCTGATTGACGAAGCAAAGTCAGACGCTTTGAAAACAGCAAATCAGGCAAAGAAAGACGGAGAAGTTATGCTGGCACAGGCGGCGGAAGAAACGCGCAGAGAAGCAGAACAGATGAAAAAGGCGGCTCTTGAACGAAAGAAAGAGGCGGCTGCTCTTGTGTTGGAAAGATTGACATAACAGAAATAAGACTGTAAAGGAGGGATAGACAGATGGCGGTACTTAAGATGCAGAGAATCAGCATCTGCGCCTTAAAGAAAGACCGAAAAGCAATCCTCGAAAAATTACAGAGCCTCGGTGTTGTGGAGATCAATCATGTAATCGAAGAAGATGAAGATTTTAAGAAGATGGACACTGCAGGGCAAAAGGCAGGTTTCGAGAAAGCGTCGACTCTGGCAGAACAGGCGATCGATATTCTTGATAAATATGTTCCTGAGAAGAAGTCGATGTTTGCATCTTTAGAAGGAAAGGCATTGATTGAGCGGGAAGAAGAAGAGCGGATTCGCAATGAGCGAAGAGATCTTCTGAAAACGGCAAAACAGATCGGAAGGCTGGATAAAGAGCGCTCTGAACAGATGGCGGAGATTACGAAACTGAACAACAGTATCGAGAGTCTCAATCCGTGGATCAGCCTGGACGTTCCGCTGACACCGGCAGAGACAGACCGGACGGCAGTATTTTTCGGAACGATGCCGGGAGGTACTGACGCGGAGACGGTATATGGGATTTTGGCAGAGAAAGCGCCGGATATAACCGGAGCAGATGTAAACATTGTTTCATCAGAACCGGGCATGGTATATCTAGCAGTCGTCTGCATGAAAGAAGATGTGCAGGCAGCGGAAGATGCGCTTAGAAGCGCCGGGTTTGCAAGACCTTCCCAGATGTGGGGAGACGTTCCGAAGTTTCAAAAAGAAGAGCTGGAAAGTGAGATCGCAGACTGCAGAGCGCGGATTGAACAGATCGAGAATGAGGTGAAAGACCTTTCGGATCAGAGAGAAAAATTAAAAATATTAGCGGATTACTACAGAGTACGCGCGGACAAATACGCAGTGCTCGGTCAGATCCCGCAGTCGGAGAGAACGTTTGTCATAAGCGGATACATTCCTCAGTGTGAGGCGGCGCATCTTTCCGGTTATCTGACAGAAAAATATGACTGTATGGTAGATGTTGAGGAACTGCAGGAAAACGAAGAAGCTCCGGTTATTTTAAAGAACAATCCGTTTTCGGCAAGTGTGGAGGGCGTTGTAGAGTCTTACGGACTTCCTCACAAAGGGGAGCTTGATCCAACGACGATCATGTCGTTTTTCTATGTATTCTTTTTCGGAATGATGCTTTCGGATGCGGCGTATGGAGCGATTGTGGCAATCGTCTGCGCTGTGCTTGTGAAGAAATTCCCGAGAATGTCTCAGGGAATGAAAAAATCGATGAAATTATTCTTCTATTGTGGATTATCCACTCTTGTGTGGGGAATTTTATTCGGAGGATATTTCGGAAATATCGTAGATGTTGTTTCGGAGAAGTTTTTCGGAACGACGATCACCGTTCCGGCGCTTTGGTTTGTGCCGTTGAACGACCCGATGAAACTGCTTGTGTTCTCACTGTTATTCGGTGTCATCCACCTGTTTGTGGGACTGGGGATCAAAGGATATCTCTGTCTGAAAGACGGAAAAGTGATGGACTTCTTCTGTGACGTTGTTCTTTGGTTTATGCTTTTGATCGGTCTTATATTGATGCTTTTGCCGAGCGATATTTTTGCATCTATCGCACAGATGAATATTGTATTTCCGGCATGGCTCAATACAGGAGCGAAGGCATTGGCGATAGCAGGAGCGGTGGGAATCGTGCTTATGTCGGGAAGAGAGAAGAAAAACCCGGCGCTTCGTCTGGCGCTTGGCGCATATGATCTTTACAATGTGAGCGGCTGGCTCAGCGACGTGTTGTCTTACTCTCGTCTGCTGGCGCTCGGACTTGCAACCGGAGTAATCGCATCGGTTATTAACCAGATGGGAAGCATGCTTCCGAATAATGTGATCGGCGTGATCGCATTTGTCGTAATTTTTATCGCAGGTCATACGCTCAATCTGGCGATCAATCTTTTGGGTGCGTATGTACACACAAACCGTTTGCAGTTTGTGGAGTTTTTCGGGAAATTTTACGAAGGCGGCGGAGAGCCGTTTAATCCTTTTAAAGAAAATACAAAATATGCAGATGTTAAGGAGGAAACTTTATCATGAATATTGCGGAAAATTTAGGAATTGTTTATGCACTGCTCGGAGCGGCAGTTGCGGTATTGTTTGCCGGAGCAGGATCGGCGATCGGAGTAGGTATTGCAGGACAGGCAGCGGCAGGCGTTGTGACAGAAGATCCGAGTAAGTTTGCAAAAGTGCTTATTATCCAGCTCCTTCCGGGTACACAGGGTCTGTATGGACTGCTTGTAGGATTTATCACACTTTCAAAGATCGGTATTCTCGGAGGCGGAGCATTGGATGTTTCCGTATCTTCAGGTCTTTTGATATTGGCAGCGTGTCTTCCGATCGGTATCGTAGGACTTCTTTCAGGAATTGCACAGGGAAAAACGGCGGCATCGTCTATCGGAATCGTCGCAAAGAAACCGGAGCAGTTCGGTAAAGCTATGTTGTTCCCGGCTATGGTTGAGACATACGCTATTCTGGCGCTGCTGATCTCATTCCTTGCCGTAAACGGAATTCAGATTTAAGGAAAAGACGTCTGGTTTGGAATTGATGAAAAGGAGACAGCGATAAATGAGCGGATTAGATAAAATGAAATCCCGGATTTTCGAGGAGGCAGAGCAGTCTGCGGCAGAACTTCTCGATCAGGCAAAAAAAGATGCGGAAAAGATCGTGAAAGATGCGGTTGAAAAAGCCGGGGCGGATGCAGAACATATCCGTGTAAAAGCTGCGGCTGACGCGAAAGAATATGCAAAACGGGCGGAATCGTCGGCTGATATGAACAGAAAACAGGCTCTTTTGGCGGCAAAACAGGATGTGATCCGCAGTGTGCTTGAGGATGCGTACAGTCAGGTGATGAACATGGATGACGCGGCATATTTTGAAATGCTTGGAAAAATGCTTGATAAATATATGCTTGCCCAGGATGGAGCAATTTGCTTCTCTAAAAGAGATCTCGACAGGATGCCGAAGTCATTTGCAGAGAAAATCGATGCATCGGCAAAGGCAAAAGGCGGAAAACTTGTGATTTCCGAAGAGGCGAGAAAGATTGACGGAGGATTTATCCTTGTATATGGCGGCATCGAAGAAAATTGTACGATAAAAGCAGTTTTTGATGCGAAAAGAGAAGAACTGGCAGATGTAGTGAAGAGACAGCTCTTTTCGTAAACAGTGATCTGCAATGAGCATAACAATCCGCATTTTTAATGCGGCGGATTGTTACAGCATAAGGAGGTTTAGAATTGGGGAATACAAAATATACTTACGCAGTCGCACGTATACGTGCGCTGGAAGTCGCCCTGTTCTCTGATGCAGTCATCGAGCAGCTTTTGTCCTGTAAAACGGCGGCGGAAGCGTTGCAGTTTGTTGTCGAGAAAGGCTGGGGTGATATGGCGGATCAGGATGATCCTGATGTCGTCCTGCGGCGTGAAGAAGAGAAAACATGGGAAGTGATCAAAGAGGTCGCTCCTGATGCGAGCGTATTTAATGTTCTCTCTTATCCGAAGTTGTATCATAATCTGAAAGCTGCGATCAAAGAGGTTTGTACGGAAGCGCGTAATCCGAATATTTTTTATGATGACTGCCCGATACCGGGAGAAGAGATGCTTCGGATCGTGGAGAACAGAGAGTTTTCGCGTTTGCCGTCTCATATGGGAAATGTTGCGCAGGAAGCTCTTGAAACGCTTCTTCATACAAGAGACGGTCAGTTGTGCGATATTATGATTGATAAGGCGGCGCTTGAAGCTATTCGCAAAGCGGGAAAAGAATCCGGTGAACCGATCATTGAAAATTATGCAGATACAATGGTTGCTATTGCGGATATCAAGATTGCCGTGCGTTCCCGGAAAACGGGAAAAAGCGCTGATTTCATGCGAAGCGCTATGGCGGAGTGTGATGGGGTGAATGTTGAACAGCTCATCCGCGCGGCTCTTGCCGGAGAAGATGAGATCGCACAGTATCTGGAGGGAACAGCGTATGCAAAAGGCGCACAGGCGCTTCGAGAGTCAGCCTCCGCGTTTGAACGGTGGTGCGACAACCGTATGATCGAGATGTTGAAGCCGCAGAAGTACGAGGCGTTTTCGGTAGGACCTCTGCTTGGATATTTGATCGCAAGAGAGACGGAGATCAAGACCGTACGGATTATACTGACAGGAAAACAGAACGGTTTTTCGGACGAGGCGATCAGGGAAAGGATAAGGGAGATGTATGTATAAGATAGCAGTCATCGGCGATTACGACAGCATTTACGGATTCGCCACATTAGGTCTTAGCATCTGCCCTGTAAAGACCCGGGAAGATGCCAGAAAAAAATTAAAACAGCTTGCAGACGGTCAGTACGGGATTATATATATTACCGAAGCCGTGGCTGCACAGATCGAAGAAGAGATAGAGCAGTACCGTGAAAATACGCTTCCGGCAATTATTCAGATACCGGGCGTGTCAGGCAATACGGGAGCGGGAGTAAACGGTGTAAAGAAGACCGTGGAACAGGCGGTCGGTTCGGATATTCTGTTTGGAGGAGTAAGCTAATGAGCACAGGAGTGATTAAGAAAGTCGCAGGACCACTTGTTATTGCAGAGGGAATGCGCGATGCAAATATGTTTGACGTAGTCCGCGTGTCGAATCAGCGTCTGATCGGAGAGATTATCGAGATGCACGGAGATGAAGCTTCGATTCAGGTATATGAAGAGACTTCGGGACTTGGACCGGGAGAGCCGGTAGAGTCAATGGAAGTGCCGATGTCCGTAGAACTCGGACCGGGACTGATTACAAGTATATATGACGGAATACAAAGACCGTTGGACGATATTATGAAAGTATCGGGAAACAGCTTAAAGCGCGGCGTGGAAGTTCCGTCTTTGAAACGAAACCTGAAATGGGAATTTGTTCCGACTGCAAAAGTCGGAGATGAAGTCGAGACGGGAGACGTGATCGGAACAGTGCAGGAGACGGTTCTCGTGCAGCAGAAGATCATGGTTCCTTATGGAGTAAAGGGAACAATTAAAGAAATCAAGGCAGGAGAGTTTACAGTAGAAGAAGTTGTGGCTGTCGTTGAGACGGAAAACGGAGACAGAGAACTGACATTGATGCAGAAATGGCCGGTTCGCCGTGGACGTCCGTATAAAAAGAAACTTCCGCCAAAGATGCCGCTTGTAACAGGACAGCGAGTGATCGATACGTTTTTCCCGATTGCAAAAGGCGGTGTGGCAGCAGTGCCGGGACCGTTCGGAAGCGGTAAGACAGTGATCCAGCATCAGCTTGCAAAATGGGCGGAAGCAGATATCGTTGTGTATATCGGATGCGGAGAGCGTGGAAATGAGATGACAGACGTTTTGAACGAGTTTCCGGAATTGAAAGACCCGAAGACAGGTCAGGCGCTGATGCAAAGAACAGTTCTGATCGCCAATACGTCTGATATGCCGGTTGCTGCCCGTGAAGCGTCGATTTATACGGGAATTACGATCGCGGAGTATTTCCGTGACATGGGTTATTCTGTAGCGCTGATGGCAGATTCTACATCTCGTTGGGCAGAGGCGCTTCGAGAGATGTCGGGACGTCTTGAAGAGATGCCGGGCGAGGAAGGATATCCGGCTTATCTGGGAAGCCGTCTGGCACAGTTTTATGAGCGTGCAGGACATGTGATCTCTCTCGGAAAAGACGGAAGGGAAGGAGCGCTTTCCGTAATCGGCGCAGTATCGCCTCCGGGTGGCGATACGTCCGAGCCGGTATCGCAGGCAACGCTTCGTATCGTAAAAGTATTCTGGGGTCTTGACTCAGCTCTTGCGTATAAGAGACACTTCCCGGCGATCAACTGGCTGAACAGTTATTCTCTGTATCTTGACGATATGGAAAAATGGTTTAACGGAAATGTGGCGGAAGACTGGATGGAAGGACGTCAGAAAATGATGACACTTCTCCAGGAAGAGGCAGAGCTGGAAGAAATTGTAAAAATGGTCGGAATGGATGCACTTTCTCCGACAGACCGCCTGAAAATGGAAGCAGCCAGATCGATTCGAGAGGACTTCCTTCATCAGAACTCATTCCATGAAGTAGATACGTATACCTCTCTGAAGAAACAGCACATGATGATGAGATTAGTAAATGCATTTTATGAAAGATCTGTTGCCGCGCTTGGCGAAGGAGCGTCTCTCCGGAAACTGATCTCTATGCCGGTTCGTGAGCAGATCGGACGTTTTAAATATGTGAAAGAAGATGCATTAGATGCGGAATTTGTGAAAGTAGACGAGGAATTAAGCGCTCAGATTGCAAATGCATTTGTAAAGGAGGACCGCTAAATGCCGAAAGAGTATAGAACCATACAGGAAGTAGCCGGACCGCTGATGCTTGTGCGCGGCGTAGAAGGCGTGACTTATGATGAGCTCGGAGAAATCGAGCTTGCAAGCGGAGAAACAAGAAGATGTAAAGTGTTGGAAGTCAACGGAAGCGACGTGCTCGTCCAGTTGTTCGAGAGCGCGACGGGAATCAACCTTTCCAACAGTAAAGTCCGTTTTCTTGGAAGAAGCATGGAGCTTGGCGTGTCGGAAGATATGCTTGGAAGAGTATTTGACGGTCTCGGAAGACCGATTGACGATGGCCCGGATGCGCCACAAGAAGCCGAACCGCTCCCGCGTGGGCGACTTTCTGGTATGGATATTAACGGACTGCCGATGAATCCGGCGGCCAGATGCTATCCGGAAGAGTTTATCCAGACAGGAGTTTCCGCTATTGACGGACTGAATACACTTGTCCGCGGTCAGAAACTGCCGATCTTCTCGGCGTCAGGGCTGCCTCACGCGCAGCTTGCGGCTCAGATCGCAAGACAGGCTAAGGTGCTTGGAACAGATGAAAACTTTGCCGTAGTGTTTGCCGCTATGGGTATTACGTTTGAAGAGTCGAACTTCTTCGTGGAAAGTTTCCGCGAGACAGGAGCGCTTGACAGAACAGTTTTGTTTATTAACCTTGCAAATGATCCGGCGATCGAACGTATCGCAACTCCGAAGATGGCGCTTACAGCAGCAGAGTATCTTGCCTTTGAAAAAGAGATGCATGTACTCGTTATTCTGACAGACATTACAAATTATGCGGATGCTCTCCGTGAAGTGTCGGCTGCTCGTAAGGAAGTTCCGGGACGCCGCGGATATCCGGGATATATGTATACAGATTTGGCTTCTATTTATGAAAGAGCAGGAAGACAAAACGGTAAGAACGGAAGTATTACGATGATCCCGATTCTGACGATGCCGGAAGATGATAAAACACACCCGATTCCTGACTTGACAGGGTATATTACGGAAGGTCAGATCATCTTGAGCCGTGATCTTTACAGAAAAGGAGTCACGCCTCCGATCGATGTTCTTCCGTCCCTTTCCCGTCTGAAAGACAAAGGAATCGGAGAAGGCAAAACAAGAGCCGATCACTCGAATACGATGAACCAGCTTTTCTCAGCTTATGCACGAGGAAAAGATGCAAAAGAGCTGATGGTCATTCTGGGTGAAGCAGCGTTGACAGAGATCGACTTGATGTACGCCAAATTTGCGGACGCTTTTGAAGCGGAATATGTATCGCAGGGATATAACGCAGACAGAAGTATTGAAGAAACTCTTGATATCGGATGGAAATTGCTTAGAATGCTGCCGAGAACCGAATTGAAACGTATTGATGATAAATATTTAGATCAGTATTACGCAGAGTAAGAGAATGTATCATAGTTGCCGCAAGGCAATCTGCGATACTTACAAATCAGCCGCAGAGATACAGCGCGCAAAAGAAAGTGGAGAAATATCTTCAAAAAACTGAGAGGAAGCATGCTGCGATCATCTGCGGCAGCAGGAAAAGGAGGTAGAATTTTGGCGGCAAAACAAGTGAATCCGACCAGAATGGAGCTGACGCGGCTTAAAAAGAAGCGGATCACGGCGATTCGTGGTCATAAGCTTTTGAAAGATAAACGTGACGAGCTGATGCGTCAGTACCTTGATCTCGTGCGGGAAAACATGGAAGTTCGTAAAAAAGTAGAAGCGGGAATCCGCTCTGCAAATAAAAACTTCGTAATCGCAAAAGCAGGCATGTCAGAGGCGGCTCTGAATACGGCGCTTATGGCTCCGAAGCAGGAAGTGAATCTGGAAGCCGGAGAAAAAAACGTCATGAGCGTGGATATTCCGACATTTCAGTATAAAACAAGAACGGCGGATGAAAATGATATTTATTCTTATGGTTTTGCTTTTACGTCAGGAGACTTGGACGGAGCAGTAAAATCGCTTGCAGATGTTCTTCCGGATATGATCCGTCTTGCTGAATGTGAGAAAGCCTGCCAGCTTATGGCGGCGGAGATCGAGAAGACGAGACGCCGTGTCAATGCACTTGAGCATGTGATCATTCCGGAGACGGAACAAAGTATAAAATATATTACGATGAAGCTGGATGAGAATGAAAGAAGTACACAGATTCGCTTAATGAAAGTGAAAGATATGATGTTGGAAGAAACTCATCATTACAGCGAAAAATAGGATGATAAAAAGAGAGACCAAATGCGAGGCGCAATCGGTTTCTCTTTTTGCATTTCGTAAAGTAAGGCATTGTTTTTAAATGACATGTATGCTATAGTAACTCTACTTACAGAAATTCTTTCTGTGGAAGATACCGGCAGCTTCGCCGGTCTGAGGAATTCCCTCGAAATTACCCGATACA
>OGYW01003498.1_pt1 | contig 10363 bp, 8 predicted proteins | sample 1576621 | NCBI WGS metagenome assembly OGYW01 (sample SAMEA3541528, study PRJEB24748) | human gut metagenome | biome: human gut; feature: human-associated habitat; material: faeces | place: China | collected 2012
TAAAAACGATTTGCATCAGAAAAGACCGTTCAAAGTCAATTCTGATGCAAATCTGCATATGTAAAGATGTAGCTTGCTATTTTATCATTCCATCTACAATGTGAATTGTACGGTCAGTCTGCGCAGCCAGTTCCTCATCGTGAGTTACAATAACAAAAGTCTGCCCCAGCTTATCACGCAAATCGAAGAACAAGCGGTGAAGTTCAATCTTATTCTGTGTATCCAGACTGCCAGAAGGTTCATCTGCCAGTACGACAGAAGGATGGTTTATCAGTGCACGCGCTACGGCAACACGCTGTTTTTCTCCTCCCGACAGTTCAGCCGGTTTGTGCGAGGCACGTTCGGCAAGTCCCAGAAAATCCAACATTTCACGGGCATTTTTCTTTGCCTCAGAAGCAGAAATTCCCTGAATTAAAGCAGGAATCATTACATTCTCCAATGCCGTAAATTCAGGCAACAGCTGATGAAACTGAAAAACGAATCCGATTTCCTTGTTTCTGAAAGCCGACAGTTCTTTCTCTTTCAGACGGTTTACTTCCGTACCATTCAGCACTATCCTTCCGCTGTCAGGTTTATCGAGCGTACCCATTATCTGAAGCAAGGTAGTCTTTCCTGCCCCGCTAGGTCCGACAATACTTACTACTTCTCCTTTATTTATAATAAGGTCTATTCCTTTCAATACCTGCAGTGAACCAAAGCTCTTGATTATTCCTTCCAACTGAATCATCGTTCTACAATTTTCGTATTACATATTCTGCCAGATAACAGCCAAATACGGCGGGCATATAGCTCACTGTTCCGGCTGTAGACTTTTTATTCTGTTCATCGTCTACCAGTATGACAGCATTCGGATCTGCCTGTTCGGTACTGAACACTACCGGCAACTTACGTTTCATTCCCATTTTCTGCAAACGTTTACGCACTGCCTTGCTCAGTCCGCAATGATAAGTTTCCCATAAGTCGGCAAAACGTACCTGCGTAATATCTCGTTTGGCTCCGGCCCCCATGCTGCTTACAATCTTAATACCACGCTGCAAAGCATGGTAAATAAGATAACACTTGGGAGCTACCGTATCAATTGCATCAACCACAAAGTCGAATTTGGCACTGTCAAGCAATTCAGGTATTGCTTCATCCTTCAGATACACTGGCAATACCGTAAGTTGAAGTTCCGGATTTATATCGAGAAAACGCTCTGCCAGGACTTCAGCCTTCTGTCTGCCTAGTGAAGAGTGTGTAGCAGGGAGCTGCCTGTTAATATTGCTGGGTTGTACTGTATCGGCATCTACAATAGTCATCCGGCCTACTCCAGCACGGCAAATCATTTCCGCAGCATAGGCTCCCACTCCTCCGAGTCCGACCACCAGCACATGTGCCTGTCTTAAACGGTCGGTCTTATCTTTTCCCAACAACAACTCGGTGCGTTGCTGCCAGGCCTTACTATCTTCGCTCATGAATTCTTTTTAAACCATTTATAGAACCAGTTGCCCACCTTATCATAATATTGTGTTTCAGCCCATCCGCGCGGATCGGAGAACGACAGACTTTCATTCGGATCACCCTTCTGTTCGGGATAAAGCAACATGATACTGTTATTATTAAAATATTTAGATATCTGCATCGGCAATCGCTCAAAAGCTGAATCGTATGAGATAGAGCCACGGCGTGCACTGATGATTACCAGCAAATGATCATAGTTCACCTGTCCGGTCAAAAGAAGCAAGTCATCCCAGTCCTCCAGCTCGGAATAAGCCACACGCGTATCCTTATGCTTTTTCTGTATATATCCACGTATATAACCCAATGTCTGGGGATGAGCATAGAAGTGTACCCTACATCCCAACTGGCTGCTCATACGACACATGTGAGTTATCCATTTCATAAATCCGTGTTCGAACTCAGCTTTCGGAGGTACAGCCACAATAATACGCCTCAACGTATTGACAGGAATCAGGAAGCGTGCTACCATCACTTGCAGATAAGTATTTTTCAGCAGATTTTCTGTCAGATTACCAAAGAAAGAATCGACGATACTCATTTTACAATGCAGACCAATGATGATATTCGTCGCTTCGTATTCCTTCGCAGTATGCAAGATACCGGTAGTAATATTCAAGTCGAAACGCGATACGGTTTTCAGCCTTACACTGGTCGAAGCCGCTATCTGTGCCGCACGTTCCAGACTGCGTTTGCCACGCATTTCCTGTTTTACCGAACCGTTGTTATCGTTGATTACGTTTAGAGCTACCAGATTATCCGGCTGCTTTTCGTCGCGTACCACCATAGCCAGACTCATCAGACTTTCCAGCGTTTCAGGATTTGCTACCGGAATCAGGAATTTTTCTTTTTCCTGAGCCTTCTCGTCACTCACTTCCGCATCGTCCATTGCAATACGTTTGGCTGCATGCTCCGTAATAAACGAACTAACCACACAGGTCACCAGAATAAGTAAGATTGTTCCATTCAGTACATCTTCGTTCAACAGACGTTCTCCATTGGGAAGAATGATATTATATCCCACCAGTACGGCTGCCAGTGTAGCAGCTGCCTGTGCATTGCTCAAGCCGAACATCAGTTCACGTTCCAAAGCACGCATCTTATATATCTTCTGTGTAAGCCATGAAGCAATCCATTTACCCAACAGTGCAACGATAATCATCACTACAGCTACCTTGACAGAATCTATATGACCGAACAAGACATTTACGTCGATCAACATTCCCACACCGATAAGGAAATAAGGAATAAACAAAGCGTTTCCTACAAACTCCAGATGACTCATCAGCGGAGAAACATGAGGTATCAGCCTGTTTAATACCAGACCGGCAAGGAAAGCTCCCAAAATACCTTCCATTCCCACAAACTCCATCAGTCCGGCTCCGAGGAAAACCATTGCCATTACAAAGATATACTGCACTACATTGTCGCTGTAACGACGGAAGAACCATCGTCCGATACGAGGGAAAGCATACATAATGACTACGCTCAGCACAACAACTTTCAGCACCAGCCATATCCAGAACATTTCGGAAGTTTCACCCTTATACATACCTCCCACTACAGCCAGAACCAGTAATGTCAGTGTATCGGTCACAGCAGTACCTCCCACAGCAATGCTTACAGCCCGCTGACGGTTAATACCATAACGGATTACAATAGTGCCCAGCACGGCGCGCCCCGACGGTTCGTTCATGTCGCGGAACGCCTTGTCCCAGGCCAGCGCTTCGGCGGTGCTGCACGCTACCGACGGTACCGACGGTACGCACTGCGCTGCCGTATGCGACGGGAAGTGTTCCTCGAAGATCGTACGGTAATAGTACTCCTCCTTGTTGCGGGGCGGGTTGATCGGGAAACGCTCCGCAGCGTGTTCCATCTCGCGGTCGGAGACCGCCTCTGCGGTCAGCTGCTTGAGCGTGTCGATCCAGTTGTAGCCTACGCCGTCGGAGAACTGTTCTTTCTGACGCCATACGATCTCGGAGGGGAGCATGTCCTCGAACGCCTTGCGCAGGATCCATTTTTCGATATGCCCGTCCTTGGCCATTTTCGCCGCCGGGTTGATGCGCATCGCTACGTCGAGGAACTCCTTGTCGAGGAACGGCACGCGCCCCTCGACACCCCATGCCGAGAGCGACTTGTTGGCGCGCAGGCAGTCGTAGAGGTGCAGCTTACTGATCTTGCGCACGGTTTCCTCGTGGAAGGCACGGGCGTCGGGCGCCTTGTGGAAATAGAGGTAGCCGCCGAAAACCTCGTCGGCACCCTCGCCCGAGAGCACCATCTTGATGCCCATCGACTTGATGACGCGCGCCAGCAGGTACATCGGCGTCGAGGCGCGTACGGTCGTCACGTCGTAGGTCTCGATATAATAGATCACGTCGCGCACGGCATCCAGCCCCTCCTGTACGGTGTAGTTGATTTCGTGGTGTACGGTGCCGATATGGTCGGCGACCTTGCGTGCCGCCGCCAGGTCGGGCGCCCCTTTCAGCCCGATGGCGAACGAGTGGAGCTGCGGCCACCAGGCCCGGTCGCGGTCGTTCGATTCGACGCGCCGGTCGGCGTATTTCTTGGCGACGGCCGAGATGATCGACGAGTCGAGGCCGCCCGACAGCAGTACGCCGTAGGGTACGTCCGACATGAGCTGCCGCTTGACGGCCGATTCCAGCGCCTCGCGCAGCGCCTGTATGTCGGCGCCGTTGTCCTTCACGGCGTCGTACTCGAACCAGTCGCGCTTGTACCAGCGCACCATTTTCCCCTCGCGGCTCGACCAGTAGTGCCCGGGCAGGAACGGCCGGATGGTGCTGCACACCCCTTCGAGAGCTTTCTGTTCCGATGCGACGTAGAATTGCTCGTCGCTGTCCCAGCCGATGTAGAGTGGGATGACGCCGACCGGGTCGCGGGCGATCAGGTATTCGTCCTTTTCGATGTCGTACAGCGCGAAGGCGAAGATGCCGCTGATCTTTTCCAGCAGCCCGACGCCCAGCTTGCGGTAGAGAGGCAGGATCACCTCGCAGTCCGAGCCTGTCCGAAAATCGTATTCTCCGGCCAGCTCGGCGCGGATCTCCTGATGGTTGTATATCTCGCCGTTCACGGCCAGCACCTGTTTCCCGTCGCAGCTGAACAGGGGTTGACCGCCCGACTGGGGGTCGACGATAGAAAGCCGCTCGTGCGAAAGGATCGCCCGCTCGCCGCAGTAGACACCTGACCAGTCGGGGCCCCGGTGCCGTATCTGCTTCGACATTTTCAGTACCTGCCCACGCAGCGCATCCGATTTCCGGCGGATGTCAAATAGTCCTACGAAACCACACATAGATTGATTGTTGTTGTATTACGTTACAAAACTGTTAATTGCCGGCCGCCTGTGTCCCGCTGCGGGAATCCCGCCGCGTCGCCGCCTCTCAAGTCCCCGCCGGGGCGGGGGCTCGGGGAAGGCCGGATTTACAAGCGGTGCCGGAGGCGGCGGATACAACCCGCCGGAGCGCGAAACAATCTGAAAAATTGCAAGGCCTCCCGGGGAATCAGTTGTTTTCCGGGCGGAGCTTGCGCACCACGGCGCCTGTCTGCCACATCTCGCTTTCACGCATCTCGCGCAGCTCTTCGTTGAGTTTCTCGCGGTAGTCGGGTTTGCTGTTCAGGTCGATCGAGCGCTGCGCCTCGTTGCCGGCGGCCACTTCGCCGTAAAGCTCTTCGAAGACGGGTTTGGTGGCATCGCGGAAGCGTTTCCACCAGTCCAACGCACCGCGTTGTGCCGTGGTCGAGCAGTTGGCGTACATCCAGTCCATGCCGTTCTCGGCCACCAACGGCATGAGCGACTGGGTCAGCTCCTCGACCGTTTCGTTGAAAGCCTCCGAAGGGGTGTGCCCGTGGGCGCGCAGCGTGTCGTACTGGGCCGCGAAAATACCCTGGATGGCACCCATCAGCGTGCCGCGCTCGCCCGTCAGGTCGGAGTAAACCTCCCGCTTGAAGTCGGTTTCGAACAGGTAGCCCGAACCTACGCCGATGCCCAGCGCCACCACGCGTTCGAATGCGCGCCCCGTGGCGTCCTGGAATACGGCGTAGCTCGAATTCAGGCCGCGCCCTTCGAGGAACATGCGGCGCAGCGAAGTTCCCGAGCCTTTCGGGGCGATCAGGATCACGTCTACGTCGGCCGGCGGCACGATGCCAGTGCGCTCCTTGTAGGTGATGCCGAAGCCGTGCGAAAAGTAGAGCGCCTTGCCCGGCGCGAGGTATTTCTCGATCGTCGGCCATACGGCGATCTGCCCGGCGTCGGAGAGCAGGTACTGGATGATCGTTGCGCGCCGGGCGGCCTCTTCGATCCCGAAGAGCGTCTCGCCCGGTACCCAGCCGTCGGCGACGGCCTTGTCCCAGCTTTTCGAGCCTTCGCGCTGTCCGACGATGACGTTGAATCCGTTGTCCTTGAGGTTGAGCGACTGCCCCGGCCCCTGTACGCCGTAGCCGATTACGGCGATGGTTTCGTCCCTGAGGACTTCGCGTGCTTTTTCCAGGGGAAACTCTTCGCGGGTAACGACCTTTTCTTCTACTCCGCCGAAATTGATCTGTGCCATAGTTGTATGAGTTTTAAAAGTTAAAATGAATCCGTTCTTTGTCTGTTCCTCTCGAGTTCTTCGAGGTATTCGTTGAGCAGCTCGCGCCGCGATTTGATGATGGCCACCGTGCCGCTGCGCACGAACTGCTGCACGCCGAAGGGTTGCAGCAGGCGAAACAACGCCTGCGTCTCGGCCTTATGGCCGGTTTTCTCGACGACGATGTAGTCGTCGTCGATCTCCAGAATGCGGACATTGTGCTCGCGTACGAGTTTCTCGACGTTGCGGCTGCGCGTGACTTTATAAAGGGCGATCTCCTGCTGCACGACTTCGTCCGAGGTGTAGACGAAGACCTTGAGCACGTCGATCTTCTTCTCGACCTGCCGCGCGAGCTTCTCGACCCGGTCGGGGCCGGTGCGGACGACGATCGTGAATTTATGGATGCCCGTGAGCGCCGACTCGGAAGTCGTCAGGCTTTCGATGTTGACGTTGCGGCACGTGAAGACCGTCGTGATCTGGCTCAGCAGCCCGACCTTGTTCTCCGAAAATACGGTGATGATATACTCTTGTTCCATACCTCGTTCGGTTTATTCGAGCCGGATCGCCGACACGGGGGCGCCGGCCGGCACCATCGGGAATACGTTTTCTTCGCTTTCGACGCGCACCTCCAACAGGTAGGCGCCTTTGCAGGCTTTCATCCCGGCCACCGCACCGGCCAGCTCCTCGCGCCGCTCCACGCAGCGGTAGGCGATGCCGTTGCCGCGGGCAATCAGCCCGAAGTCGGGGTTCGCCAGTTCGGTGAACGAGTAGCGGCGGTCGTAGAAGAGTTCCTGCCACTGCCGTACCATGCCCAGATAGGAGTTGTTGAGCAATACGATCTTAATGGCGACCTGCGACTGGAAGATCGTCCCCAGCTCCTGGATGGTCATCTGCAGCCCGCCGTCGCCGGCGAAGAGGCAGACCTCGCGGTCGGGGGCGCCCAGCTTGGCGCCGATGGCGGCCGGAAGCCCGAAGCCCATCGTGCCCAGGCCGCCCGAAGTTACCAGGCTGCGGCTGCGGCGGAACCCGAAATAGCGCGCCGCGAACATCTGCTGCTGCCCGACGTCGGTCACCAGCACCGCGTCGTTGTCGTAGGCATGCGCTACGGTGTCTACGACCTCGCCCATGCGGATGCGGCCGCCTTCCGGGCGGATCGCCTTGCGGACGACCGCTTCGTATTCGACTTTGTCGCAGGCGCGGAACCCTTCGATCCAGGCCTTGTGCCCGGCGGAGCGGATCCTTTGGGTGAGCAGCGGGAGCGTTTGTTTCACATCGCCGATGACGGCCACGTCGGCGTGTACGATCTTGTCGATTTCGGCGGGGTCGATCTCCAGGTGGATGACCTTGGCGTTCGCCCCGAAACATTTCGGGTTGCCCGTCACGCGGTCGTCGAAACGCATCCCCACGGCGATGAGCAGGTCGCACTCCTGGTTGCGGATGTTGGGGCCGTAGTTGCCGTGCATGCCCAGCATACCGACATACTGCGGCGAGGAGGTCGGCACGGCCGACAGCCCCAGCAAGGTCGAGGCGACCGGTATGCCGCTCTTTGCGAGGAAGGCCTGCAATTCTTCTTCGGCGTTTCCGAGCATCACGCCCTGTCCCGCCATCAGCAGCGGCCGTTGTGCGGCGTCGATCAGCCGTACCGCCTCGGCGATGCACTCCGCGGCGGGCGCGGGTGCGGGGACGTAGCTGCGGATGGACGTCAGCCTTTCGTAGCGGAACGGGGCCGTCCCGCACTGGGCGTCCTTGGTGATGTCCACCACCACAGGGCCCGGACGCCCCGAACGGGCGATATAGAACGCCTTGGCAATCGCCCCGGGAATGTCTTCGGTACGCTTGACCTGGCAGTTCCATTTGGTTACGGCCTGCGTGATGCCCACGAAGTTGGTTTCCTGGAAGGCGTCGGTACCCAGCAACGACGAACCCACCTGCCCGGTCACCAGTACCAGCGGCGTGGAGTCCATCAGCGCGTCGGCCAGTCCGGTCACGGTGTTTGTCGCCCCCGGGCCCGAGGTGACGAGGCAAACCCCTACGCGGCCGCTGACGCGGGCGTAGCCCTGTGCGGCATGTACGGCGCCCTGTTCATGGCGGACAAGGATGTGGCGCAGCCGGTCGCGGTAGTCGAAAAGCGCATCGTAAACGGGGATGATGGCTCCTCCGGGATACCCGAAAAGCGTGTCCACGCCCTCGCGCAGGAACGATTCGAGCAGGGCCTGCGACCCTGTGATACAAGGGCCGGGCTGTTGTCCTTCGGTTCTGGTTGTCGTGTTCGTATTCATGGTGTTGTCCGGTTTTATTCTTCTTCGACGATGCGTACGGCCCCTTTGTCGGCCGAGCTGACCAGCTTGGCATAGGCCCTTAGCGACGCGGGTATGCGGCGGTCGCGTGCCGCGGGGCGGAAATGCTGCTGTGCGGCCATGCGCGCGGCGATTTCCTCGTCGCCGGCCATGAGGCGGATCGAGCGCCGCGGGATGTCGATCTCGATCTCGTCGCCCGTGCGGATGACGGCGATCTCCCCGCCCGAAGCCGCTTCGGGCGAAACGTGACCGATCGACAACCCCGACGTTCCGCCCGAGAAGCGGCCGTCGGTAATCAGCGCGCAGGCTTTGTCGAGGTGTCTGGATTTGAGGTACGACGTGGGGTAGAGCATCTCCTGCATGCCGGGGCCGCCCTTGGGGCCTTCATAACGGATGACGACCACGTCGCCGGCCTGCACCTCGCCGCCGAGGATGCCGCCGATGGCCTGTTCCTGCGATTCGTAGACGCGGGCGCGCCCGCGGAAGACGAACAGCGACGTGTCGACGCCGGCTGTCTTGACGATGCAGCCCCGGCGGGCGATGTTACCTGTCAGTACGGCCAGCCCGCCGTCGCGGAAGTAGGCGTGTTCCATGTCGCGGATGCAGCCTGCCGTGCGGTCGGTGTCCGGTGTGTCGTAATAAGTCCGTTGTGTGCCCAGTTCCCGGCTGTAAAGGCCGCCAGGGGCGCTCAGGTAGCGCTGTTTGGCTTCGCTGCTCGCTGTTTCGCTCCGCAGGTCGAAGGCCGCGATGGCCTGGCCGAGCGTGCGCCCGTCGACCCTCCCGGCCGAGGTGTCGAGCAGTCCGCCGCGGGCGAGTTCGCCCAGGATCGAGAGGATGCCGCCCGCACGGTTGACATCCTGGATATGGTAATGCGAGTTGGGGGCGACCTTGCACAGTACGGGCACCCGGCGCGAAAGGCGGTCGATATCCTGCATCGTGAAATCCACCCCGGCCTCGTGGGCCACGGCCAGCAGGTGCAGCACCGTATTGGTCGAGCCGCCCATGGCGATGTCGAGCGACATGGCATTCTCGAAGGCTGCCTTCGTGGCCACCGAGCGCGGGAGCACCGAGTCGTCGCCCTCGAAGTAATAGCGTTCGGCATTGCGGACGATCAGCGCTGCGGCCTCTTCGAACAGGCGGCGGCGGTTGACATGCGTGGCCACGACGGTGCCGTTGCCCGGGAGCGAGAGTCCGAGCGCTTCGGTCAGGCAGTTCATCGAGTTGGCGGTGAACATCCCCGAGCACGAACCGCAGCCGGGGCATGCGGCGCGTTCGACGCGAGCCACCTGTTCGTCGCTGCAATTTTCGTCGGCAGCCATCACCATGGCGTCGATCAGGTCGAGCGCCCGCTCGCCGAGGTGCCCCGCCTCCATCGGCCCGCCCGATACGAAGACGGTCGGGATGTCGAGCCGCATGGCGGCCATCAGCATGCCCGGGGTGATCTTGTCGCAGTTCGAGATGCAGACCAGTGCGTCGACCTTGTGGGCGTTGGCCATATATTCGACGCTGTCGGCAATGATCTCGCGCGAGGGCAGCGAATAAAGCATGCCGTCGTGCCCCATGGCGATGCCGTCGTCGATGGCGATGGTGTTGAATTCCGCGGCGAAACAGCCGAGCGCTTCGATCCGCTGCTTGACGTATTGTCCGATCTCGTGCAGGTGCACGTGTCCCGGAACCAGCTGGGTGAACGAGTTGGCGATGCCGATGACCGGACGGCCGAACTGCTCTTCGCGCATGCCGTTGGCACGCCACAGGCTCCTGGCTCCGGCCATGCGCCGGCCCGTCGTCGTGACGGCACTTCTGAGTGGGTGTTTCATCTTCTTCTTGTTTTCTGCATATTGTGCCTTTGCCATCTGCCCGGATAATAAAAAACCTTTCTCCAGTGGGAGAAAGGCCTTTTTATCATCTTTCGGATATACACATCACCTTTCTCCCGTTATCTTGCCAAAGACGACGAGCAGCAGATTAATGACGTTATTATTCGAATGG
>OGYW01003502.1_pt1 | contig 10354 bp, 8 predicted proteins | sample 1576621 | NCBI WGS metagenome assembly OGYW01 (sample SAMEA3541528, study PRJEB24748) | human gut metagenome | biome: human gut; feature: human-associated habitat; material: faeces | place: China | collected 2012
GTTTCGCTACGACGATGATCATCGGTTTGTTCGCTTCCTTCCTTACAGCCGTGTTCTTGACTCGTATCGTTTATGAGGCATTGTTAGCGAAAGATAAATTGAAGAACGTGACGTTCACGACTTCTCTGACGAAAGACTTATTGACAAACCCGAAGATCAATTTCTTGGGTGCTCGCAAGGTCGGTTATTTGATTCCGGCGGCTATTATCGTATTGGGTGCTATTTCTATGATGACGATCGGTTTGAATAACGGTATCGATTTCACGGGTGGACGTAACTACGTGATTCGTTTTAATCAAGAGGTGAAGACTGACGATGTTCGTAATATGCTGGATGCTCAGTTAGACGGTTCTGTTAGTGTTATCCAGATTGGTACAGCGGATCAAGTGCGTGTATCTACCAACTATAAGATCGATGATAACGATCCTACGGTAGATCAAGAGATCGAGAATAATCTGTCGGACCGGATGCAAAGTTAAACGTACTTCCGGAAGGAACTACATTAGATGAGTTCACGACTACTTTCATACAGAGTTCGCAGAAGGTAGGCCCTAGCATGGCAGACGATATCAAGAATAGCGCTATCTTAGCGGTAATCTTCGCTATGATCTGTATGGCCGCTTATATCCTGCTTCGTTTCCGTGATATATCGTTCTCTGTAGGTGCGTTCGCTTCCGTGGCAACGACAACGTTCTGTATCATCTCTTTCTATACCTTGTTATGGAAGGTTCTTCCGTTCTCAATGGAGGTAGACCAGACGTTTATCGCCGCTATCTTGACGATTATCGGTTACTCTATCAATGATACCGTGGTTGTATTCGACCGTATCCGTGAGACGATCGCTTTGTATCCGAAGCGTGATCGTTATCAAGTGATCAATGATGCGTTGAACTCTACCTTGTGTCGTACATTTAATACATCATTAACTACTTTGGTGGTTGTATTGTGTATCTTCATCTTGGGCGGTAGCACGATCCGAAGCTTTACGTTCGCTATCTTGTTAGGTATCATTATCGGTACATATTCTACTCTGTTCGTGGCAACTCCTATCGCTTACGAATTGCAGAAGAAAAAGATCAATAAGAAAGCAGCTGCTGAAGCTGGTAAATAAGAATAGATTTTAATCCGATAGAAAAGGGCTGTTCCTGGTTAAGGGAATGGCCCTTTTTGTGCTTCTAAACATAATTGTGCCGGTTGGCAAGATGAAAGAGAATGCTTATCTTGTACGCCTCTTACTTTTGCTATTTACTTACAGATTGTAAGAAAACACCTTAAAATATCATGTTATGGAAGTACGCCTAAGTAACCAATTGCCGGTTTACCCATCTTTTGTTCCCGGTATCCGCCGCGCTCCTGATCGCGGCTATTCACTTACGCCTGCACAAACAGAAACGGCCTTGAAGAATGCGCTCCGTTACATTCCCGAAGAGTTGCATGAAGTGCTGGCTCCGGAGTTTATGGAAGAGTTGATGACTCGCGGCCGCATTTACGGATACCGTTATCGGCCGGAAGGAGACTTGAAAGCCAAGCCTGTCGACCAATATAAAGGGCAATGTCTGGAGGGAAAGGCTTTCCAGGTGATGATCGACAACAATCTCAGTTTCGATATCGCTCTCTATCCATACGAACTGGTTACGTATGGCGAAACCGGGCAGGTTTGCCAGAACTGGATGCAGTATCGCCTGATCAAGCAATATCTCGAAATACTGACGAACGAGCAGACACTCGTGATCGAGTCCGGACATCCGTTGGGACTGTTCCGTTCCAAGCCGGATGCACCCCGTGTGATTATTACCAATTCCATGATGGTCGGCCTGTTCGACAATCAGAAAGACTGGCATATAGCCGCCCAGATGGGTGTCGCTAATTACGGACAGATGACCGCCGGCGGCTGGATGTATATCGGTCCGCAGGGGATTGTGCACGGGACGTTCAATACCTTATTGAATGCCGGGCGGAAGAAATTAGGCATTCCGCAGGATCAGGATTTGCGCGGGCATCTCTTTGTCTCCTCCGGTCTCGGAGGAATGAGTGGGGCACAACCGAAAGCGGCCGTTATAGCCGGTGCTGCCAGTATCATTGCAGAAGTGGACAGTTCCCGCATCCAGACCCGCCATTCGCAAGGTTGGGTTCAGCATGTGACTGAAGATAAAGCAGAAGCATTCCGTATGGCGCAGGAGGCTATGCAGGTAAGGGAACCGATTTCGATCGCTTATCATGGCAATATAGTAGACTTGTTGGAGTTTGCCGAGGCGCAGGCGATCCGGATCGATCTGCTGAGTGACCAAACTTCCTGTCATGCCGTCTATGAAGGTGGTTACTGTCCTGTCGGCATCTCCTTTGCCGAGCGTACGGAACTTCTTTCTCACGATATGGACCGGTTCTGCTCGTTGGTCGATCAATCTCTGCACCGTCATTTCGAGGTAATCAAGAAGCTTGTGGCTTGCGGCACTTACTTTTTCGACTATGGAAACTCGTTTATGAAAGCCATCTACGATGCCGGTGTAAAGGAAATTTCCCGGAACGGAATAGATGAGAAAGACGGTTTCATCTGGCCTTCCTATGTCGAGGACATTATGGGGCCGGAACTGTTCGATTATGGTTACGGGCCTTTCCGCTGGGTATGCCTGAGTGGGAAACATGAAGATCTGGTAAAGACCGACCAAGCAGCTATGGATTGCATCGATCCGAACCGGCGCGGGCAGGACAGGGATAACTACAACTGGATTCGCGATGCCGAGACAAACCGGCTTGTTGTCGGTACCGAGGCGCGCATTCTCTACCAGGATGCGGAAGGAAGATTGAATATCGCGCTCCGCTTCAACCGCATGGTGCGGGACGGAGAAGTCGGGCCGATCATGCTTGGACGTGACCATCATGATGTGAGTGGGACGGATTCGCCTTTCCGCGAAACGTCCAATATTTATGACGGAAGTAACGTCATGGCCGATATGGCTGTCCAGTGTTTTGCCGGAAATGCGGCACGGGGTATGAGCCTTGTTGCCCTTCATAATGGCGGCGGAGTCGGTATCGGGAAAGCGGTAAACGGTGGTTTCGGTATGGTGCTGGATGGAAGCGAACGGGTGGACGAAATCCTTCGTTCCGCCATGCTCTGGGATGTGATGGGAGGAGTGGCACGCCGTTCCTGGGCCAGGAATCCGAATGCCATGTCTACCAGTGCCGCCTTTAACGAAAACTATGGCGACTGGTATCATATCACGCTGCCTTTTATTCCGAAAGAAGATTTAATTCAAAATAGTATACGTACCTCTTTAAAACGCAAAGTATGAGTACATGGAATAAGATAATGGAATGTGTCCCCAATTTCAGTGAGGGAAGGGATTTAGAGAAAATAGAAAAGATAGTAGATAAATTTCGTGCCAAAGCCGGTGTAAAGCTGTTGGATTACAGTAATGACGAAGATCATAACCGACTGGTCGTAACGGTAGTCGGTGAACCGGAAGCTTTGAAGGACGCTTTGCTCGAAGCCATCGGACAGGCGGTGGAACTGATAGACCTCACGAAACACTCCGGGCAGCATCCGCGGATGGGAGCGGTCGATGTCGTTCCTTTTATCCCGATCAGAGGGTGTACGATGGATGAGGCGATTGCGCTCTCCAAAGAAGTGGGCGAGAAGGTGGCCGCTCTCTATCGAGTACCGGTTTTCCTGTATGAGAAGTCGGCTTCGGCTCCACACCGAGAGAACTTGGCGGCGATCCGCAAAGGTGAGTTTGAGGGTATGGAAGCAAAGATCAAGCAGCCGGAATGGAAACCTGACTTCGGGCCTGCCGAACGGCATCCATCGGCAGGGACAGTGGCGATCGGCGCCCGTATGCCGCTGGTGGCTTATAACGTCAATTTGGGCACGGCAAACCTGGAGATCGCGAGCAGTATCGCCAAAAAGATCCGCTTCATAGGTGGCGGGCTCCGCTACTGCAAGGCGATGGGAGTGGAACTGAAAGAACGCGGCATCGTGCAGGTTTCGATCAATATGACCGATTATACCCGCACCGCCCTTTATCGCGCTTTCGAGCTGGTACGCATTGAGGCACGTCGCTATGGTGTCCCAGTCGTCGGAAGCGAGATTATTGGGTTGGTTCCGATGGAGGCGTTGATTGATACGGCTTCTTACTATTTGGGACTGGAAGACTTTTCAATAGATCAGGTATTGGAAACCAGGATAATGGGATAGACGATGGAAGACGAAAAGATATTGATACGGAATGCGTCGCAGGTGGTGACTTGTTCTGGTTTTGAAGCGAAGAAGGGGAAGGCTATGTCCGATGTCGGGATAATCGAGGACGGGGCGGTTGCTGTATCGGATGGTATTATCACGCATGTGGGACCGACTGAAGAGGTCCTCCGGCAAGTGGATGTCGGAGATTATCTGGAAGTAGACGCTTCCGGACGTGCGCTTCTGCCAGGGTTTGTGGATAGCCATACGCACTTCGTCTTCGGTGGTTACCGCGAGGAGGAGTTCTCTTGGCGGATGAAAGGAGACAGCTATATGTCGATCATGGAAAGGGGAGGCGGGATCGTCAATACGATGAATGCGACCCGGAACGCCAGCTATGATGACCTGTACGGCGATGCATACGACCGTCTCGACGCTATGATGGATATGGGCGTGACTACTGTCGAAGGAAAGAGTGGTTACGGTCTTGACTTGGCGACCGAGCTGATCCAGCTTCGTGTCATGAAGGAGTTGAACGACGAACACCCGTTGGATGTGGTCTCTACTTTCCTCGGTGCACATGCTGTCCCGCCGGAGTTTGCCGGGCGTACGGACGCATATGTCGATTACATAATAGAAGGAGTGTTGCCCCATGTGCGTGCAGAACATTCGGTAACCTTCTGCGATGTCTTTTGCGAACAAGGCGTTTTCTCGGTCGAACAAAGCGAACGTTTGTTGAAAGCAGCCCGCAGCCAGCGTTTCAAACTGAAACTTCATGCCGATGAGATCGTTTCTTTCGGAGGAGCCGAATTGGCAGCCCGCCTGAAAGCCGTGAGTGCCGACCATCTGTTGCATATCTCCGATACCGGCATCAAACGCCTGGCACGTTCGGGGACGATCGCGACTTTGCTTCCGCTTACCGCTTTCTCGCTAAATGAACCTTATGCTCCGGGACGCCGGATGATAGATGCCGGTTGCGCCGTGGCACTGGCTTCCGACCTGAACCCCGGTAGTTGCTTCTCCAGTTCGATCCCGTTGTTGTTCGCCCTGGCCTGCATCCAGATGAAACTTACTCCCGAAGAAGCCCTGACCGCCCTTACGATCAACGGAGCGGCAGCGTTAGGGCGGGAAAAGAAGGTCGGTAGCATCGATGTCGGAAAGAAGGCGGACTTGGTCTTGTTGAAATTCCCTTCTTATAAGTTCCTTCCTTATCATATAGGAATGAATATCGTGGACACGGTTATCAAAGACGGCGTGCTTTATATCGTTTGACGGGATGAAGATAAAATGTTTAATCTTAAATAATAGACACAATGCTTGTAGATTTGACAATCAAAGGATTTCTTGCCGAAACGGCGGGTAGCGCGCCTGTTCCGGGGGGCGGAAGTATCTCGGCTCTGAACGGGGCTATTGCGACGGCACTTACCGAGATGGTGGCAAACCTGACGATCGGTAAGAAGAAATATGCCGATGTGGAAGGCCAGATGCGGACAATCGCGACGGAGGCAGCCATCATTCGTGAACGGCTGATCCGGGATATAGACCGCGATAGCGAAGCGTACGACCGTGTGTTTGCCGCCTTTAAACTCCCGAAGGAAACGGAGGAGGAAAAAGCCGAGCGCAGCCGGGTGATCCAGGATGCGACGAAACAGGCGGCTATGGTCCCGATGGAAGTGGCCGAAGAGATTGCCTCGGTGATGGAGACTATTATATATGTGGCGCATAAAGGGAACCGGAATGCCGTGACCGATGCCTGTGTGGCGATGATGACGGCCCGTACCTGTGTGTTAGGGGCTTTGCTGAATGTCCGTATCAATCTTACATCTATCAAGGATGAAGCGTTTGTCAAACGGATGTCGGAGAAAGCGGATTTCCTCGAATCCGAAGCGATCCGGATAGAGAAGAAGTTGCTGGATTGGACGCAGGAGCAATTGAAAGTTGAAAATTGAAAGTTATGGGAAATGTACATTATGTGGGGGCGGAACCGCTGACGTTCGAACGTATCGAAGAGATATTGACCGGAAATATGAAGTTGGAACTGACCCCGGAAGTGAAGGAACGTATCCAGCGTTGCCGCGATTATCTGGACCGGAAGATCGAGACACAGAGCGAGCCGCTTTACGGCATCACGACAGGCTTTGGTTCCTTGTGTAATAAGAATATCTCGCCGGATGAACTCAGCACCTTGCAGGAGAATCTGGTGAAAAGCCATGCCTGTAGCGTGGGGGATGAGGTGAGCCCGGTGATTGTCCGCCTGATGATGCTGTTGAAGGCGCATGCTTTGTCGCTGGGGCATAGCGGCGTGCAGGTGATAACGGTGCAGCGTATCCTTGATTTCTTTAATAATGACGTGCTCCCGATCGTCTATGACCGGGGTTCGCTTGGGGCGTCGGGCGACCTGGCTCCGTTGGCGAATCTTTTCCTTCCGCTTATCGGAGTGGGAGATGTGTATTATAAAGGGAAGAAGAGGGAGGCTATCAGTGTCCTGGACGAGTTTGCCTGGAAGCCGGTGCGCCTGATGAGTAAAGAGGGATTGGCGTTGCTGAACGGTACGCAGTTTATGAGTGCCAACGGCGTGTTTGCCCTGATGCGTGCTTTTGCCGTGTCGAAGCGGGCGGATCTGATTGCGGCCTTGTCGCTCGAAGCCTTCGACGGGCGGATCGATCCTTTTATGGATTGCATCCAGCAGATGCGTCCGCATCCCGGACAGATCGAGACGGGCGATGCTTTCCGCCGCATTCTGGAGGGCAGCGAACTGATCAGCCGGAAGAAGGAGCATGTGCAGGACCCGTATTCGTTCCGCTGCATCCCGCAGGTACACGGGGCGACGAAAGATGCGATCCGGTATGTCTCCGGCGTATTGCTTACCGAGATCAATTCCGTGACGGACAACCCGACGATCTTTCCCGACGAGGACAAGATCATCTCCGGAGGTAATTTCCACGGCCAGCCGTTGGCGATCTCCTACGATTTCCTTGCGATTGCGTTGGCTGAGTTGGGAAATATTTCCGAACGCCGTGTCGCGCAGTTGATCATGGGACTTCGGGGCTTGCCTGAATTTCTGGTTGCCAACCCCGGACTGAATTCCGGCTTTATGATCCCGCAATATGCGGCAGCCAGCATGGTAAGCCAGAACAAGATGTACTGTTATGCCGCCAGCAGCGACTCGATCGTGTCCAGCAACGGGCAGGAAGACCATGTGAGTATGGGGGCCAATGCAGCGACGAAGCTCTTTAAGATAATGGACAACTTGGATCATATCCTGGCGATTGAGCTGATGAATGCGGCACAAGGTATCGAGTTCCGCCGTCCGGCGCGTACTTCCCCTATCTTGGAGAAATTCCTGAAAGCCTATCGCAAAGAGGTTCCCTTCATTGGCGAAGACATCATCATGTATCCCGAAATACATCGGACGGTCGCTTTCCTAAGACGGTATACTTTATAATAAGAAGATAGGATTGTGTCCAATTTCTTGGTGATGTGTCAAAATTTATCTCTCTCTTTTGCCGGGGGATTAATCCCCCGGCAAGGAATTGATTTCTCTTTCTTTTTGACACATCCTACTCACTCTCTTATTACTTCTTGGTAACAACAACCCTCTTTGTCGGATCCAAATGTTCGTTACGGTAATCGATCTGTTTCACGACATTTTCGGCTAACTTCTGGAATGCCTGGCCAGTGATGCTGTCCGGATTGAGGGCGACTGGCTTTCCGCTGTCTCCACCTTCGCAAATGCTTTGTACGATGGGGATTTGTCCTAGCAACGGGATATTCAGTTCTTCCGCCAGACGTTTGCCTCCTTCTTTGCCGAACAGGTAGTATTTGTTTTCTGGCAGCTCGGCAGGCGTGAACCAAGACATGTTCTCGACCAGACAAATGTGAGCTGGATGATCCGGGTCGAATCGATCCCCATAAGCTGAGCCGTGTCCCGGTCGAAAGAAACAGCGCGCAGTGCGCGGCCCAGACGTGTTTTCTGAATCACATAGCCAAGGATGACCAGCGCCGCCAAGCTGATGATGCACATCATGGCATCGCTGGCAGAGATGACCAGGCTGCCCACCTTGATGGTGGAATTTTTGAAAAAGCCCGGAAAGTTGTAAAAGTTTGAACCCACCTTGATGGTCACAAGGCCCTCATAGAGCGTGCCCAGCGTAATGGAGGACACAAAAAAATAAGTAGGAGAAGAATGGTTCAAAGTGATACGGCGGAACCCGAAAAATTCGCCGAAGAGCGCAATGACGGCGCCCGCGGCCGCAGCGGCAACCAGGGTAGCGGTGAGTCCCATCCCCTTGGATGATACCAGAAAATAGGCAACGAACGCTGCGGCCGTCATGGTCGCGCCGTGTGAAAAGTTGGAAAATTTCAAAACATTAAAGATGAGCGCAAAACCGGTAGCAATCAGCGCATAGACAGAGCCCGTCGCCAGGCCGTTAATCAAAATCTGCAGCGACATGTAGTAGCCTCCCCCAAAAACATGGAACGGGCCCCATCGCAGGGGATTCCGCAATGAGGGCCCGTTCCGTCAAGACCGATCCGGAACACCCGATCAGCCGGCAAATTCCTCCAGCATGACCGGAGTCTGGTTGTCATAGGTGTACATAAACATACCCATGCCGTCGGGCATGTGGGTCTCGGGGTCGATGGTAACGGTACCCGTCAGGCCCTTGAAATCCTTCACATTCTCAATTGCAGCCAGCAGAGCCGCCGCGTCATCCAAGCCTGCTTCTTCGATGCACTGTTTGGCGATCATCACAACGTCATAGCCCAGGAAATACTTGTTGACAGCGCTCACCTTATCCTCTACGGCCGCAGCCATCTCAGCCGTAGTGGGGTCATCGGTATTGATGTTGTTGATGTAATAGATATTGGAACAGTCTCCACCGTACGTGGTGTTAAAAGAGGGTGCCGCATCAAGGCCGCAAACAATTTTGCCTTCATAGCCCAGTTCTGTCGCAGCCGTCACGATGGCCACCAGCTGCTGGGTATAGTTCGGGCAGTAGATCGCGTCCACTCCCGCCGATACAATGGGCTGCAGCAGAGTTTTGTAATCGGTGTCAGCGGCGCCGTAGGCCACGACAAGGCTGTCATCGACCGTGATGCCGTCGGCGGCGAGCTGTTCAATAAACGGATCCAGCAGAGACACGGAATAGCTGTTTTCCTGATTGTAAATGATGCCGAAAGTCTTCAGGTCATTTTTCACGGCGAAAGAAGCCATGATCTGGCCCTGGGTCGTGGCACTGGGCTGGAAGCAGAACATATTCTTATAGGGGGTTCCGTCCTCTTTCAACTGGCAGTTGGGGTCAAGTGCAAAGCCCATAACGGGGACGTCATAATCCTCAGAGGTCTCCTTGATGGCATTGGCGATGTTGGCGACCGGGGGACCGACAATTAACGAAACGTTGTCCACCGTGACGGCGGTGATGTATGCGTTGACCGCTTCCGTCACGTCGCCTTTGGTGTCATAGGTCTTCATCACGACCGTCTTGCCGCCAATACCGCCTGCAGCGTTAATCTCGTCAACAGCTGCCTGGGCGCCTGCCTGAACGGACATGCCGAGCGCCGAAGTGGCGCCGGTGATATCCTGCAGGCAGCCGATTACGATCTCTCCGCCCTCCGCAGCGGGTTCGGCCGCGCCGGTACCGGACGCCGGGGTGCTGGCAGGGGTACTGCTGGAGGTGCCGCCGCAGGCGACCATTGCAAAAGTCATAACGAGCGCAAGAGTAATTGCAAGGAACTTTTTCATGGTGCTATTCTCCTTTTAAAATTATTTATTGCGGAACCGCAATAATGGCTGGTTCAAAAGGGTTTCCACCCGTTTCCTATTTTCTGCAATCGTTTGCAGAATTTAAAATTAAAAAAATCCAAGCAGTATGCGCAAACACAATGGCAAAACTCACTTAAATTCTGAGCATATTTTATACTTGATTTTTCACATGTGTCAATACTCTTCTGTTTTTTTCGGAAATTCGACCAAAATTAAGTATGAAAAGGTTTGCATATCGCCAAATAATATTTCAAATGGTTACAAAATTATCAAACTTATCACCCGCTTTTGGGAAGCACGCCGCGAACCAGATTCCAAGAAACGAGAGTGGTTCTGTATGCAGTGCCGCAATATTTTCAGAAACGTCCGCTCCTTTCCTGATGCGGGGAGTCTTTTCCATCCCAGTGAATTGTCAA
>OGYW01003505.1_pt1 | contig 10347 bp, 12 predicted proteins | sample 1576621 | NCBI WGS metagenome assembly OGYW01 (sample SAMEA3541528, study PRJEB24748) | human gut metagenome | biome: human gut; feature: human-associated habitat; material: faeces | place: China | collected 2012
GTCGGAGAAGTAAAACGCCGCGCCGATCGTATACGTCGACAGCTACGGCGAGAGCAGCATCAGCTATATCGTACGCGTCTGGTGCAGAAGTGAGGACTACACGGACGTCTACTACGGCCTGACGGAGGGGCTGAAGGCAGCCTTCGACGAGCATGGCGTGGAGATGCCGTATAATCACCTGAATATACATATTTTGGATCAAACAGAACAAAAGGAGAAACAAACGGTATGATTTATTCCATTCTGGTGGGCGCGCTCATCGGCTGGATCGCCAGCCGCCTGATGGGCGGGAAGAAGGGACTGATGCGCTATCTCATTCTGGGCGTGGCCGGCTCGGCGGTGGGCAATTTCCTCGCCGGGGCGATCGGCATCGCCGCGCGCAACTCGATCGGCGCGATCCTGATCGGCGTGGGCGGCGCGTGCGTCGTGATTCTACTGTGCAGATGGCTGTTTAAGTGAGGTGCGGCACATGAAAAAACCGACGGTACATCCGGACGCCTTCGTGGCGTTCAACGCGACGGTGCGCGGCGACGTGCGCATCGAGGAGGGCGCGAGCATCTTTTACGGCGCGGTGCTGCGCGGCGACCGCGCGCCAATCACGATCGGCCCCGGCAGCAACATTCAGGAAAACTGCGTCGTGCATGTGGAGTATGATCTGCCGGTCGTGCTGGGGCGGGACGTTACCGTCGGCCATGGCGCAATTCTCCACGGCTGCACGGTGGGCGACGAGACGCTCATCGGCATGGGCGCGATTATTCTGAACGGTGCGAAGATCGGCCGCCACTGCCTGATCGGCGCGGGCGCGCTCGTGACGCAGAACATGGTCATCCCCGACGGGAGTCTCGCCTTCGGCAGCCCCGCGAAGATCCGCGGCACGCTCACGGACGAGGCCATCGAGGAGATCCGCGCGTCGGCGGCATCCTACCGCGCCGAGGCGGCAGAGTGCCGCGCCGACGGCGACGCGCAGGAAATTTGAGCAGCTGGATGCTGCGGCAGAAAGGCAGGCGACGGAGATGAAAACGCAGAGACCCTACCCGGCTCTCACCATCACGCCCAAGGGCGAGCGCGCCCTCGTGGACGGCCACCCGTGGGTCTACGCCGGGGAGGTGACGCAGGTGCCGGAGGGCACCGAGGACGGCGCGCTTGTGGACGTGCTCAGCCGGAAGGGGAGCTACCTCGGCACGGGTTTTTATAACAGCCGCTCCATGATCCGTGTGCGGCTCCTCTCGCGCAACGCGAACGACCGCTTTGACCGCGCGTTCTGGGCGCGGCGCGTGCAGTACGCATGGGACTACCGCAAGACCGTAATGGGCGAGGAGGACAGCCGCTGCTGCCGGATTATCTTCGGCGAGGCGGACCACTTCCCCGGGCTCACGGTCGACCGGTTTGAAAATGTCCTCGTGGCGCAGGTGCTGAGTCTCGGCATGGATCGCATCAAGCCGATGATTTTCGGGCTGCTCGTCGAGACACTGCGCGCCGACGGGCAGGAGATCGCGGGCGTCTATGAGCGCAACGACGTCGCCCTGCGCGAAAAGGAGGGCATGGAGCAGGGGAAGGGATGGTATCCCCTGCCGGGTGAGCCTGTCCCCGACTTCCATGAGACGGACATCACGGAAAACGGCATCCGCTATACCGTGGACTTTGAAAACGGGCAGAAAACGGGCTTTTTCCTCGACCAGAAGTATAACCGGCTCGCCGTGGCGAAGCTCGCGCGCGGGCGGACGGTGCTCGACTGCTTCACGCACACGGGTTCGTTCGCGCTCAACGCCGCGCGCGGCGGGGCAAAGCATGTGACGGCGGTGGACGTATCGGAGTTCGCTGTGGAGTGCGCACGCCGCAACGCCGAGCGCAACGGGCTCGGCGATGTGATGGAGTGCGTGGCGGCGAACGTGTTTGACCTCCTCCCGGCGCTCGCGCAGCAGCCGGTGAAGTATGACTTCATCATCCTCGACCCGCCCGCCTTCACCAAGAGCCGAAGGACGACGCAGCGGGCGATGGCGGGCTATAAGGAGATCAACTACCGCGCGATGAAGCTCCTGCCGCGCGGCGGCTACCTCGCGACCTGCTCGTGCAGCCATTTTGCGACGGAGGAGCTGTTTGTCAAAATGCTCCACAGCGCCGCGCACGACGCGGGCGTCCAGCTGCGCCAGATCGAAGCGCGCCAGCAGTGCGCCGACCACCCCATCCTCTGGGGCGTGGAGGAGACGAACTATCTCGAGTTTTTCCTGTTCCAAGTCGTATAAAAAATCACGGAAAAGGGCGCGCCAAGGGTAGTTTCCAATAAGACAGTACGAGAACATTACTGACATAGGGTAGCTGCCGTACAGGAGTGCGACAAGAAAAATTGGCGATACTTGGTTTTCATAACCAGGTATCGCCTTTTTCTATCTTTAACAGAATGTTTGAATCTTATTGGAGGTACATATGATGCAGGAACTGAACTATATTCGTTGCGGTGATTACTATATTCCCGATATTCGCTTACCGAAGGAAACCAGACCTATTGGTCGTTGGGGGCGTATGCACAGAGATTATATCAAGGAGCACAACCCCATCCGCTTCAATGATCTGTGTCTTAGCGGTGAAGTGTGGACTTATCTGGCTGATTTGAACGAGCAGGCACAGAGCCGCCTTGAACTTATCATCGAGCAGATGAAGGCATCTGAGGGCGTGACAGAGGGCATGAAGCAGCACAATCAGATGACATGGGTTAGAGCTATGAACAGCATCCGCAACCGAGCTGAGGAAATCGTCCTTCGTGAAATGATCTACGAGGAGGATGCCGTATGAGAATCCTTGAAGAATTTTGGTACGGCAACATCGAGCCAACCGAGTATGACACATCCTCTTGCAAAGAATACAAGAAACTGTTGGAGCTGATTTGCAGGAATGAAGAAAAACTCCAAGCAACCATGACAGACGAACAGAAAGATTTATTCGAGAAGTACGCAGACTGTGTGCAAGAATATCAAACCATCACGGATTGTCTAATCTTCCAGAACAGCTTTAAGCTGGGCGCACGAGTGATGTTAGAGGTCATGGAAGAATAACCGAATATTGCAAGCGGGACTTGCGCTCCAATGGGGTGCAAGTCCCGCTTTAATTCTACACTTATTTTAGAGAGTAGGAATCGTCCAATCACGGTGCCAATTGGCAAACAAGTACTTATCAAATTCAAAGAACTGCGTTTCGGTGTACGGGAAGAAGTGGTTTTTCGTTCCTACATTGTTTATGTAAGGAGTCGATAAAGCTCTAAGCTCATATGTTTTATAGAGTTGGCAAGGCAGTAATTGTTTGAACAAGGCAAAATTGAATGATGTGCCTACTTCTAAGTGTTGGCATATCTCAGAGAGACTTTCTTCTCCATTATATTTTGCAAACAAAACTAAATTTACACCAACATTGCAGGCGAGCAATTCACTTGGTATTTGTTTTGAGTAATAGGTTATACCATCCAGTTTTCTTCTCTTGCAGGCAAGCATAAGCATCTGTGGCAAGATGTACTCAGACTTAAAATTACGATTTGTTTCCTCAACTTTATACGAAGTACAAAGAGTCAGTACAAAAAGTTTCAAGAGACTAATAACATAATTCTCATTTTCTGACTCACTCAAAGTATTTTCACTTTCGTTAAATGCATATAAGGCGCTTATCGAAACAGTCAAGTTTAATACTTTTTGGGTATTATCCAAAAGAATAGGTGCGACATTGAAACGATGATCCGCTGGACATCCCATCTCCACCCAACAAGCGTAAGATGAATTGCCCAAATACAAACAAGGCAATCCCGGTATACTAAATCGTTCACTTTTGACAATGTGACGCTTGTTAAAAGGAATATGCAGCATATCTTCTGACGAGAACTCAACAACATTCTCAGACAATCTTGCTCGGAAAAACTGTACCTCAGAATAATCTGGTCCCCCGCCAGGGAACGCAATACTACTGTTAATATCCGTAATTGCCGGAGCTGCATCATTAAACTCATCAAGCATTTCGTTCACGATAAGTTGTGCATCAACCAGATCTCCCTGATAGTACAGAATGATAGATGAAATAATCTTTTTACGGTATTCTTTAACGGCAAGGACAATTTTATCGGAAGCTCCGCATCTTTCTAATTCAAAAACAAGGTCAGCAAGTTTTTCGACTATTCCAGGGTAATATTCATTATCTCTTTTAACAACAAGCGGCATTGCAAATTTCTGAAAATCAATTTTCTCTATCCAAGGATAAATGCTCATAATCTTCCTTCTTTCTATTCGCAAACGCAGTATACATACTGAAAGTACGTCAATAACGCAGAATATCATTTATAAGTTACCCAATGGGTGGTTTTATTATAGCATATATGTGAAGCATTCAACAACTGCTAATGTATCATTTTGTTGATTTCCTCACGCTTTCGTGATATGATAATTCTTAATGTAAGGAGGGACTCGCTATGGCTGTAACATACAAAAAGTTATTTCACTTGCTGATCGACAAGGGTATGACGAATGCCGAGCTGATGGAGAAAGCGGGTTTTAGTGCCAATATCATTACCCGTATCAAGCGTGACAATTATATTTCTCTCGATAGTATTGAGAAGATTTGCAAAACTCTTGGTTGTGGGGTTGACGATATTTTAGAATTTACGGATGAGGAGAAATAAAAATGGCTAAAAACACAGTACAATCCGTTGAACCGAATATTGCCGACTTGGTGAATGGCTGGCTCAAATCATATAAAGTGGATTATAAATTGGAGCAGGAGTCCTTGAACACGGAAATCGATCAAGCCCTAAATGATTATTTTTCCAAGAACGGCGGCAAGGGCGGCAATCGCCCTGATGCAAAGCTACTCCTACAAGCCAATGATGGGAAATACTATCCGATTTTGATTGAATACAAAGGATACAAAGATAAACTTGTAAAGCTGGATGCTGAAGGAAATGTTGCAAACAGAAACGCAAAGAACCAACCTGATTATACAAATATCAACTCTTATGCGGTGAACGGTGCAGTTCATTATTCTAATGCGGTTCTGCACTACACAAGTTATACGGATGTTATCGCCATTGGCGTTACGGGCTACAAGGATGCTAGCGGGAAGCTAAAACATTTGATCGGCGTTTACTACGTTGCCAAGAGCAATTTTGGCGTTGGTCAAAAGGTTGATGAATATACCGATCTTTCTTTTTTGAAAAAAGAACACTTCTCTGCATTTATCGAAAAGGTCAAACAATTATCGCTCCCTCAGGACGAAATTGAAAAACTAAAGGAACGCAGAGAACAGGAAATTACTGCAAGCCTTGTTAAGCTGAACAACGACATTTTCAAGAGCGAAAAGGGTCTGAGTGAGAATGACCGTGTTTATCTTGTTGTTGCTTCTATTATGGCTACCCTTGGCGATGTGGAGAACAATGTATACCCGCTTACCAAAGCTGATCTGAAATCGTCCAACGAAAGAAATAATACGGACGGCGATATTATGATTCGTAAAATCGAGTCCTTTCTGGATGCCAAAAAGCTCCCTAAAGACAAGAAAGACCTGATTGTGCGAACACTGCAAAACACACTGACTACCGACAACATCAACAGAGCAGAAGATGGCGAAAGCCAGTTGAAACGAGTATTTATCAAGATTGTTGACGACCTTGGCGTTTACTACAAAATTGGCTTAAATACAGATTTTACTGGGAAGCTGTTCAACGAAATGTATTCATGGCTTGGCTTCACACAGGATCAGCTCAATGATGTGGTTTTAACACCGCCCTATGTTGCGACCCTTCTGTGCCGCCTTGCAAGAGTAAATAAAGATTCTTTTGTGTGGGACTTTGCCACTGGCTCGGCAGGTCTGCTGGTAGCAGCCATGAATGAAATGTTGGCTGATGCCAAGAAGAAAATTAAGTCGCCCGAAGAATTGGCACGCAAGTCAGCGGAAATTAAAGCAAACCAGTTATTGGGTCTGGAGATCCTGTCCAATGTTTATATGCTCGCTGTTCTCAACATGATTATGATGGGCGATGGCAGCTCCAATATCTTGAACAAGGACTCTTTGAAGTTTGATGGTCATTATGGTTTCGGCAAAACTGATGAGAAGTTCCCTGCGGACGCATTTATTTTGAACCCGCCATACTCTGCGGAGGGCAACGGAATGATCTTCGTTGAAAAGGCTCTTTCCATGATGGACAAGGGCTATGCTGCTATTATTATTCAGAACTCCGCAGGTTCTGGTAATGCAGTTGAATATAATAAAAGCATTTTAACGCATTCAACTCTTCTTGCCAGTGTTAGAATGCCTATCGACTTGTTTGTTGGTAAGTCAAGTGTTCAGACGCATATCTATGTTTTTAGGATTGGCGAGGCGCATCAAAAAGATGACATTGTAAAATTTATTGATTTCTCCAATGATGGATACACAAGATCTGCAAGAAAGAAGTCAACAAACAATTTAAGAGATACTGATAATGCTAAGGAAAGATACCAAGAACTCGTCAATTTAGTCCGTTTCGGGAAAAGTAAGATGAGTATCTTCACTGAACAGGACTATTATGAAGGAGTTATTGATCCGGAAAACGGAGCCGATTGGAATCAAACTTCACCTATTGATACAAAACCGACGGTAGAAGATTTTAAGAAAACTGTTAGTGATTACCTTGCTTGGGAAGTGTCTACACTTTTGAAGAATCAGCCTTCGGAGAATGAGCGCCTGGGAAAATGACAGCCTCACTTAATGAGAAATTGCGGACAGTTAAGTGGGGCAAATACAAAACAAGTGAATTATTTCAGCCGCAAAAGATTACCAATATGTTATCCAAGGAAGATTTATCAGAAAAATTCAACTTCCCGGCATATTCTTCCGAGTCTACCAATAATGGAATAATTGGATATACTGATTCGCCTGAATTTATATGCGACGATGAACACCCTGTTTTTGTTACATTTGGAGATCACACATGTTCTTTCAATATTGCTACCAAAAGTTTTTCGGTTCTTGATAATGTGAAGGTGTTGTTGCCAAGTATTCATAACATCCGTTGTTTATTGTGGATTATTACAGCTTGGCAAAAGCAAATTCCTAATCTTGGGTATGCACGACATTGGAAAATAGCAAAAAACTGCATCGTAGAACTTCCCACCAAAGACGGCGAAATCGACTTTGATTTTATGGAATCATTTGTAGCTGAGCTGGAAGCTCAGCGGGTAGCTGAGCTATCCGCCTACTTAACAGTAAGCGGATACGACAATTATGAATTGTCGGCTGAAGAGCTTAGCGCTCTTCAAAGATTTACTGAGCTCGACGATGATAATTGGGGCACATATACCGTAGGCAATCTTTTTGAAAAAATAGCAACAAAAAAATTGCCGTACAAGGCGAAGGAATTACCCAAGCAGCCCACAGACGATTATGTTCTTCCTTGTCTCACATCAAGTTTCCAAAATCAAGGATTGAACTATTATGCACCCAAAGCCGGAGCAACTGTATTGAACAATGTAATTTCTATTCCTTCTAATAGTGATGTCTACAGAGCATATTATCAGACAAGAGATTTTACTGTTTTGTCCGATGCTTATGCTATTCGCTGGAAATCCGAGGAAATTGAACTCTCCCCGAATCAATATCTGTTCATGGTCATGTGCATTAACAAAGTGACCGACCTGCCGATTTATTCTTATAAGAACAAGCTCGGCGGCTGGAATGTTGTAAAAACCAAAGAGATTAGATTGCCCGAAAAGAATGGCAAAATTGATTTTGCTTTTATGGATACTTTCATATCCGCCATCAAAAAACTGGCAATCAAGGAAGTTGTACTTTATAGTGATCGAAAGATCGCAGCAACAAAAGAATTGGTTTCAAAAAACAATCAACTGAATAGCTAAGCCAAAGGCGATCAACCGTAAAAAGTTGGTCGCCTTGTTTTGTTATTACATAGCAAAGCCGAGCACCCATGTCAACGGTCGAGATGAACGGGCTTCGCCCGCCGTTGACAAGTTCGCCCGTCTCCGCTGTATGGTAATCAAGGGGGCGACAGCAAAAAGTGCTGCCACCCCTGTTCATAAAAAAGTTGCAATTACGATGCCAAACATTGACAATCGGTGTCGCTGTTTGTATAATGATGTCGTGGAAGTTTGTCCACACATAAAAACTGAATAAGAATGTTCAAACATATTTTATGAGAGTCGGATTTGTCCGACACGGTATTGGTACACCGGAAGTGCCGAACTGCTCCACCATGCCTTTGGTTCTGTTGGCGGGAGCTGTACGAAGCAGAACCCGACTTTGAATTTTTAAAGCCGATTACATAGAACATCACTTTGAAGCGAGAGCCATGCTCCCGCCGATTTCTGATGTTTTGTGTAATCGGCTCTTTTTGTTTTGTCATTTTTCCAAAACACAGTTCAGCTCCGAAAGCGTGAACTTGAAAAATCGGCGAAAACGAAAAGGCTGGGTAGCGTAGAGCAAGATTCTACCATGGGTCCAAATTTCGCTTATCGCTCAATTTGCCCCTCATGGAATCTTGTTGGGGAGTGCCTTCCCCAAACCCTGCTCTGTTCCGCAAAACGGAAGCGATACGGCTAACGCCGATTTTCGATTTTCAAAAAACGAAGGAGGAACCGAATGACAAAAACCTACAACACACCGAAACGAAGCCACATCGTAAAAACCCGTCTGGATGATGGAACACGAAGTCTTTCCGGTAAACTGCTCGACCACATGGCAAAAGATAATTAAAAATGCTCAAAAAATATTATAACGAAAGGGTGGATTTATTCACGAATGTGTGATATGATATATACAAGCAATCCTGTATTGGCAGACTGCCCGCCGATTAAGGAGGAACAAGACATGAACAGGCAGTCTGACAAAATTACTGCTATCTACTGTAGATTAAGTCGTGATGACGAACTCACAGGAGAGAGCAACAGCATTGTCAATCAAGAGTTACTATGTAGAGGGTGGTTTCTCCCACCTAATACATATGACTGCGGCTCATTTGTGGTGAATGGAACAGCAGTTGTAGGAAAGGAGCCAAAAAAGCCTTATAACCGCTGCAAATCAACACAAAAAGGAGCTGAACTTTATGAAATCTCTATTTGAGGAAATGGGCGGCACTTACCGTCAGGAGGGTGATTATCTTATCCCGAACCTTGCGCTGCCGGACGAACCAGAATACCAGATCGGCAAGTACGGGCGTATGCGCCACAGCTATCTGAAAGAACATCGTCCGGTTCTCTATGCAAGCCTGCTCACAAGCGGAACGCTGCATCGGCACCTTGCCGAGATCGACCAAGCCTGCAATGAGCGTATGGAAATCATCGTTCCTGCAATGGCGAAGCAGGAAGGCGTGACAGAAACTTTGAAAGCCGCCGACCAAATGGAATGGGTGCGCCGCATGAACAGCATCCGCAACCGTGCGGAGGAAATTGTTTTAACCGAGCTTGTATATGAATGACAAATGCCCGTTATTGGTTGTATGGCCGATAACGGGCATTATCTTTATTCTTTTGGTGCTACAAACTTGTATTTGCCCTTTCCAGAGCCGCTGACAGGCTCGATCAAATCCGCATTTTTCAGTTTTGTAATGAGATTGCCTGCGGCAGTAACAGAATCCTTTGTAATAGTAGCGATATCGGAGCGACCAAAGACACCATCAACGCCCATATTTGCAAATACCGCTTTTGCCTTTGCAATCGTACCTTGGCTTGCGTTCAGCCGGTCAATCGCAACCTCAATCGCAACATTTTCGTCCTCAATCGTAACCTTGTTTGCGGTTGCCGCAGTTCCGTAATTCAGATTATAGAGCGTAACTTGAAAAGAACTGGCATCTGAATAGAATTTAGGCTCCAGTTCGTCACGGTAATTGTGAGCGGCGCGGTAGGTTTCCGTGATTTTCTTAAAGCCGCTGCCTTGCCGCTCCATATAGCCCAGCCGTCCGAAAATATCTGCAAGGACAGGGTTGCGGCGCGTGGAGGAAATACTGGACAGATCACGCTCCTGTATCCGTGTGCCGTCTGCCATACCGCCGGGAGAATATATGGTAAGGCGGTCATCGTAAATGTCGATGTGGACTTCGCTGCCCAAAATCAGATAGTCACGATGGATCAGTGCATTGACAAGGGCCTCGAAAACGCTTCGTTCGCAGTAGTCGGGCATCTCAACACGGGAATCGGCGGTTTTCTTCCAGCGCGTTTTCATATTCCGCTTGACAAAGCTGACGCCCTCATTGAGCAGAATGATCAGGCTGCCGGAGAATTCCGCACTGTCAAGTGCATCTACCATGCCGCCGCTTTTATCAAGGCCGTTCCAGCGTGTGCAGAACAGGCGGGAATGCCGGATGGGAGAATCATCCGCAAGCAAAGC
>OGYW01003508.1_pt1 | contig 10339 bp, 6 predicted proteins | sample 1576621 | NCBI WGS metagenome assembly OGYW01 (sample SAMEA3541528, study PRJEB24748) | human gut metagenome | biome: human gut; feature: human-associated habitat; material: faeces | place: China | collected 2012
TGACCAACACCGTCATGAGCAAGCGCTACCTGCGTGAGCTGGTGGAAATGGGCATCGTGGACGGCTGGGATGATCCCCGGATGCCGACCCTGTGCGGTCTGCGCCGCCGCGGCTACACCCCGACTTCCATCTTTACCTTCGTGCGCGAGGCCGGTATCTCCAAGTCGGACAATCTCATCGACATGCGCCAGCTGGAAGCCTGCATCCGCAGTGAACTGGACCTGACCGCGCAGCGCCGCATTGCCGTGCTGGACCCGGTCAAGCTCATCATCGACAACTACCCGGAAGAGAAGACCGAGTACTTCGACATCGCCAACAACCCCAACCGCGAGGCCAACGATGCCACCACCCGCAAGGTGGCGTTCACCCGCGAGCTGTGGATCGAGAACGAGGACTTCGCCGAGGTGCCGCCTCCCAAGTTCAAGCGCCTGACCATCGGCGGCGAGGTCCGCCTGATGGGTGCATATCTCGTCAAGTGCGAGAGCATCGAGAAGAACCCTGACGGCAGCATTGCCGCCATCCACTGCACCGCTGACATCGAGACCGGCAATGGCAACCCGGCCGACGGCCGCAAGGTCAAAGGCACCATCCACTGGGTGAGCGCCGCCCACGCCGTGGACGCCGAGGTCCGCCTGTACGACAAGCTCTTCACCGAGGCCAACATGAACGCCATCCCGGAGGGCAGCGACTACAAGGACTACCTGAACCCGGAGAGCGTGACCGTGCGCACCCACTGCAAGCTGGAAGAGAGCCTGAAGGATGCCAAGCCCGGCGAAAAGTTCCAGTTCGTCCGCACCGGTTTCTTCACCCCGGATTCCAAGAACCCCGGCGTGTACAACCGTGTCGTGACCCTGCGCGACAGCTTCAAACCTGCAAAATAAACCAAGACCTGCCAAAGGAGCATACAACAAGATGAAGAAACACATGAGCCGGAACACCCTCGTGATGGTGCTGCTGGATATCGTTCTGGGTGTGGTGCTGTCGCTGTATATCGCCAACACCGGCACGATGCCTGCCGCAGACAACGCGGCCACCTACACCGATGGCACCTACACGGCCAGCGCCAAAGGCTGCCTGAGCGATGTGGCGGTCACCGTGACCATCACCGGCGGCAAAGTGACGAATGTGGACATTGATGCTTCGGGCGAGACGCCGGAACTGGGCGGCAAGGCGGCGGAAAGCCTGACAGCCAGCCTGAAAGAGGCAGGCAGTACCGCCGGTGTGGATGCTGTGACCGGCAGCACCATGACCAGTGACGCGGTCTTTGCCGCAATGGATGATTGTCTGGCGCAGGCCGCACAGTGATCGCACTCTCCCAACTGCTGCACGGCAACTGCGCGTGCAGCAGTTTTTTGTTTGGAAGGCTTTCCGTTGTACAACCTCTCCGTCAATGCTTCGCATTGCCACCTCTCCTGGTAGGAGAGGCCTTGGCATTCCCTGCAACGTTCACCGTTTCGCCAGAGGCTCTCCTACCAGGAGAGCTGTCGAGCGGATGCGAGACTGAGAGGTTGTACCGGGGAGGGCTTTCTCTTGTAAGGAATCTCTATGCTGATTGATGTTTTACCATTGTCCGATACCACGGCCCGCCTTGTCCGGGCCTATGGGGAGGCCCCCTGCATCGCCCTGCCGTCGGCGCTGCCAGCCCCGGAGGGCGGCAGCTGGGCTGTCACCGAACTGGGGGACTACTGCTTCTCCGAATCGCCCCGGAACCTGCCCGCCTCGGACGCGGTCTGCCGCTACGCGGTGGGGGAAGACGGCAGCGCCATCCTGACCAGAGCCTTTGGCCGGGACCGGACCGGGCGGCACCGCCGCTATGACCTCGACTTTGGCACTGCGCCCGAAGAAGACCTCCACCCCGTCTGCGGGAACTTCCTCGAAGAAGCCGTCCTGCCGGACAGCCTGCGGGTCATCGGGAGCTGCGCGTTCTACAACTGCCGCAGGCTGCGCACCCTGTCCGTTGGGGCAGGGGAGCTGACCGTGGGCAGTGATGTCTTTTTGAACTGCTTCGCACTGGCGGACCTCATCGTCCGGGCCGACCCGGAGCAGGCCACCGGCCTGTTCGCGCTCGTCAACAATATCACCGAGGCCGTGCGGGCGCTGTTCTGGTGCCCCGGCGAGGCGGCCCCCCGCGCAGGCCTGTGGTACCCGGCCTACTGGGAGGACGTGGAGGAATCCCCGGCGCATATCCTGCTGCACACTTTTTCCGGACAGGGATACCATTACCGACAGTGTTTTCTGAATGGAAAAATCCTCTGCGCAGAATACGACGCCATTTTCCCGGACGGCCACGCCTCCGAGGACAAGGATATCATGGCCATGCTCTGCTTCGACCGTCTGCGCTGGCCCTGGGGCCTGACCGAACAGGCAAAGGCCCCCTACACCGCGTTCCTCAAGGCGAACACGGGCCGGGTCGTGGCCCGGCTGCTGAAGGCGCAGGACCTTGACAGCCTGAAAGCCCTGCTGGCGCTGGATGTGCTGGACGCGGCCGGGTTTGCCGAGGCCGCAGCGCTGGCCGTTCAGGCCGAACAGGCCGCTGCTGCGGCCCTGCTGGCCGATGCCGCCCACAGCAGACAGGCCGCAAAGCCGAACCGGAAACGCTATGATTTTGACTTTTGAACCCTTTCCCGCAGGGGAAGTGAGGTGAAACGATGCCCAAAGAAACATTTTTCGACCCCCGCAAGCCGTTTGAATCGAAGCGCCCGGAGACCCACGAGGAGTGGCAGGTACGGATGGGCGGTGAGGTGCTGGCTGTGGTGCGCAGCGGGCTGTATCTGGACTTCCGCTTTCTCGACCTGGCGCTTTCGGCTCTGACGCCCACCCCGGATGAGCGGTGCGGCGTGCTGGCCACCGATGGCCGCATCCTCTGCTACCAGCCCAGCGCCCTGTTGCGGCTCTATCAGCAGAATCCGAAGTATCTCAACCGGTTGTATCTTCATACGATATTCCACTGCGTATTCCGACATCTCTGGATGAAAGGGAAGCGCGACCCGCGTCTGTGGAGCCTGGCCTGTGATATCGCGGTGGAAAACGTCATCGACGGGCTGAACCGCAGCAGCGTCAAACGGCCGCTGACCTATGTGCGGCAGAACGCCTATCAGTGCATCGCGGAAGAGGGCAAAGTCGTGGCAGCGGCCCCGGCGTACCGCTGGCTGGTCCGGCAGACGCCCGGTGTGCTGCGCCAGCTGGAGCGGGAGTTCTGCACCGACGACCACCGCCTCTGGCCGAAAGACGCCCCCGAACAGCCCCAGCAGATGCCGACCCCGCTGCCCCAGAAGACCTGGCAGAAGATCGGCGAACGGATGCAGACCGAACTGGAACTGCGCGACAAGGAGGCGGGCGAGGGGGCCGACAACCTGAAGGAACAGGTCAAAGCCGCCAACCGCAGCCGCCGCAGCTACCGGGATTTTCTCCGCCGGTTCTGCGTCACGCGGGAGGAAGTCCACCTCGACCCCGACGAATTCGACCTGAACTTTTACACCTACGGCCTGTCCGTCTATGGGAACCTGCCCCTCATCGAGCCGCTGGAAACGCGGGAGAGCAGAAAGATCGAGGAACTGGCCCTCGTCATCGACACGAGCTATTCCACCTCCGGCGAGCTGGTCCGGGCATTTCTGGCCGAGACCTACACCCTGCTGAAAGGGCGGGAGAACTTCTTCCACCGGATGAATCTGCACCTCATCCAGGCCGACAACGCCATCCGGCAGGACCTTCTGGTCCGGAACGAGGACGAGCTCATCCATGCGATGAACCACTTCCAGCTGCGGGGCGGCGGCGGAACGGATTTCCGCCCGGCGTTCGAATACGTCAGCCAGCTCTGCGCCGAGAAAAAGTTCTCCAACCTGCGGGGCCTGCTCTACTTCACCGACGGCATGGGCACCTACCCGGCCCGCCGCCCGGCCTACGATACGGCGTTCCTGTTTCTGGGCGACCGTTTCGACGACGCCAATGTCCCGCCCTGGGCCATGAAGGTCGTGCTGGACGAGGAAGAATTTGCAGGCCCGTCTGCCAGAGCCGCGTCGGCCCTTGCCGAGGCGCTGTACGACGAGGACGACCCCTGCCGCGAACTGAACAACACCTGAGGATGTGAGGAACGTTTATGAACATCAAACGAGCCAAAGAAGAGATCGAACACACCGTCAAAGCGTATCTGGCCAAGGATGCGCTGGGCGAATACGCCATCCCGGCCATCCGACAGCGCCCCATCCTGCTGATGGGCCCTCCGGGCATCGGCAAGACCCAGATCATGGAACAGGCGGCGCGGGAGTGCGGCGTGGCGCTGGTGGCCTACACCATCACCCACCACACCCGTCAGAGCGCGGTGGGCCTGCCCTTCATCCGCCAGCGCCATTATGACGGGAAAGACGTCTCGGTGACGGAATACACCATGAGTGAGATCATCGCCAGCGTCTACGCCAGAATGGAGGCCACCGGCCTGAAGGAAGGCATCCTCTTCATTGATGAGATCAACTGCGTCTCCGAGACGCTGGCCCCCACCATGCTGCAATTTTTGCAGTGCAAGACCTTCGGCAATCAGGCCGTCCCGGCGGGCTGGGTCATCGTGGCGGCAGGCAATCCGCCGGAGTATAACAAATCGGTCCGTGATTTCGACATCGTCACGCTGGACCGTGTCCGCCGGATGGACATCGAGCCGGATCTACAGGTCTGGAAGGACTACGCCCGCGCTGCCCACCTGCACAGCGCGATCCTGAGCTATCTCGACCTCCACCCGCAGAACTTCTATCAGATCAATGCCGATGTGGACGGCACCCAGTTCGTCACCGCCCGCGGCTGGGAGGACCTCTCCAATCTGCTGGATACCTACGAGGCGCTGGGCCTCAAGGCAGACGAGGCACTCATCCGCCAGTACATCCAGCATGAGAAGATCGCGGAGGATTTCTCCGCCTACCTCGACCTCTACTACAAATACCGCGACGACTACGGCGTGGAAGAGATCCTGGCCGGGCAGGCCAGGCCCGCCGTCTTCGCCCGCCTGCTCAACGCGCCCTTCGACGAGCGGCTGAGCCTTGTCAGCCTGCTCCTGTCCGGCCTGAACAACCGGTTCACGGCGTCCCGCCGGGCCGATGCTGCGGCCGATGCCTGCTATGCCTTCCTGCGGGAGGCCAAACAGGGCTTTGCGACCCTGCCCGACGACATCCCGGATGGCCCGGCAACTCTGTTCAACCAGATGATGACCGACTACGACGCCGAGACCCAGCGCCAGCGCGAGGCGGGTCTGCTCAGCCGCGACGCGCTGGCCACCCGGCTCAAGGTCTATGCCGTTCTGCGCCAGTGGGAGGCGGAACTGCGCCGCGCCAAGGCGGCGGGCACACAGGAAGCCTTCGACCTGCTGCGCACCCAGTTCCAGTCGCTCTCCGACGAGCGGGATGCCGCACAGGAGGCGGCAGCCAACGCACTGGAAGCGGCCTTTGATTTTATGGAGCAGGCCTTTGCTGAGAGCCAGGAGATGGTGGTCTTCGTCACCGAGCTGACGCTGGCCCCTGCCGCCCATGCGTTCATCACCGAGAACGGCTGCCCCCGGTACTTCCAGTACAACAAGGACCTGCTGCTCGACCACCGCAAGGCGGCATTGCAGCAGGAACTGGCGGCAGAAGAGCGCCGCCACGGGGGAATGTGAGCCATGCTGGCAAGTCTGATCTTCAGCCTGAACAGCACGATGCCGTTGTTTTTCCTCATGCTGCTGGGCTACCTGCTCCACCGCAGGCAGTTCCTCACCGACGACTTCGTGGCCATGGCCAACAAGTTCGTCTTTCATGTGGCGCTGCCGGTGCAGCTGTTTCGGGACCTTGCCACCATGGACGTCCGCGCCAGCTTCGACGGCCCCTATGTGCTGTTCTGCGCTGCGGTCACCACGGCAAGCATTCTGGTCATCTGGGGGCTGGCCCGGCTCTTGTTGAAGGATAAGCACATCGTGGGGGAGTTCGTGCAGGCGAGCTACCGCTCCTCAGCGGCCATTCTCGGTGCGGCCTTCATCCAGAACATCTACGGTACCTCCGGCCTGTCCGGCCTGATGATCCTGGGCAGTGTGCCGCTGTACAACATCTTTGCGGTCGTCATCCTCACGCTGGAAAGCCCTTCGCAGGACGCCCGGAGCGGCATGGGGGAGAAGCTGGTCAAGAGCCTCAAGGGCATCGTGACCAACCCCATCCTGCTGGGCATCGCGGCGGGCTTTGTGTGGAGCCTGCTCCGCCTGCCCATGCCCGCCATGGCCAACAAGACGCTCTCCAGCCTGGCTGGTATGAACAGCCCGCTGGCCCTGCTTGCCATCGGTGCGGGCTTCAAGGGCCGCGCGGCGCTGGGCTACCTCAAGCCCACGGCCGTTGCAACGGTCCTCAAGCTCATCCTCCTGCCGGCCATCTTCCTGCCCGTGGCGGTGCGGCTGGGCTTTGTGGACCAGAAGCTTGTGGCGCTGATGGTCATGCTGGGCAGTGTGACCACCCCGGCGGGCTACGTCATGGCCAAACAGATGGGCCACGAAGGCACCCTGACCGGCAGCGTCTGCGTCACCACCACCTTCTTCAGCGCCCTGACCCTGACCTTCTGGGTCTTCTGGGCGAGGAGCCGGGGTTATATCCTGTAAGCCAGACAACGAACGCGGCATCCGCAGGGATGCCGCGTTTTTGCTGCAAAAAAACACAACAAAAAAGCATCTTGAAAAACTTCAAGATGCTTGGTGGTTGCGGGGGCTGGATTTGAACCAACGACCTTCGGGTTATGAGCCCGACGAGCTACCAGACTGCTCCACCCCGCGCTATTTACTTTTTGCTGTCGGCCTCTCGCTGACTGCTCAAGTATAATACCACAGAGCGGGGGAGATGTCAAGTGTTTTTCGAAAGTTTTTTCGAACCTTCCGGTCGTCACTTCGCTTCAGGATTGCGGGGCTGCTTTTTGCGGGGGTGGCGAACTTTGTAGAACACCACGCCGCAGACGATACCGATGCCGATGGCGGGCCATGCGCCGATGAGGAAGACGAGAACCGTCTGGACCCCGGCGGTGAAGTTCGACCAGCCGTTCCGGAAGGCGTCGGCCAGCCGGGCACCGAAGCTGCTGCCGGTGGAGGTCAGAGTCTCGACCTCGTTGAGGGTGATGTTCACGGTGCAGTACTGCACCTGATTGGCGTACCAGTTCAGCTGGCTCTGGTAGCTCTCGATCTGGTACTGCACGTCGCTCAGGGAGGACTCGATCTGCAGTAGGTCTGAGAGCGCGTCCGCGCTGGCCTGCAATTCCTGCAAACGGGTGCGCTGGGCGGTCAGATTGTCCAGCCGGGCCTCGATGTCCAGATACTGGGTGGTCACATCGTCGGCGCTCTCGCTTTTGCTGGTCACATTGCCAAGAACATTTTCGGCAACGCCGAGGAAGGCGCTGTAGTACCCCTTCGGCACCCGCAGGGTCAGCGAGAGGGTGCGGGTGTTGTCGGTGCTGTCGGTGTACTCGTTGCTGGATTCCATATAGCCGTCCACATCGCTGAGCGTTTCGTTCAACTGCTGCTGGGACCAATCGAAGTCCTGCGTCTCGATGGAGAGATCGGCCGTGTAGATGAGCTTGGCGCTGTCCACCGTGCCGGAAGCCGCGTTCTCGCCCTCCACATTGCCGGATTCTTCGATGGCAGCACGGCCGCGCAGCGTGATCTTGCCGCGGCCCGTGGCATATGCGGCACGGATGCCGCTGCGGCCCATAATGACGCCGCCGGTGGGGAAGTCCGGCCCCTTGATGTGCTCCATCAGGCCGGCCAGGTCGATGTCCGGGTCATGGATCAGCGCGACGATGCCGTCGATGACCTCCCGCATGTTGTGGGGCGGAATATTGGTGGCCATACCCACGGCAATGCCGCTGGAGCCGTTGATGAGCAGGTTCGGCACGCGGCAGGGCAGCACGCTGGGTTCCTGCTTGGACTCGTCGAAGTTCGGCACGAAATCCACGGTATCCTTTTCGATATCGCGCATGAGGTCCACGCTCATCTTGCTCATGCGGGCCTCAGTGTAACGGTAGGCGGCAGGGGGGTCGCCGTCCACAGAACCGAAGTTTCCCTGTCCCTCCACAAGCGGGTACCGCATGGAGAAATCCTGCGCCAGACGCACCATCGCGTCATATACGGATGCGTCGCCGTGGGGATGGTACGAGCCCAGCACCGCGCCGACCGTATCGGCGGACTTTTTGGTGGGATGAGACGGGTCGTTGCCGCGCTCGTGCATCGTGTACAGAATACGCCGGTGCACGGGCTTCAGGCCGTCGCGCACGTCAGGCAGCGCGCGGGCCGTGATGACGGACATCGAATAGTCGATGAAGGCGGACTCCATTTCCTCCTTGATGTCCCGGACGATGAGCCTCGTCCCTTCGGTTATCGTGTTATCAATCATGTTATCTTCCTATCTTTCAAAGGCACTTGTGCGCCGTGCTGCCCTGCAGCCGTGCGCTTTTTATACGGCATTGTCCGACGGGCCACGCCGTCAGACATCCAGATTCGCGTACTGGGCGTTCCTTTCAATGAACTCTTTGCGCGGCTCCACCTTGTCGCCCATCAGGATTGTGAACGCCTCGTCGGCGGCCATCGCGTCCTCGATGGTGATCTGCACGATCACACGGTGCTCCGGGTCCATCGTGGTCTCCCAAAGCTGCTCGGGATTCATTTCGCCAAGGCCTTTGTAACGGCTCACCTTGGTGCCCTGGCCCATCTCGGCGGAGATCTGGCTCATTTCAGGCTCGTTGTACGCGTAGCGTACCTGCTTGCCCTTCTGCAGCTTGAACAGCGGCGGCTGTGCGATATACACATAACCTCCTTCAATGAGCGGACGCATATACCGGAAGAAGAACGTGAGCAGCAGCGTGCAGATATGGCTGCCGTCCACGTCGGCATCGGCCATGATGAATACCTTGTGGTAGCGCAGCTTGGAGACGTCGAACTCCTCGCCCAGGCCGCAGCCCAGCGCCGTCACAACAGGAGTAAGCTTATCGTTGCCGTAAATTTTGTCAATGCGCGCCTTTTCCACGTTGAGCATCTTGCCCCACAGCGGAAGGATAGCCTGTATTTTGGAATCGCGCCCCATCTTGGCGCTGCCGCCGGCGGAATCGCCCTCCACGATGTAGATTTCTGTTTTCGTGGGGTCCTTCTCACGGCAGTCCGCCAGCTTGCCGGGCATACGGCTGTTTTCCAGCGCAGACTTGCGGCGCACCAGCTCGCGCGCTTTTTTGGCGGCCTCGCGGGCACGGGCGGCCTGCATGGCTTTTTCATAAATGGCCTTTGCCACCGCCGGATTTTCTTCAAAAAATTCCTTCAGCTTGTCGTACACGATGCCGGAGACAAGGCCCCTTATCTCGGTATTGCCCAGCTTCGCCTTTGTCTGTCCTTCGAACTGCGCCTCCGTCAGCTTCACGCTGATGACGGCTGTCAGGCCTTCGCGCACGTCCGAGCCGGAAAGGTTGTCGTCCTTCTCCTTGATATAACCCTTTTCACGGCCGAAATCGTTGAACACACGGGTGAGCGCGGATTTAAAGCCCTCCTCATGGGTACCGCCGTCCGGAGTGTTTACATTGTTTGCAAAGGAAAGGATCAGCTCGTTGTAGCTGTTGTTATACTGAAGCGCCACTTCGGCGATGGAGTCGTTAAGCTGCCCCTTCAGATATATTACGTCCGGGTGCAGCACCTCAAGCTGCCGCTTTTGGTGGATGTGGTCCACAAAGCTGCGGATGCCGCCCTCGTAGCACATGCTCTCCTGCTTTTCCTGCCCGGCGCGCTCGTCCGTCAGCGTGATGCGCACGCCGGCATTCAAGAACGCCTCTTCGCGCAGGCGTGTGTTCAGAGTGTCATAATCGTAGTCCAGCACCTCGAACATCTCAGGGTCCGGCTTGAACGTGACCGTCGTTCCGTCCGGTTCGTCCGTGGGGCCCAGATTCTGCAGGTCGGCGTCAGCCACACCGCGCTTAAAACTCTGTTTGTATGCCACGCCGTCCTTGCGCACCACGACATTGAGCCATTCGCTCAGCGCGTTAACGACGCTGGCGCCCACGCCGTGCAGACCGCCGGCGACCTTGTACCCGGAATTGTCACCGCCAAATTTGCCGCCCGCGTGCAGGATGGTGAATACCACGGTAACGGCCGGGATGCCCAATTTCGGCTGGATATCCACAGGGATGCCGCGGCCGTTGTCCGTTACGCGGATGATATTGCCCTCCCGGATATTGACCTCGATATGGTCGCAGAAGCCGGCGAGCGCCTCGTCGATGGCGTTGTCCACGATTTCGTACACCAGATGGTGCAGGCCGCGCGGCCCGGTGGAGCCGATATACATGCCCGGGCGCTTGCGCACCGCTTCCAGACCCTTCA
>OGYW01003509.1_pt1 | contig 10338 bp, 10 predicted proteins | sample 1576621 | NCBI WGS metagenome assembly OGYW01 (sample SAMEA3541528, study PRJEB24748) | human gut metagenome | biome: human gut; feature: human-associated habitat; material: faeces | place: China | collected 2012
TTTTTTAACAATTTCTATTGAAATACGGAAACAATGATGTTATAATCTACCTCCGGCTACGGCGGCGCTTTCGGAACGGCGGGATGTGATCATCGTGGCGTCGGTGTCCTGCATCTACTCACTGGGCGACCCCATTGACTACCGCAGCATGGTCATCAGTCTGCGGCCCGGCATGCAGATGGAGCGGGATGAGCTGTGCAAAAAGCTGGTGACTCTGCAATATGAGCGGAACGACGTAAATTTTGTCCGCAACAAGTTCCGCGTCCACGGAGATACGGTGGACATTTATCTGGCCTATATGAGTGAGCTGGCCATCCGGGTGGAGTTCTTCGGGGACGAGATCGACCGCATCACCGAGTTCAACCCTCTCACCGGCACCAAGCAGAACGTGGTCAAGCATGTGGCCATCTTCCCTGCCAGCCACTACATTGTCAGCGCCGAGAAAAAGGCCGCCGCGCTGGAAAAGATCCGCGCCGAGTGCGACGCGCAGGTGAAGCAGTTCACCGCAGAGGGCAAGCTCATCGAGGCCCAGCGCATTGCCCAGCGCACCAATTACGACATTGAGATGCTCAACGAGGTGGGCATGTGCAAAGGCATCGAGAACTATTCGGCGGTGCTTTCGGGCCGTGCGCCGGGCAGTATGCCCACCACTCTGCTGGATTATTTCCCGGATGATTTTCTGCTGTTTGTGGACGAGAGCCATGTTACCCTGCCGCAGGTGCGCGCCATGTACGGCGGCGACTATGCCCGCAAAAAAACGCTGGTGGAGTACGGCTTCCGCCTGCCGTCCGCCTTCGATAACCGCCCGCTCAAGTTCGAGGAAGTGGAGTCCAAGCTGAACCAGATGATCTTCGTTTCGGCTACGCCCGGCGACTACGAGCGGCAGAACAGCACGCAGGTGGCGCAGCAGGTCATCCGGCCCACCGGCCTTTTGGACCCGCTCATTTCGGTGCGCCCGGTGGAAGGGCAGGTGGTGGATCTGTTGGGCGAGATCAATACCCGTATCCAGCGGCACGAGCGCGTTCTCGTGACCACGCTGACCAAGAAAATGGCCGAAGACCTGACCGACTACCTTACCGAACAGGGCATCAAGGTCAAGTATATGCACCACGAGGTGGATACCTTTGAGCGCATGGAGATCATCAAGGACCTGCGCCTTGGCTCCATTGATGTTGTGGTGGGCATTAACCTGCTGCGCGAGGGTCTTGACCTGCCTGAGGTGAGCCTTGTGGCCATTCTGGATGCGGATAAAGAGGGCTTCCTGCGCAGCGAGACCAGCCTGATCCAGACCATTGGCCGCGCGGCCCGCAATGCCGAGGGCCTTGTCATCATGTACGCGGATGTCGTCACCGACAGCATGGACCGCGCCATCACCGAGACCGAGCGCCGCCGCGCCATCCAGATGGCCTACAATAAAGAACATGGCATCGTGCCAAAAACCATCGTCAAGGCCATTGCAGACAGCATCGAGATCAGCGATAAAGCGGAGAACGCTAAGCTGAACACTCGCCGCATGGGCAGGATGGAGCGGGAGGCCGCCATCGAGCGCCTGACCCGTGAGATGAAGGAAGCGGCGAAGCTGCTGGAGTTTGAACACGCGGCCTTCCTGCGTGACCAGATCGACCGACTGCGCCGGGGCGAGAACCCGACGGTGGACTCTGCGGCAGAAACGGAGCGCAAACAGAATCATTCACAGACACAACGAAAAGGGAGAAAATACCTTGGCAAACGATAAGATCGTCATCAAAGGTGCCCGCGAGCACAACCTGAAAAATGTTAACCTGACCCTCCCGAGGGAAAAGCTGATCGTCATGACCGGCCTTTCCGGTTCGGGCAAGTCGAGCCTTGCGTTCGACACCATCTATGCCGACGGCCAGCGCCGCTATGTGGAAAGCCTTTCCAGCTACGCACGCATGTTTTTGGGCCGCATGGATAAGCCCGATGTGGACGAGATTACCGGCCTGTCACCGGCAATTTCCATCGACCAGAAAACCACCAGCCACAACCCGCGTTCCACCGTGGGCACCGTGACGGAGATCTACGATTATCTGCGACTTCTGTACGCCCGCGTGGGCGTGCCCCACTGCCCGGTGTGCGGGCGGGTGATCAGCCAGCAGACCGTGGACGAAATGGTGGACGCGGTACTCAAACTGGACGAAGGTGCGAAGTTTCAGGTGCTGGCTCCTGTGGTGCGCCAGCGCAAAGGCACCCAGCAGAAAGAGCTGGATGCTGCCCGCCGCGGTGGCTATGCTCGTGTGAAGATCGACGGCAACCTGTATGATCTGGACGAAGAAATCAAGCTGGAAAAGAACATCAAGCATACGGTGGAGATCGTGGTGGACCGCCTTGCCATGCGCAAGGGCATCCGGGGCCGTCTGGCAGATTCGCTGGAAACCGCGCTGGCGCTTACCGGCGGCATCGCCGAAGTGGACGTGATCGGCGGCGATTGTATGACCTTCAGCCAGAACTTTGCCTGCCCGGAGCACGGCATTTCCATCAGCGACCTGTCGCCGCGGCTCTTCTCCTTCAATAACCCGCTGGGAGCCTGCGAAAAGTGTACCGGCCTTGGCACCTTTATGCGGGTGGACGAGGAACGCATCTTGCCCAACCGGAACCTTTCCATCCGTGAGGGTGCCATCAAGGCCAGCGGCTGGTACTATGCCGAGGGGTCTGTATCCGAAATGTATTATCTGGGTCTTGGCAAAAAGTACGGATTTACGCTGGATACGCCCGTCAAAGAGATGAGCACCGAAGCTGTCAATGCGTTGCTGTACGGAACCAATGGCGAAAAAATTGAGATGCACCGCACGAATGAGTTCGGAAGCGGTGTGTACTATAATACCTTCGAGGGCATCGTGGAGAACCTTGAGCGCCGCTTCCGCGAGACCAACAGCGAGTGGATGAAGGAAGAAATCGGCAGCTTCATGTCCGGCGTGGAGTGCCCGGACTGCCACGGCAAGCGCCTGAAACCCGTGGTGCTGGCTGTGACCATCGGGGATAAGAACATCAGCGATTTCTGCGAAATGTCCATCCGGGACGAGCTGAAATTCATTGCTGAGAACGAACCGAACCTGACCGAAAAGCAGAAGCAGATCGGCGGGCAGATCATGAAGGAGATCCGGAATCGCCTGCAGTTTTTGCAGAGCGTGGGTCTGGATTATCTCACGCTGGCCCGCTCAGCAGGCACTCTTTCCGGCGGCGAGAGCCAGCGCATCCGCCTGACCACTCAAATCGGCAGTGCGCTTTCCGGCGTGCTCTATGTGCTGGACGAGCCGTCCATCGGCTTGCATCAGCGCGATAACGACAAGCTCATTGCCACCCTGAAAAATCTCCGCGACCTCGGCAACACAGTCATTGTGGTGGAGCATGATGAAGATACCATGCGCAGCGCGGATTATATCGTGGATGTAGGCCCGGGCGCAGGCGTGCATGGCGGTGAGATCGTAGCCGCTGGCAGCGTGAAGGACATCTGCAAGGCAAAGCGCAGCATCACCGGCGATTATCTCTCCGGCCGCAAACGCATTGCCGTACCGCAGACCCGCCGCACCGGCAACGGCAATTACCTTACTGTGCGGGGTGCACGGGAAAATAACCTGCGCAATATCGATGTGAAATTCCCGCTGGGAGAGTTTATCTGCGTTACCGGCATTTCCGGCTCCGGCAAGTCCAGCCTCATCAACGAAATTCTGTATAAGACGCTTGCCTGCGAGCTGAACGGTGCGCGTTCCCGCGCAGGCAAATGCGATGGGGTAGAAGGGCTGGAATTTGTGGATAAGGTCATCGGTATCGACCAGCAGCCCATTGGCCGTACGCCGCGCTCCAATCCGGCCACTTATACCGGTGTGTTCAATGATATCCGCACGGTATTCTCCCAGACACAGGATGCCAAAATGCGCGGTTACGGCCCGGGGCGTTTCAGTTTTAATGTCAAGGGCGGCCGCTGCGAAGCCTGTGAGGGCAACGGTATTCTGCAGATCGAGATGCACTTCCTGCCGGATGTGTATGTGCCCTGCGAGGTATGCAAGGGGGCGCGTTACAACCGCGAAACGCTGGAAGTGAAGTATAAGGAAAAGACCATCTCCGATGTGCTGAACATGACCGTGGAGGAAGCAGTGGTATTCTTTTCCAACCAGCCCAAGATCGCCCGCAAACTGCAGACCCTGTTGGACGTGGGTCTTGGTTATGTAACACTGGGCCAGAGCGCCACCACCCTTTCCGGCGGCGAAGCACAGCGCGTGAAGCTGGCCAATGAGTTGGCCCGCCGCAGCACTGGCAAGACCGTGTATATTCTGGACGAGCCTACTACCGGCCTGCATATTGCAGATGTGCACCGCCTGATCGAGGTGCTGCAGAAGCTGGTAGATGCGGGCAACACGGTTATTGTCATCGAGCACAATCTGGATCTTATCAAGTGCGCCGACCATATCATTGACCTTGGCCCTGAAGGCGGCAGCGCAGGCGGCGAGATCGTGGCCGAAGGCACGCCGGAACAGGTGGCAGAGGTGCCGGGCAGCTTTACCGGCCAGTATCTGAAACCGCTTTTGGAAAAAGACAAGCTCCTGCAAGAAAAAGAGCAAAATAAATAAAGCGCGTACTTTCGCAAAAATCAGACTTTTTACGAAAAAAGCAAAGAAAATTGTAAAAATCTGTTGACAAAACTGCTGTATCTGAGTATAATATCTCATGTCGCCACGCTTCGGTAGGGAAGCGGCGGTCGATATCCGGGTGTAGCGCAGTTTTGGTAGCGCGCTTGAATGGGGTTCAAGAGGCCGCAGGTTCAACTCCTGTCACTCGGACCATAACTGGACACCAATTTTGATACGACACGTATCTTGATTGGTGTCCAGTTCCTTTATTACAGAGGTTTTGGTTTCCATGGGTCTTTACCATACGATTTAATCATCTTTTTTCGCAGAAATCTTTTCCGGCGGAAAATATTGCAGAGACCTTCAGTGATGAACTTCGATGTTTATTTTCACCATGTATTTGTTCTATTCAAAGATAAAGCAGGGATCATAATGAAGCAAAACAAAAACGGATTCACATTGATGGAAATGCTAATTGTCATTGCAATCATCGCCGTATTGATTGCAGTTGCAATTCCGGTATTTGCGTCACAGCTTGAAAAAGCCAGAGAAGCGACAGATCTTGCAAATGTCCGCTCCGCTTATGCAAAGGTGTCCACAGAGGCGTTGCTCGGAGATTCTGAGACTACCGTAACCGTCGACCTAAAACAGAAGCAGGCCGACTGGCAATCATTGGACCCTGTGAATATCGGCGGTATCGTCCATTACAAAAGCCAAGGAGACACGGATAACTGGAAAGGCGTTGCTGCGCCAAACGGAACCTGTGTCGTATCGTATAAGGAAGATTACGGAATCATTCTCACTTGGAGCGGAAAAGCCGACCCATCTACACCCAAATACCCGTTTAACACAAACGTAACGGATTTCTTCTCACTTCTATACAATACGGATTTTTGGAAAAACGGCAGCATAAAAACCAATACAAACTTTGAGTTTGACTCCAGATGTCCGGATTCGCACTATGTTCCATCCATTACCGCAGCGATTGAAGAGCTGGATAACAGTCTTTTGCAGCAGCCTGATTGCACATGGGCCTATCTTGGCAACGGAAAAGATGGACAAGAAGCAAATCGGTATCTTTTCTGGACATCTCTAAATACGAATAAGGTCGGGGCCGGAAATAAAATCCCCGTAATTATTCAAACCGGTGACGGAAAATATTATGTTTCCGAAACCACGACCGGTAAGCGAAACGGTAAGGACTATGTTACCGTTTCAAAATCGCTTATTACGCAAAATCAGTATAAGGAAATTCTGAAAAAAGGAAAAGAGTTTTCTACGTTGGAAGCAGCTTACGATGCCTATCTCAAAGCATTGAGTGATCCCAAATACAATTCCGTGCGGCAATCTTAAAACGCTTTACTCCTCTGCAACCTCCGGCAAAATGCCCATACACGTACAAAAAGAGAGACAGTCTAAAGCAGACTGCCTCTCTTTTAACTTGATTTATTATGTAGTTATGCTGCCTGCAAGCGGTATTTTTCCGCGTAGGTGCCGTAGGCGCGGCGGAAGTCGGGGTCGTCGGCACGCATGGCGCGCAGCGTTTCGTGCAGATTAAGACCGTGGTTTGCCGCATCCAGAACACAGCCGGCAATGTTGGAGCAGTGGTCAGCCGTTCTACCCCAGCCTGAAAAAGATGCACGCCGCAGATGACGGCAACGCTGAGGTGTTCTACTTCAAGAACGGTGTCGCCACCATCTACGCCTTCACTCATGAGCCGGTCGTCATCAAGTTCTGAGAAATCGCTTATATTTAGATATAATGCCCAAGGAGGTATTGTTGCCTAATGTTATATTTGTTTGGTTGCTTAGTTTCATCTATAGCTTTTGGCATTCTCCTGATTTGCAAAATTGTTGATATGGTGCATTCTACTAACACGGATAAACTGAAAGATTATAAATTGATTTTATCCATCAGTGTGAGTGGCTTGGCAATATCGTGGTGGCTCTTTTTCATGGATTTGATTAACATTATTGGATATTAACCACGGATTACTGCGTTTTGGAGAATGCCCCTGTTATTGTTGAAAAGGAGTAATTTGAAAATGAGAAAAATTCAAAATTTTTTCTCGTATTTTCGAGCAAGCGAGTTGTCAACAAATCAAATTTTCGAGTTGTTCGATTCAAGCAACAAAGGGAAGGATATCTCTCCATATAAAATTGAATACTCGTTCAACAAGGATATTTTAAGCGAATGCGAATTGGAAGCTTATGAAGAGTTGCTTAGGCTTGATAATAAAGTTGCTCTTTTATCCAAGAACGGAAAAGTAGCTGCTCTTATTGGTTATATTTCACCACAGAAATAGACTGATTTTTATTAACTTCATTCGATAATCTCATCTTTTCGCAGACAGTTGGAGTTTAGCTTCTTTTGAAATGTTTCTAAATCTTCAATTTTAACTGATATTACAAAACCGCCAGACCTATTTAACATATGACGGTTTTGCTGCGGCAGCAGACTCATCTGCAACGGCTGCAGCAATTGCGGCAAATGTCTGTGACAGCTCTGAAACAAAAGCAGTCCCCTCCGTGCAGGCCCGGATCTCACGTTCCGGGTATCTGCGCGGAAGGGACGTTTCGTTTTATCAGAGTTTTGTCATCCACAGGCCGGGAGCCATCGGTTCCTTTTTCAGGAAATGGCATAGAACTGCTTCATAAACGCAAAAAAGTGCGCCGTCTGTTCCGACATAAACTGTGTGGAAGAATACACGATATAGAGTTTCCGCAAGAAAGCCGACTGTTCCAGAGGAATGATCAACAGCTTTCCAAGCTGTGCATCGTTCTGAACCGTTGCGCGGGAAAGGATGGAGATGCCCATCCCCAGTGTGATGCAGCAGATCAGCGAAGCGGCATCATCCATCACAGCGATCACATTCAGATCGTCCAGCGAAAGCCCCCGGTTTTTCAGATAATAGAGCGTTTCCTGTTTTGTCCCCGAAGTATCCTCCCGCAGGAGAAACGGTTCTTTCAGCAGCATGGAAACCGGATCTTTCAATTCCAGACAAGCCTGAAAATGCGGTGTAGCCGGGGCCGCGATCACAAGTTCATCCGAAGTGACCGGCAGAAAGCGGCAGGGCGTATCCGAAATTTTCGTGCCGACCAGCCCGATATCGCAGGTTCCATCTGTTACTTTCCGAATGACATCCAGACTGTCCGAGCAGCTGGTACGGAAGCGGACATCCGGAATTTCCTGATGGTACGCCGACAGCAGTTCCGGCAGAAGATAGAGGGACGGAACGGAGGAAACACCGATGTGCAGCAGCTTCTGATTTTTATCGGAAAGTTCCAGAATCGCTTTCTGCTGGAGATTCAGGATCTCGGCTGCGTAGTTGTAAAGGGTCTGCCCTGCGGGCGTGACCGACAAACTCTTGGTCGTTCGCTTCAAAAGCTGCGTATGAAGTTCTTTTTCCAGATTGTTGATATGCGAACTGACGGTCGGCTGCGAAAGATAAAGCTTTTGAGCCGCAAGGGAAAAACTCTGGTATTTTACGGTATACACAAAGGCTTCCAGTTGGCGGATATCCATGCTGCGCTCCTTTTTGTGCTGAAAAGGCTTTTTTCTTCTATTATAATCCAGTTCATTGATTACATCAATAAGTACATACGGATTATCAATAAAATCAATTTCACCTGAAAAATCGTGTGTGTTATACTGAACTGGTAAAGTTTACCCGCTAAAAAAGGAGGCAATCATGAAATTATTCGACAAAACATGGAAGCTGGCCTTGTCCGGTGTGGTCATCGGACTTCTGGTCATGCTTCTGGCCATGTCTGGCAACCCGGCCAACATGGCAATCTGCGTGGCCTGTTTCATCCGCGACGCGGCAGGCGCGCTCAAACTGCACACCGCTGCACCCGTTCAGTATTTCCGCCCTGAGATCGTCGGCTTTGTCTGCGGCTCGTTCCTGATTTCCATGGCAACCAAAGAGTATCGCTCTACCGCCGGTTCTGCGCCGATGGTGCGTTTTCTGCTGGGTGCCGTTATGATGATCGGTGCACTGGTCTTTCTGGGCTGCCCGCTGCGCATGGTGCTACGGATGTCTGCCGGTGACCTGAATGCGTATGTGGCGCTCATCGGCTTTGCTGGCGGTGTCGCCACTGGCTCCTGCTTCTTGAAAAAAGGCTTTTCTCTGGGAAGAGCCTATGAAACCAAGTCGCTCAGCGGTGCGGTGCTGCCGGTTCTGCTGGCTGCTCTGCTGGTGATTGGTGTGGCAACGGGTGCTTATGCGGCAAGCACGGAAGGCCCCGGCAGCAAGCACGCTCCGCTGCTGCTGGCACTGGTGGTCGCATTGGTCATCGGTGCCCTCGCACAGAAAAGCCGTATGTGCTTTGCCGGAAGCATCCGCGATGTGATCCTGATGAAGAATTTCGACCTGCTCAGCATTATTGCCGCGCTGTTTGCGGTCATGACCATTTATAACATTGCCACCGGCAATTTCCATCTGAGCTTCTCCGGCCAGCCCATTGCACATTCGCAGCATCTGTGGAACATCCTTGGCATGTACGTTGTCGGTTTTGCAGCGGTATTGGCCGGTGGCTGCCCGCTGCGTCAGCTGATCCTTGCAGGGCAGGGTTCCTCCGACAGCGCGGTAACGTTCCTCGGTATGCTTCTGGGTGCCGCTTTTGCACACAATTTTAATCTGGTCGGCAGCGCCGCCAAAGCTGCCACAGCGACCGATGCCGCTGTTCCCGGCGGCCCGGCCATACCCGGCAAGATTGCAGTCATCGTTTGCATTGTACTGTTGTTTGTGATTGCAGCAACCAACCTGCGCCGGAAAAAAGAGGCAAAGTGATCTGAAAAAGGAGAAAGCACAATGGCTAAATTTGTTGAAGTGGACGTTCGCGGCCTTTCCTGCCCTGAACCGGTGTTGCTGACGATGGATGCGATGGAAGAGCATCCGGGCGAGATGATCCGCGTTCTCGGTGATGAAGCGCACACCCGCAAAAACATTGAAAAAATGCTGGAATATGAACACAAGGACGGTCAGACGACCACGCGGGCGGATGGCTGTTTTGAGATCACCTTTCAGGCATAACGGCAGCGTATGAGAGCAAAAAAGCCCTATCAGGTTTTGACATTCTACACTACTTCTGCGGTCATGGAACTGGAAGCCTTTTGCAAACAGAACGGGATTCCCGGCAGGCTGATCCCTGTTCCGCGGGAACTTTCTGCCGGCTGCGGGATCGCATGGCGGATGGAACCGGATGCGTACCGGCAGCATTCCGGCCTGCTTGCAGAGTGCCCTGTTGAAATCGAACAGACCAAAGAAGTTCTGCTATAACAAAATCGTCCCCTCCGTGCAGACCCGGACCTCGCTTTCCGGGTATCTGCGCGGAGGGGACTTATTGTTTTATCAGAGTTTTGTCGTCCACAGGCCATGCAGATTGCAGTAGGCATAGACCGCCACCGGTGTCTCGTCGCCCAGCTCAAAAACCGCTCTGGGTGCCTCGTCCGGATGGAGATAACGGATGTGGCCGCCCTGCGCCGTTTCCACATAGAGCCACTGGATAACACCGATTATCCTATTTTTCATCTCTGTTACCCCCTGCAACTTCCGATTTATCGTCACAAGGATAGCATACTGCCGCCTGTAAGAAAAGGCACAGACGCAAAAGCCCCTGCGGGCAATTGCTCGCAGGGGCTTGGGTTATGCGCCGGTGTTCCTCACACTGGCATAACGGTTATTCAATTTCGATGAGATTGGGGTTTGCAGGCAGAGCCTTCTGCTGCTGGGGTGCAGGCAGCTGGATGT
>OGYW01003511.1_pt1 | contig 10336 bp, 6 predicted proteins | sample 1576621 | NCBI WGS metagenome assembly OGYW01 (sample SAMEA3541528, study PRJEB24748) | human gut metagenome | biome: human gut; feature: human-associated habitat; material: faeces | place: China | collected 2012
CAAAATCATCCTCCGGACTTTCCTGAATAACATGCCTGCATGTTATTTGCTCATGGTGGTTACTTTCGGTGGTTACTTTCGCCCATTGGCTCTGAATAGTTACACATATTTCAGAAAGGTGAAAAGATCATGCACAATACATGGAAAAGAAATTGCAGTGTCGGAATGGCGTTGTTGATGGGAGGCAGTCTGTTGCTCGGAGGCTGCGGCAGCAATGGGGCACAGGATGCTGTGGAGACTTCTGCGGTAGTCGTGGATATGAAGCAGGCCCAGACCGGAAAACTGACCTTGCAGAACAGCTTTGTGGGAACGGTTTCTCCCCAGGAGATGGTCTATGTCATTCCCTTTGCTTCCGGTACAGTGACGGATACTTATTTTGAGGTGGGAGATCAGGTCAATGCCGGGGATGTTTTGTTCAAAATCGATGACTCTGCAGCAAAACTGCAGTTAGAACAGGCACAGCTCAGTGCGGCCAATGTAAGGCAACAGGCAGACAGTGCCCTGACCACCCAGCAGGAATCCGCCAATATCCAGATGGATAGCAGCAGAGTGCAGGCACAGTCCGGGTATGATCAGGCACAGATCGCGTATGTCCAGGCGAAAAATGCCTATGACCAGAACTATGATGATCTTTCAGATCAGATCGACGCATGCAATGCAAATATTACACAGCTGGAGAATGCCATAAAAGCAGCGTCATCCAGTGTGAGCGGCGGAAATGCGTCAAGTGTTGTGCAGATGAAGACGCAGATCGAGACACTGAAAGGAACGAAGAAACAGCTGGAGTCCAGCAGAAATTCTCTGGTGGCCGGATTACAGCAGGCGGAATCCGCTTACAATGCAGCAAAGAGCAGCATGAATATTGTGGATCGTTCCCAGGCATTGTCCCAGGGACAGGCACTGGAGGATACGAAGAAGCAACTGTCCACCAGTGAACAGCTGGCAAATGTGGGCGTGGAAAGTGCGGAACTGGCATTATCCTACTACACTGTCAAGGCTCCCATCTCCGGTACAATCCAGAGCAAGGGAGTGGAAGTCAACGGCATTGCCGGAAGCAGCAATCCTGCGTACACCATTGCCAATGAAAATATGATGACCGTGACTTTTCAGGTCAGCGAAGCTGTGAAAAATACACTGACCATGGGGCAGGAAGTGACCGTGGAGCGGGGAACCACCAGCTACGCCGGCAGCATCACCGAAATCGGTGTGGCAGTGAATCAGCAGACCGGCCTGTTCCAGATCAAGGCAGCGGTAAATGCCAATGGCAGCGATCTGCCCAGCGGTGTATCCGTGAAGCTGACTACCGATACCTATCATACGAACGACAGTGCGGTGCTGATCCCTTATGATGCAGTGTACTATGATAATATCGGTTCTTATGTATACTTAAGTGTGGACGGCAAGGCCGTGAAGACCTATGTGACCACAGATCTGTTTGATGATACACAGATTTCTGTTACTGAGGGAATACAGCCCGGAGATACCGTGATCACCAGCTGGTCTCCCAAGCTGATGAACGGTGTGGAAGTCACCGCACCGGTGAAGGCAGAAGAGTAGGGGAGGCAGCAGAATGAATTTGACAAAGCTAGCTCTGAAAAGACCGGTGTCCTGTTTCCTTGTGATCCTGGCACTGGCAGTATTCGGCATCAGCTCCATTTTTGGTTTCAAGATGGAACTGACGCCCGACATTGAGATGCCCATGCTCATTGTCATGGCTACCTATCCCGGCGCAGACCCGGAGAGCGTGGATGAACTCGTGGCATCCGTTATCGAAGATTCCGGTTCCACCCTGAGCGGTGTGGATTCCGTGAATTCCTATTCCTTTGAAAATTATTGTATGGTCTTGTTCACCTATGAATATGGTGTGGATATTGATGAATGCCACAATGATCTGCGTGCCGCCATGGAGACTGCAAAGTTGAGTCTGCCGGATGACGTGGATCAGCCTACTATCATCGAAATGAACATGAACAGTATGGATGTCATGACGATCTCTGCGGTGGAAAAGGGTGATGTGGACCTGTTAAAAGTAGTCAACGAAGCTGTGGTTCCGGAGCTGGAATCCCTGTCCAGTGTGGCACAGGTATCCGTCACCGGTGGTTCCGAGGATTATATCAAAGTAGAACTCAATGAGACCCTGATGAAGCAGTACGGTCTGAACATGTCCACGGTGGCACAGATGCTGGGAACCGTAGACTTTACTTATCCTGCAGGCAGCGTGACCCAGGGCAGTCAGGACATCAGCGTGGCGACGTCCATGGAGTACAATACCGTACAGAAGCTGCGTGAGATGCCACTGATGACCACCAAGGGACAGGTCATTACTTTGCAGGACATTGCAAATGTTACTACGGCATCCAAGGATGCCACCAGTATCAGCCGTTACAACGGACAGGACAATGTCAGCATCGGCATTAAGAACAAAAGTAGTGCCGGTACGGTAAATGCCTGCAAGGATGTGAAGGAAAAATTACAACAGATCCAGGCGGAGAACCCGGCCATCGAATTTGAAGTTACTTATGATGCCAGTTCCTCCATTATCAGCTCCCTGACCAGTGTAGCCGAGACCCTGTTATTGGGTGTTGTATTGACCATGGCGGTGCTGTTCCTATTCTTTGGCGATTTCAAGGCCAGCCTGATCGTCGGAGCCTCCATGCCCATTTCCCTGTTCCTGACTCTGATCCTTATGAGCATGATGGGATTCTCCATGAACATTGTAACACTGGGATCTCTGGTTATTGCCATCGGTATGATGGTAGACGCTTCCATCGTTGTGATCGAGAGCTGTTTCCGAAGACAGAAGAGTACACCGGATCTGAAACAGGCAGCCTTAGAGGGAACGAAGGAAGTGACGGCTTCTATTATCGCTTCCACCATCACCACCATCGTGGTATATCTGCCGCTGGCCACTATGAAGGGCCTGTCCGGACAGATGTTTGAGCAGCTGGGATTCACCATTGTATTTGCCATGCTGGCATCCCTGATCGCAGCTATGATGCTGGTACCGTTGTTCTACACAGTATTTAAACCGAAGGAAAAAGAAAATCTGCCCATCGATAAGCTGTTGAAGAAATTTACCACATGGTATCAGAAGATCCTGCGGAAGCTGATGAAGCGCAGAAAGACTGTCGTTGGTGTGGCTGTGGCTCTGATGATCGGCACGGTTCTGCTGGCAGGAACGCTGGACATGGAGCTGATTCCTGCAGCGGATGAAGGAGTCGTGGCGGTTACGGTGAATTTCCGTTCCGGTACCACACTGGAAAAAGAGGATGAAGCACTGAAGCTGTGGGAACAGATCGCTGAAGAGGAACCGGATGTGGAATTCTATTCCGTATCCATCAGCGGCTCCAGTGCAACCCTTACCGCAGATCTCATCAAGAAGAGAACCCTGACTACAGCACAGATAGTAGATAAATGGAATGAGATTGCAGCCGGTATGACGGATATGGATGTTACGGTAACATCTTCCGGCAGCAGTATGAGCTCCATGATGAGCACCAGCAGCTATGAGATCGATTTACAGGGTAATGACAGGGCAGAACTGGCACAGGCCGCAGAAGACCTGCAGGCAGAGATCGAGAAGATTGACGGTGTCGTAAAGACAGAAAACTCTCTGGTCAACTCTACGACGTTGGCCAAGGTAGTGGTAGATCCTCTCAAGGCAATGCAGTACGGACTGACACCCATTCAGGTCGGCATGACTATCCATAATGTATTAAGCGGGATGAATCCGTTGACGATCACCAATGATGGTTCGGAGTATGCGGTATGGCTGGAATATCCGGAAGGAAGCTATGATGATCTGAACCTGCTGATGGATCTGGGACTGGATACTTCTTTTGGCACCGTGGTACCGTTAAGAGATATTGCAGAGATCAATTACGCACAGAGTCAGGAGACCATCATGAAGCAGGACGGTCTGTATCAGGTCAGCGTGACGTCCACTATGACCTCCGAGAAGATATTTGATGCCCAGAATGCTATCAACGATCTGGTGGATCACACGGTATTCCCGGATTCTGTAACCCCGGCAGACAGTATGATGACTGGAATGATGAACGATGAGTTGCAGGCATTGTTGCAGGCAATTCTGGTAGCTACATTCCTGGTATTCCTGGTGATGGCAATGCAGTTTGAATCCCCCAGATTCTCCTTCATGGTCATGATGTGTATTCCTTTTGCACTGATCGGATCCTTCCTGCTGTTGTTCATTACGCAAAGTACCATTAGTATGGTATCCCTGATGGGATTTCTGATGTTGATGGGTATTGTGGTAAATAACGGTATTCTGTTCGTGGATTCCGCAAATATGCTGCGGGAAGAGGGAATGTCCACTGAGGATGCGCTGGTGGCTTCCGGAAGTACCCGTCTGCGTCCTATCCTAATGACGACATTGACAACGATCCTGTCCATGATCCCCATGGGACTGGGACTGGGCGATAACGGTGTCATGATGCAGGGAATGGCACTGGTTATCATCGGCGGTCTGACGGCTTCCACGATCCTGACCCTGATCCTGATCCCGACCTTCTATCTGATCTTCGATAAGCGGAGCAGACAGGAGAGAAGAGCGGCTAAGAAGCTGGCAAAATCTCAAAGATCTGGAAAAACGGGGGATGCGGAAAATGAGTAAAATAACCGGATTGGAGGCACCGAACCAGGTGCCTCCCAAGGTGACCGCCATGTACCGGGCCGTCAGCACACTTTTGCGGGAGGACAAGGATATCTCGGAAATGAGCGTGTCCATGATCACCGGGCTGGCGGGCATTGGCAAGGGAACTGCTTATGAATATTTTGATTCCAAGGAAGAGATCATTGTCTGTGCCCTGTTGTATGAAATCCGTACAGTAACGGAGCAGGCTTCCCATCAGATTCAGACCTGTCCGGATCTGGAGACCCAGATCCACAGAATGCTTTTGCTGGTGGAAGAACATTCCCAGTGTGTGGATGCCATCATGGCGTTTCTGCATCTGCTGACGGATCATTCCAAGGAGGGAAATCTTCTGCGGCAACGGATAGCGGAACAGAAGGAAAACGGGCCCGTGGATCTTTTGGTCCGCCAGATCATAGACAGTGCACGGGCGAAAGGAGAACTGCGGGAGGACATTCCGCTGTCTTATATTACCAATGCGCTGTTAGCTCGGATGATTTCCTATCTGATGTACCAGTGCCACCATATCGGTGATGATATGCCCCCAGAAGAGATGCGCAGACTGGTTACCGAAAGCATAATGAATGAATTGTGCAAAAAAAATATATAATTTAAAATAATTCTATTGACAAAGTGAGATACCTTTGATAAAATGTAACACGGTGATTGCGTTAGCAGTCACGTGATGCTGCTGTGGCTCAGTCGGTAGAGCGTCGCATTGGTAGTGCGGAGGTCACGGGTCCGATTCCCGTCAGCAGCTCTTTTGAAAAGCGTGGAAACCTTGAAAATACAAGGTTTCCACTTTTTTTGTGTGCCTGAAAGTTTACAGACGATGGTAGACAAGCAGAATAAACCAGATGTACACTTGCACGGGCCAACGATTCAGCTTACAATATAAAATAGTAAATTTATGTTCGGACACAAACTAACCCGGTCAGATGAGGAAAACGTATGGAGAAACTGCACAGAGTATGTAAAAATTTCACACGTCATGACAAGAAGACCCGTACGATCCTGCTGTGCGAGATGCTGGAGTACACGAATGTATTTTTGGAGGCGGCATTCCGGGCGGAGGGGTATTCCTTCGAGACTTTAAAGAACCCGGTGAAGGACCGCACTCTGGCACTTCGCTATATCAGTAACGACTATTGCTATCCGACGGTATTGATCCTTGCACAGTTCCTGGAATATCTGGAAAGCGGGGAACGGGATCCGGAGGAGATCACCTTCATGGAGCCCCAGGCGGGCGGTGCCTGCAGGGCCGGAAATATCTACAATCTGCTCCAGAGAGTGCTGTACCGCATGGTAGAGCAGGGACAGCTGGAGTATGCCCAGATTCCCGTAATCTCCCTGAACCTCATGGGAGAAGAAAAACATACAGGCTTTCGCATTACTCCGTCACTGTTGTCCGGTGGGATTGCTGCCGGATGCTATGGCGATCTGATCATGTGCCTGTACCAGCAGGTGAAGCCCTACGAACAGAATCCGGGAGAGACGGACCGCATCCGCAGTCAGGTGGAAAAGAAACTGTGCGAGAGCATTCGGAGACACAGGAACGGACGGCACACCAGAGAGAAAAATTACCGGTATGCCTGCGAAGTATTTTCGAAGGTACCGGTGAAACCCGGGAAGAAAAAGAGAGTTGGCATCACCGGTGAGATCTATATGAAATATTCGAAACTGGGAAATGATGATATCGAAAGTTTTCTGCTCCGGCAGGGAATGGAGCCTTACAGTGGTGGTTTCGTCAACTACTGTCTGTATTTGGTGGATACAGAGCGGTATAAGGCAGAAAAGTACCAGCACAATCCCATCATGGCGAAAGCCTGTGCCTTTGTGCTCCACCGGTTGTGTGAGGCACAAAAACATCTGCTTACGGTGATCGGGGAGACAGACCGGTTCCAGACGGATCTGCCGTTCCCAGAACTGAAGGAGAAAGTGCAGGGGATTCTGGCGGAGGGCTGCAATACCGGTGACGGCTGGCTGATTGCCGCAGAGGTGATACAATATGTGGAAAAAGGCTGTGGCAGTGTGCTGATCCTGCATCCATTCGGATGTCTGGTCAGTCATGTCTGCGAGCGGGGGATTTTGCAGCGGCTGCATGCCCGTTTTCCGGATGTCAGTATCCAGACCATAGAGTATGATTACGACCAGAGCAAGACCCTCAGAGAAAGCCGCATTTTATTGGCAATTTCCTAGGTTGGCAGCAGGTGCAGAACGTGGTACAATAAAACAGAAACTATTGCAACGTGTATTTTCAGGAGGGGAACATGAAGATAAAATGCGACTGGTGTGGCAGCTGGATCAACGATTTTGATCAGGTCTGCCCGAACTGTGGCGGTGTCAACAACAATTACAACCGCCATGCCAACGGTGTACCACAGACAATCGAGGAACTGAAAGCCTGGGCGAAGGAGATGAATCTTCCGCTACAGGACATGCGGACCTTTATCGGAGAGGATTACAAGGGCGCGAAAGCCTTCGGTATTTACAAGGATGAGACCGATGGCACCTTCGTAGTCTATAAGAATAAAGAGGACGGTACCCGGGCAGTACGTTACAAGGGAACCGATGAAGCCTATGCGGTCAACGAACTTTACCAGAAGATGAAGGAAAGAGTAGCTGTACAGAAGGCACATCAGCAGCCGAAAACTGCGGCACCTGCCAGCCGCCCAACCAAAGATTACACCGCCTATAATAAGAAAAGAGCCCGGAGCAAAAAGATAGAAAAAACGGTTCTGACAATTTTCTGCCTGATCATGGCAGCATTGTCTCTGGTGGCGATTTTTACAGGCGCCTATTCTATCTGGCAGATTGACAACAGACCGGATAACGGCTATTACACCTATGAGGATCAGAACTATTACTATTATCATGGGAACTGGTACGAATGGGAGAATGATTCCTGGCGCTATGCACCGGATGAATCCTGGATGGAAAGTGATTACGAGAGTTACTATGATTCCTACAGCTATGACAGCGGTGCGGAATATGATAATTTTCAGGATTCTTCTTACTACAGTACCTATGATGACAGCAGTTATGACAGTGACTGGGACGATGACAGCTGGGATTCCGGATGGGATTCCAATGACAGTTGGGACTCAGGATACGATGACTGGGGCTCTGACTGGTAAAATGTGATTTAGAATACATACAAAGGAAGTCTTCGACAGACTTCCTTTGCTTTTTCTTTTTTATGGTTTTGAACAGGAGAGAATATGAGCAGTTTACCAGGCATTACGAGGCAGGATGAGGAAAAAAGATTACAGCATACGTTAGAGATCGCACAGCGCAAGGTGGATGCCAACAGGCAGAGTGTACAGGCTCTGGCGGAAGAACTGCATGCCATGCAGGAGGAATTCGACGAGAACGACAAGGAAGCCCAGGCCCTGTGGCACAATGCGGATGCCCGCTTCAAGTTCGTGAATCAGGATCTGCGCCGGGCGGAACAGGCGAGGAAAAAGCCCTACTTTGGCAGAATCGATTTCCGGGACAAAAAACTGAAAAAAAACGAGGTCTACTATATCGGCAGAAGTGTCATTGCGGATAACCCGGCAGAACCGGAGGTCATCGACTGGAGAGCACCCATTGCCAGCGTATATTACGATGCCGCTCTGGGGGATGTCTCTTATTCCGTAAAGGGGGAGGGAAAATACGACATCACCCTGTCGCGGAAGCGCACCTATGAGATCGAAAATGATGAGCTGAAGGACTTCTACGATTCGGATGTGGTGGCCAACGATGAACTGCTGACAAAATATCTGGCGCGGAACAAAAAGGCGGTGCTGGGCGAGATCATTGCCACAATCCAGCAGGAGCAGAACGAAGTCATCCGCAAAAAGCCCCAGCACAACATGATCGTACAGGGAGCGGCGGGCTCCGGCAAGACCACAGTGGCCATGCACCGTATTTCCTACATCCTGTACAACTACGAGCAGGAGTTTGCACCGGAAGATTTTTATATTGTGGGAAGCAATCAGGTGCTCTTAAACTATATAACGGGAGTGCTGCCGGAACTGAATGTTTACGGTGTCTCCCAGATGACCATGGAGCAGTTGTTCGTAAGGCTTTTGTACGAGGACTGGGACGAAGAAAAATACCGGATCCGGCCGGCGGACCGGACGGACCCGGGCGGCAGGGAACGGGGAACAACGCAGTGGTTTGAGGCGCTGGACGCCTTTTGCAACGCGCTGGAATGGGAGACCATTCCCAGAGGGAGCATATACCTGAATCCCAGACAGTTTGTGGAAGGCTTTAAGGACGGAAAAACAGGAGTATTTGACGAAACGGGCGGCCGTCCTCCCGCGCCGGGGGAAGCGGTGGAGCTGATGAACCGGGACGCGGTGGAGCGGTATATCCGGCAGAATCCCTCCATTTCCGTGCAGAACAAGATCAACATGCTCAACGAGCGCCTGGAAAATAAGATCAAAGAGGAATTTCTGGGAAAGGGCGTTAAATATACGGAAAAGGAAAGAAAAGCCATCCTGAAGGCCTACCGGGGCAGGTATGGGAAAAAGGTGTGGAAACGTTCCATTTATGATCTGTACCGGGAATTTCTGGAGCAGCAGTCCACAGAGGTCACAGAGTATGATGAATTGCTGGTACGGCGGCTGATAGAGAAGGTCACGGTTTACGATGAGCGGTTTGATGTAGAGCTCAAATCCGGGGCATCAATATCTATACAAAGATAAGATAAATGGGAAGTGTTTTGCAGATATAAATAGTGGCAGAACACTTCTTTTGTATGTAAAACCTGATTTTTGATGTAAATTCAAAAAAAGAGCCAGAAAAACAGCAGATAGAATTGAGTTAAAGCTTAATATAGAAAAAAAATACGAAAACAACAAATAACTATTGACGGACTGATTGAGATACAGTATAATACTTTCAACAGAAAGGGTATGGTGCAATCATGTTTGTTTCATTTTCAGTTGGAAATACAGGACCATTTAAAGAAGTCACAGGAATTACTACAGTATGCGAAAGCTTAAAAAAAGAATTTTTGGGAAAAAACACTTTTGAAGTAGGTGGTCATAACTACAATAAAATTTCCTATATATATGGAGCCAATGGATCGGGAAAGACAAATTTCTTATCGGCTTTAACCAAAATGCAGAAGATGATTATTATGTCAACTGTTTTGGGAGCCAATAATAATAAGCTACTAGAAGTTCCGGCCATAAAGAAGGAACTGGCTTCGCCAATCGAGACATTTAAGTTCGATGTTGACTGTAAAAGTAGGGAAACTTTTTTTGAAATACAGGTGTTATTAGAAGGAATACTATATTCATATTCTTTCGCAGTTCAGGATGGAAAAATTCAAAGAGAATTGTTGACAAAAAAGAATAAAAGAACTGAGATTCTCATTAAAAGAACTTCTCCTAAATATGAAGATATACTGCTTAGATCTGGTTTGGCTTCTTTTAAAGGTATGGTAACGGTAGTTAGAGATGATGCACTTTGCCTGGCTATGGCGGCTATGTTGAATAATCCGCTTGCAAATAAAATTCTAAATGAGATAATGAATTATCGTGTTATAAATATGGCATCTGTTGGTAATGCTCCAGATTTTGATGAAGATAATATCAGTATGACTATCAAGGGACAGGATGCTGTGAAAATTTGCCGTGAAGTTATAGAGACGGTAGCTGCCTCTTATAAACTGCAGGTTGAATTGCGTAT
>OGYW01003513.1_pt1 | contig 10331 bp, 8 predicted proteins | sample 1576621 | NCBI WGS metagenome assembly OGYW01 (sample SAMEA3541528, study PRJEB24748) | human gut metagenome | biome: human gut; feature: human-associated habitat; material: faeces | place: China | collected 2012
AACTATCGACGGAGATACTCTTGTATCCATGAATATGTGGGGATTCACAAGAAGTATTTTAGATGAGATCAAAGCAGGATTCCCGGCATTCCTTGAGAAAGGTATTAAGGAGAATCCGATGAAATGTGAGTACTTCCTGCCATCCGTAGTCAGTGACCTTCTGGCAGAGGGCAGAGCAACCGTAAGAGTGCTTGAATCCGAAGATAAATGGTATGGAGTTACATACAAAGAGGACAAGCCGGTTGTAGTTGCAGCGGTACAGGCTTTGAAAGACGAAGGTCTTTATCCACAAAAATTGTGGGATTAGATTATGTGTTGTCAGTTACAGAATTTGTGAATCATAATGATCATGCAACATTTTTACCATAAGAGGAACTATTCGTATAAAGATTTTTGTGGTGGATGTGTTATAATCAGAGACAACAAAGCAAAGATAAGCAAGCTACTGAACACAGTTACTGTGAGGAGCAGCAGCCTGAGCAGTCAAAGCTCAAAGGAGGATTTTAAAAATGGCAATTTTAGTTACCGGAGGAGCGGGATTTATCGGAAGTCACACTTGTGTAGAACTTTTAAATGCAGGATATGATGTTGTAATCGCAGATAACCTTTACAACGCATCAGAGAAAGCTGTAGACAGAGTAAAACAGATCACAGGAAAAGATCTGAAGTTCTATAAAGCAGATATCCGCGACAAAGAAGCAATGAACGAGATCTTTGAGAAAGAAGAGATCGAGTCAGTTATTCATTTCGCAGGACTCAAGGCAGTAGGTGAATCAGTTGTTAAACCACTCGAATACTACGAGAATAACATTGCCGGAACTTTGGTTCTCTGTGATGTAATGAGAAATCACGGCGTGAAGAATATCATCTTCAGTTCTTCTGCAACAGTATATGGTGACCCGGCATTTATCCCGATCACAGAAGAGTGCCCGAAAGGACAGTGCACAAACCCATACGGATGGACAAAATCCATGCTTGAGCAGATCCTGACAGACATTCAGAAAGCAGATCCGGAATGGAACGTAGTTCTTCTCCGTTACTTTAATCCGATCGGTGCTCACAAGAGCGGAACCATCGGAGAGAATCCAAACGGAATCCCGAACAACCTGATGCCATATATCACACAGGTTGCAGTAGGTAAACTGAAAGAACTTGGGGTATTCGGAAATGATTATGATACTCCGGACGGAACTGGTGTGAGAGATTACATTCACGTAGTTGACCTTGCAAAAGGACATGTAAAAGCTCTTAAGAAAATCGAAGATAATTCCGGATTAAGTATCTACAACCTTGGTACAGGAAAAGGCTACAGTGTTCTTGATATTGTGAAGAACTTCGAAGCTGCAACAGGCGTTAAGATCCCATATGTGATCAAACCACGCCGCCCAGGCGACATCGCAACCTGCTACTCCGATGCAACCAAAGCAGAGAAAGAGCTTGGCTGGAAGGCAGAGAACGGAATCCGCGAGATGTGTGCAGACTCCTGGAGATGGCAGAGCCAGAACCCTAATGGATATGAGGCTTAAGGAACAGAAAGCTTAATTACATAAAAACATAAAAGCGATATAAAACACGGCAGACAGCCCCGGAGGGATGTCTGCCGTGTTGTTTTTTTGAGGGTAAAAAAGTCGCTTATCATTTCCATAAGCGACAAACAGACCGGAAACCCGTATAAATGCGGACTTCCGGCCTGCTTTGACCATAATTCTGACTGCTAATAGTTCAGCTTTTCCATGCACTTCTGCTTTTGTTTTATGCTGCTGTGCACATAAATATCCATGGTGATCTTGACGGACGAATGTCCCAGAATTTCAGAAAGTGTCTTGCTGTCAAATCCCATTTCCGTACAACGGGTGGCAAAAGCATGCCGGAGAGAATGAATGTTGATACTGGGAATTTCACATTGCTGAAGGAGCTTCTGGAATTTACGCTGTATATTTCTGGGCTCCATACATTTACGATTCGTACCCGTCAGCAGGTATGAATCAGGTTCAGCAGCAATCCGCTTCATTTTTTTCAATAAAAAATCAGGGATTGGAATATCCCTGATGGATGAGACTGATTTAGGAGGACCTATCATTAAAACGGTTTTGGGTTCGTCATCAGATTCACCAGAATAATCAAGATTTTTTATCCGTGAGATCGTTCGCCTTATATGTAGCAGCTTTTTATCAAAATCAACATCTTCCCAACGGATGCCGCTAAGCTCGCCAACGCGGATCCCTGTATAAATACATAGCAGGATGCCGATGGGAAATTCTGAGTCCTCAGCAGAGAGAACTGTGATCAGCTTTGTGAGATGTTCATGAGAAATAAGCTGAAAAGGACTGGTATTTATTTTGGGATACCGAAATTCCAGCTGTGAAAGATTCAGATACCCCTGTTTTTCACCATAGCGTAAAATACTGTGGAACAAAATCAGAAGATTTTTGATGGTACGTGGCGAAAGCCCCTGCTGTTTCAGCTTTTCAGAGAAGGCATATACGGAAGCAGAAGAGATGTATTTCAACGGCATATCACCAAATTCCGGAAGGATATGTGTATCAAGAAGTGTTTCGTAGCAGGCATAGGTGCTGAGCTTTACAGCATAACGCATGGATAACATCCATTCTTCACTGAGGTTTCGAAATACATAACACTTTCCCGGAGAGTTTTGAAGATTATTCTGACATAAAACAGCCAGCTTTTTCTTTTTTACAGCCTCGTATGTACGACCATACAGATATCCGTACTGGATACGTCCATTATGGTCACGACATTTTTCATAGCGAGCCTCCCATCTTCCGTCTTTCCTTTTTCTGATATTTTCCCCTTTTCTAGGCATAATCGTAGTCTCCTTTTCGCACTATTATAGCAAAAGTCTGACCATTTTTGTGACCACTGATAAGCGAAAAAAAGAAAAATTTGTCGTATATAAAAAAATTTAACCGAAAAAAACTGCATTTTTGGTCGAAAGTGGTGCATTTTTCGTATCTTGACAGTGACAGGGTGCAATGCTATTATTGATTAAGATTCAAAAACTATGCAATTTGAGAGAAAATCACCTGTCGCTTATGGAAATGATAAGTGACAAAAATAATAATTTAGATAAGTTATATTATAATGATTTTTCTTTGCGAAAAACGGAGAACCAAAATGAAAGAACCGGAAACCGGCAAAAAAGAAAACACCGGAAAAAGCGGCTACAGCATCACAACCTGGCGACTGCATCTCTGGTGCAGACATCCGGAATGGCTGCGTACCACACAGGAATTTTATAACCGGATCGCTGAATTTTATTACAACCTGCTTCTGGATCATACGGATCTCTGGGAAATGGGAAGCCAGCAGACTTTACGCGAGCTGGAAATCATGAGCATTCCGGGGCGAGGCGGACGCATACCATCAGATCCTCTCCCCTGGAAAAAGGTTCCGCTGTATTTTCGAAGAGCAGCAGCCAATGAGGGAATTGCTTCAGCCAAAAGCTATCTCAGCCGTTTTGCCCAGGATGAGAAGATCGGCAGAGCAGAGAAACTAAATGCAGCAGTTACTTATTACAAAGGAATGTATCAGGATTTTTCCGCTAAAGAGATCACGTTGCGTGTCTGGACAGGAGACACATGGACCTGGATGCATTGCCGGCTGTCAGGCAGAGACTTTCCGGAAAACGCCAGACTCATGTCACCATCCGTAGTTTTTGAATACAAATATGACATGCTGCATGTTCCAGTACGTCAGAACAATGAAAATACAGCAACCGTACGTCAGAGGATGCAGGCAGGATGCAGGATACTCTGTATTCAGTTTACAAACAGTGATGCCTTTGCGGTAGGCGTTGTTCTGGACGGAACCGGTCAGGAGATCGCAGTGAAGTTCTGGAAAGGCGGAAATGAATACAGCCACCATTGCAGAAAGCTTCTGGAAAAGATCCAGAAGTCCCAGGAAGCAACCGGAGGCAGACAGACAGGCAGAGTTGATCAGAAATACTGGATGCATCTGAAACATCTTTCTGAACACTATGGACACCAGGTCACAAGCCAGATCTTACGTTTTGCCGTAGAGCAGGACGTTTCTGTGATCGTACTTCCACGTTATAACCAGGAATATTCCAGAAACGTCATGAAAGGCTCAGGAAACTGGGGCCCGCTCCACTTAAGTACCAGGATCCGCCAGTATCTGGACTACAAAGCATGGAAAAACGGAATCATCGTTATCGAAGTCCACGCCACCGGCATCAGCACAAACTGTGCCAGATGCGGCGCAGAAATCATTCGGACTGACATCAGAACAGAACTATGCTGCTGCGCCAATGGACATCAGACGAACCGATATCTGAATGCTGTGAGAAATCTCGGGAAAAAGTGCCTGACACAGTTTGGACGCGGAGCATGAAGGGAAGAACAAAAGAAACAGAACAGAATATCAGTATGAAAAGCGAGCAGGTGGATTGACCTTATGGCATGTCAGAAAACAGATGTCATAAGGTCAGTGCATCGGCTTTGCCGTGCTGACAAAAAGAAAGCGAAAGCAAAACACGGTGTATATCAGTGATAAACACCGTCGGGTTGAATACCGCCTGTCGTGTGTGCGCCTGAAGAAGGGATGGGCACGGCGAAGAATGTGCCGGCTTTTGAGTTGGGGAGTGTATTCGAAGTTATGAAAAATAAAAACTTGCATATGGAGGATGAATAGAAAAAAGAGAGAAAGCATGTAAGGAAATATTGAAATGACGAAGAATACGCCTACAGTAAAAATTATAGTAGCAACACATAAAAAATATGAAATGCCTCAAGATGCAATGTATCTTCCACTGCATGTTGGTGCAGAGGGAAAAACAGATCAGAATGGAAATCCGCTGGATTTAGGGTATCAAAAAGATAATACAGGAGAAAACATTTCAAACAAAAACGCTGCGTATTGTGAGCTTACAGGCTTATATTGGGCGTGGAAAAATCTTGACACGGATTATACAGGATTGGCACATTACAGACGCCATTTTGGAAAGAAAACCAAGGCACCATTTGAAGGTGTTCTTACGTATAATGAGTTGCGCCCAATGTTGGAAAAATATAAAATTTTTGTACCTAAAAAAAGAAAGTATTATATAGAAACCTTATATTCCCATTATGAACATACACATTATGCATCTCAATTAGATATCACCAGAGAGATAATCGCTGAAAAATATCCCGACTATCTGAAAAGTTATGATGAAGTTGTAAAACACACTTACGGATATATGTTCAATATGATGATCATGCAAAAAAGATATCTGAATGATTATTGTGAATGGTTATTTGATATTCTCTTCGAGTTAGAAAAACGCATCGATCCACAGGAATTATCAGCATTTCAGGGGCGATTTTATGGAAGAGTAAGCGAGATAATATTTAATGTGTGGCTTGATGGTGAGATTAAACTAGGAAAAATTAAGAAAAATGAGATTAAAGAGTTGCCTTACCAGCATATGGAAAAGATTAATTGGTGGAAAAAGAGTACAGCGTTTTTAAAAGCTAAGTTTGTTGGAAAAAGATATGAAGGGAGCTTTTAAATAAGAGGATTATGAATGAAAAAATATTAATTTCATATATTATTCCAGCATATAATGCGGCTGATACATTAGAAAGAGCTGTGGAAAGTATTACACATACTTGTAACATGGAGAAATGTGAAATATTGATTGTTGAAAATGGATCAACTGATTACACCAATAGTGTTGCATTAAAATTAATTCAAAAATATGGAGAAAATGTTAAACTAATTCATTCGGAAAAAGGAGTGTCAAGAGCTAGAAATGAAGGATTGAAAAACGCCAGAGGAGAATGGATTGTCTTTGTCGATGCAGATGATTATATAGTATCTAAAAGCAAAAAATATATTTACGAAGATATATTAAATGCTAAAGCGGATTTGTATGTATATAGTTACGAGATTGGTAATAGAGCAAATTATATAAACAATAAAGAAGAGAAAACATATTATTTTAATGACTCTGCAGAAAAAATGAAGTTGGAAATGATCGCAAATCCAACAAAATTCATGCAGGTTTGGGGAAAGATTTTTAGGAAAAGCATTATTTATGAAAATAGAATTGGCTTTAATACAAAAATGCAGCTTTCAGAGGATAGTGATTTTACATTACATTATTTAATGCATTGTTCCAGAATTAGCATAAGTGATACGATATTTTACCATTATTCTATAGACAATGAGTCTACGATGAGGAGTAACGCAGATAAAAAAGTACTTCAATATATTGAAGCTATGAATATAACGAGTAAGTATATTAAAAAACAACATGAAAATGTACAATTGGCATTTAATGATTATATTTTAATGCATTTAAATATAGCCTGTGTTAGAGGTATATTTTGCGTTAATAATAAAGAAAATTATGTAAAAAAAATAGAGCATATAAAAAAAATTATAAATACACCTGTATTCAAAGATGCGATAAAAAAGTTCCATATAAAGAATAATTTTTCAGCGAGAACATTGCCTGTTTTTTTTATGAAATATAAATTGGTTCATATTGCAAGTATCATATATATTGTGCGGGCATATCAAAATTATATTTACGAAAAAAGTAGAAATTAAAATAGTCAAACATTAAATTGTGAGGAAACCTATGTATAAAATATTAGTTTTTGGTATGACAGAAAATCCAGGTGGGGTAGAGAGTGTTATTATGAATTACTATCATTACATGGATAAGAATACCTTTCATTTTGATTTTTTATGTAATTCATATAATAAAATCGCTTTCGAAGAAGAAATTATTTCCAATGGTTCACAAACCTTTCATTTTCCTGCGAGAAGTAAAAATTATAAAAAATACAAAAAAGAATTAAAAAATTTTTTTGAAAATAATGCCTCTAAGTATGATGCAATATGGGTGAATGTGTGTAGTCTTGCCAATATTGATTATCTGAAAATGGCAAAAAAATATGGGATAAAAAGAAGAATTATACATAGCCATAATTCTCAAAATATGGATAGCAGGTTAAGAGGAATTTTACATAAATATAATAAAAAAAGAATTGCTTATTATGTAACGGATTTTTGGAGCTGCTCAAAAGAAGCTTCGGAATGGTTTTATGATTCTTCAATAATAAAAAAATCTATTATTATCAGTAATGCGATAGACGTAGAAAAATATTGTTTTGATGATGTGAAGCGAAAAAAATTGCGGCGAGATTTGAAGTGGGAAGAAAATTATATCATAGGAAATATAGGAAGGTTGCATTTCCAAAAAAATCAAATGTTTATTTTAGACATATTTGAAAAACTTATAAAAAAAGAACCAAAAGTAAGATTGATTTTAATAGGTGATGGAGAAGACAGGACAAAGCTTGAAAAAGAGATTGATAAAAAGAAACTAAATAAGTATGTATATATGGCCGGAATTCAGAAAGACATATGTGGATGGTTGAGTACATTCGATCTGTTTTTGTTTCCATCTAAATTTGAAGGCCTCAGCATGGCTGCGATGGAAGCTCAGGCAAATGGAGTACCTATGTTAGCATCTGACAGTGTAATTCCTAAAGAAGTTAAAATTAATCCATCATTTATATTTTGGAATTTGGAAAATTCAGCGGAGTCTTGGGCAGAAGAAATTTTAAATATCAAAGAAAATATAAACCGAGTGTCCCAAAAGGAGATAGTGGATAATTTTACAATGCGAGGATACGAAATTCATACTGAAGCAAAAAAATTAGAAAAAATATTGTTGAATGGTGTGGTGAACAAATAAGTTTAAAAATAAAAGAAACAGTAGTGGAATAATGGACTGATAAAGAGAAAATATAAAAAAACAATCAGACAATAAGGCTATTTCTATGAGACGTTTAATAGGGAAGAAAGATAGGAGCGCGTTTTATGGATATATATCGCACAATAACTATTTAACCTTTATATATTAAAGAAAGGACAGTGAGATAAGAGATTTGTGTTTTATCTCTGTAAAGTATGAGAAAGTTAGATAATACGGAAGTTAAAAAGTATATTTTGAATATATTATGTGAGTTTGCGGCATTCTGTGATCAGAATGGGCTGAGATATTATTTATCGGGAGGAACTTTGTTAGGAGCAGTACGCCATAAAGGGTTTATTCCATGGGATGATGATGTTGATTTATTAATGCCACGTCCAGATTTTGATAAATTACATGATTTATTAAGAAAAGGAAATATTCGACCATATTATAAATTAATCAGTCTACAGATGGGAAATAGTTTTTGGCCATTTGCCAAAATTATTGATACAAGAACCTATGTAAAAAATGAATATTCAAATGTTGATCAACATTTGTGGATTGATATTTTTCCGATGGATGGTCTTCCGGATGATAAGGAAGAAAGTGATATATTGTTGAGTAAAGCGGAACCATTAAAAAAATGGATTAATCGATGCAGTGCAACTATAGGAAAAGGAAAAGGTTTTGTACGAAGTATAGTTAAAATACCGATGATTCTTTTTTTGCGAATGTATACACCAGAAAGATTTGGGAGAAAATTAGATAAGCTGGCTCATCAGTATGATTTTGACAAACAGGAGTATATTGGTGGAGTTGCTTGGAGTTTGGGTCCTAATGAAAGAATGAAAAAGAAAGAATACTTACCATATAATGATGTGGAATTTTGTGGGAAAAAATTTCATGCGCCAGCATGTTGGAAGTTTTATTTGACACAAATATATGGAGACTATATGCAACTTCCGCCAGAAAGTAAGCGGATAAATCATGAGTTTGATGCTTATATTGAGGGATGATTGAGGGAAAGGCGGATATAATAAATGAATTATTATGTTGTGGAAACCGATAAACATAAGTTGATACAAAAAACAGCTGGAGTTAAAGCCAGACAAGATGTAGAAACTATTTTTAAGTGGAATAATTTTAAAAAAATTGAGATTCCATGCCTGATAGAAGGACGTGAAAACAAAACAAGATTAGGAAAAATAAAAGCACATTATGATGTTTATATGTTATGGAAGAATGCATTAAAAAAAATAAAAAAAAATGATTGGATATATATTCAGTTTCCATTGTTAGAACATACAATGCTGTTTTCATTACTTATAAAAAATTTGGAAAAGAGAGGAATACATACTTCAATAATCATACATGACGTTGAGGCAATTCGTTTTACATTAAGAAATGATGTTCCATTATCTCGAAAAATTAGAATGAGATTTGAAGAAATTAGTTCATTTAAGAATTGCAGTAAAATCATTGTGCATAATGAAAAAATGAAGTCATTTATGCATGAAAAATGGAAAATACATAAAGATAAAATGGATATATTAGGAATATTTGATTATTTAGTTGAGAATTATAATGAAGAATTATTAGAAAAGAGAAACTTAAGCAGAAAAGGTCCAGTTATCATAGCGGGAGCATTGAGTAAACACAAGGCTGGATATATATATAATTTACCGGAAAATTGTAACTTTAATTTATATGGGATTAATTTTGAACGAGAAAAAGCTTCTTCAAATACAAATTATGTTGGGGCATTTAATCCAGAAGAATTAATTTATAATCTACAAGGTAGTTTTGGCTTGGTCTGGGATGGGGACAGCAGTGCTACTTGTACTGGAGTTTATGGAGATTATCTTAAAATTAATAATCCGCATAAGACATCAATGTATTTGGCAGCTGGAATTCCTGTAATTATATGGGAAGAAGCTGCATTAGCAAATTTTATTAAGAAAAATCATTGTGGAATAACAATAAAGTCAACAGATGAAATTAGAAACATAATAGACAATATGCTCGATGAAGAATATGAAACATTAAAAGCTAATGCGTGCAAAATTGGTGGGAAATTAAGAAGAGGATATTTCTTAAAAAGTGCAATGAAACAAAGTATATAATATTTGTGAAGTTATATTGAACTTCTAATATATGAGGAACAGGTGAAAATGTTTAATCTTATAGTACTTATTTTAGTAACAATTGTATTTTTAATGTTTGGGTATTTAATTACTCATGTAGATATTTTTTCTCCATTTTGCGTTTTTTGTGAAATGTTTTTAATTGCAGAATTTTTGTGCCTTTTTTTTTCAAGGATGTACAAGGTAGAAATTCATTTGAATACTATTTTAGTAATTGCTTTAGGAATGATTTCATTTGGAATTGTTAGTGCTTTTTTTTACATGAAAAGAGTTGATGTTCGAAATTATGGAGAACAACATTCCAGAAATTATATTTCTATAAATTATTTGATTCAACTAGTATTTCTTATTTTGGAAGTTCTAGTAGTGTTTTATCATGCTAAATATATAAAAGATGTTGTAAAGATTGTCATAAATAGTATTTATGGTAAACTTGGATTTGAAAAAGGAGATTT
>OGYW01003526.1_pt1 | contig 10283 bp, 8 predicted proteins | sample 1576621 | NCBI WGS metagenome assembly OGYW01 (sample SAMEA3541528, study PRJEB24748) | human gut metagenome | biome: human gut; feature: human-associated habitat; material: faeces | place: China | collected 2012
ATAAGGAGCGTAATAAGCAGTCTGTGCTTGATCGTGCTTTTGAGGTGCTCGAACAGCTTCCCGCCTCCTTGCTGAAAGTGCGCTTGCTCACTTATTGCTATGGTGAGGTCTATGAAGAGGCCCTGCTTCGTGAAGCCCACGAGATAATAGGAAGCTGGGACAATACCTCGTTGTCTTCCGGACAGGCCGAGATCATTGAAGAGCTTCGTAACATTGAGGAGAACCCTTATCCTTACGAAGTGATAGAATAGATTTACTATTATCCTAATTATTTTATCACTATCGTGAATTTGCTTTTTATTATTCTGACCTTTCTGACATCAGTATTTATAGCCCGTATGCTGATTCCGCGTATTTTGTTGATATCTATGCGCAAGAAACTTTTCGACATACCGGACGAGCGTAAGGTACATAAGAAAGCCATTCCCCGTCTGGGCGGCGTATCTTTCTTTCCGACTACTTTGTTCTCTTTCTGCCTTGTCTATACGTTTCGCTTGTTAGGTGGTGATAGCATTTCAACGGTCTATGCAGGCTATCTTTTACCGGAGTTATTGTTGTTTGCCTGCGGTATGACTTTACTTTATCTGACGGGTATTGCCGATGATCTTGTCGGTGTTCGTTATCGTCAGAAGTTTGTCATCCAAATCTTTTGTGCGAGTCTTTTTCCCTTATCCGGACTGTGGATAAATGATTTATATGGTTTGTTTGGTATTCAGGAACTACCGTTTTATGTTGGTATGCCTTTCACTGTTTTGTTGGTGGTGTTTATAACTAATGCAATCAATCTGATAGACGGTATAGACGGTCTTGCTTCGGGTTTGAGCAGTGTGGCATTGCTGATATTTACGTATTTGTTTATGGATAAAGGACTTTGGAGTTATGCGATGCTCGCTTCCGGTACTTTTGGCGTGCTTGTCCCATTCTTCTACTATAATGTTTTTGGAAGTGCCGAACGTGCCCGTAAAATATTTATGGGAGATACCGGAAGTTTGACTTTGGGTTATACCCTTAGCTTCCTTGCCATAAAGTATAGCCAGCTGAATCCTGATGTCATGCCTTATACGGAAGGTGCTTTTATCATTGCTTTCAGTACATTAATAATTCCTTCTTTCGATGTCATTCGTGTGGTTTTAGTTCGTATTCGTGAAGGGAACAGCCCTTTTGAACCGGATAAAAATCATATTCACCATAAATTGCTGGCGATAGGTCTTTCACCGAGAAAGGCGATGCTTAGTCTGCTTTGTATGTCTTGTGCTTTCAGTGCGGGTAACATTCTGTTGATGCCTTATGTAAACAATACGGTGATGCTGGTTGCTGATGTTGTAATTTGGGTAGGACTGAATTTGTGGTGGGATTGTTTGAGAGACAAAAGGTAAAATATTTTATAACAAAAATCTTATACTCTTTATGTAACGAGCGTATGGAATGAGGATAACCTGGTTTCCTGTTATAATAGATCGTTTTCTCCCGTATGACTAAAGTAGGTAGGTCAAGATACTTTCCATGATGTTTATGAATATAGTGTTCGGGAGGAAATTTTGAGATTTTTGACTGTTTTATGGAAGCCTTGCTATTCTTAGAAATGATTACAATTACGGTTTCCGGCAAAATATAATTGCACATAGGACTATTAAACTTATATAAATAGTTTGTGTGTAGGTTATAGAGATTATGGGATGCTGTTGTCTATGGCTCCCAGAGCTGATATTGACAAACGACTATAAAAATCAAGTTTGTTTTTTGAAATCTTTAAGAGGAAAGTTTCTCCAAGAGGCTTTCCCTAAAGAATCGAACCGTCAAAATAGGACACTGACAAATTAAATACAAGTTCATGGTTACACCTCAAGCTGACAATAAACGTATCGCTATCAATACCGTAATTATATATATACGTATGATAGTTGTAACGTTGATAAGTTTGTTCACTACCCGTTATGTATTACAGGCATTAGGAGTATCTGACTATGGACTGTATAATGTCGTTGCTGGACTAATTGCCATGTTGAATGTGATTAGTACGGCTATGCACACCACTACCTGTCGATATATTAATGTAGAAATGGGTAAGCCAAATGGTAATTTGAATAAAATATTTAATGTCAGTTTATTGCTCCATATAGGATTTGGATTGTTTGTTTTCTTGTTGGCAGAAACTATAGGAATCTATTATATTTATAATTTATTGAATTTGCAGTCCGGTAAGTTAGATGATGCTCTATTCGTTTTTCAGATATCCACGATTGTGTCTGTAATAGGGCTGATGAATGTACCTTATCAAGGGCTATTATGTGCCTATGAAAAGTTTTCTCAAATAGCACTTATTGATTTTTTGGCAGCTTTGTTAAAAATACCTTTAATCATTTTATTAGTTTATTACCAAGGAAATGCTCTCCGCTTTTATGCTGTAGGAATTTGTATAATATCCCTTATATCTTTTCTTTTTTATCAATATGTATGCTATAGGCGATATCATTCGATAGTTTCCTTGCGGATGTATCGTGATAAATCGTTATATCGGGAAATATTATTCTTTAATAACTATACAGCCTTGGGAGCAGTAGCCTATGTCGGTCGTAGTCAAGGCTCAACTATATTGATAAATTATTTCTTTGGAACGTTTGTGAATGGCGCTTTTGCAATTGCCTACCAAATAGAAAGTTTTGTTGTAATGTTTGTTAATAATTTAGGGACAGCTTCTGAACCTCAAATTACGCAAAGCTATAGCAAAGGGGATATAAAAAGGACATTTTCTTTGGCTGAGAACATTTCTAAATATAGTATATTTCTAATGTTAGTTTTGATATTTCCGATTAATTTAGAATTGGATTTTCTGCTAACCCTGTGGTTGGAAAATATACCAAGTGGTACATTGCTCCTTTGTCGGTATATTTTTGTCAGTTTGTTTATTCGTGCGATGGCAGCAGGTATTTCTCCTATTATACAAGCTTCTGGTAAAGTAAAATGGTTTCAAATTAGTGAAAGTTTTTTAATGACAATGAGCTTGCCTGTCTCTTTTGTACTATTTACAATTGGGTATCCAGTAGCTACGGTAATATTAGTTTATGCGGCTGCTGATTTAGTTAATAAAATCGTGCAACTTGGGTTGTTAAGAATGATATTGAAGGGAGATGTCTTTCATTTTCTAAAAGTCGTTTATGGACCTTCATTAAAGGTAGTACTATTTTTACTGCTTTATACGATTATCTATCCTTATTTAAAAATAGATAGTTCTGTTGAGAAAATTCTTTTTTTTATAATTGCTATTATTTATGCTTTAGTAATTATATACTTTTTAGGATTGACCAAAAAAGAACAGTTATTAATAATACAGAAGTTTAGATTGCATTTAAAAGCCAATTTATATTAATTCTAAATATGGAAAATAAAATAATTACGGTTACCTCTCCATTACTTCCTCCTCTTGATGATTTTTTTCTTTCTTTACAAGATATATGGAGTAATAAGTGGTTGACTAACAACGGAAACTATCATCAGAAATTAGAAGAAGCATTGTGTGAATATCTTAAGGTACCTTATATAAGCCTTTTTACTAATGGAACATTACCATTAATGTGTGCATTGCAGGCGTTACGTATTACAGGAGAAGTTATTACTACTCCATATAGTTTTGTTGCTACTACACATGCTTTGTGGTGGAATGGTATAAAGCCTGTATTTATAGATATTGATCCTTTGACTTGTAATCTTAATCCTGATAAAATAGAAGCTGCTATTACTCCTAGAACCACGGCTATTATGCCTGTGCATGTATACGGTAAACCTTGTAATACAGGACGTATTCAAGAAATAGCTGATAAATATGGGTTAAGGGTGATTTACGACGCAGCTCATGCTTTTGGTGTTGAAGTAAACGGCAAGTCTATATTAGAGGCTGGGGACATTTCTACATTGAGCTTTCATGCTACTAAAGTTTTTAATACGATAGAGGGGGGGCTTTGATTTGTCATGATGAAAAGACTAAAAGTCGTATTGATTATTTGAAAAATTTCGGTTTTGCAGGAGAAACAGAAATTGTAGCTCCTGGTATAAATGGTAAGTTGGACGAAATCCGTGCTGCCTATGGTCTTATTAATTTGAAACAAGTTGATGCGGCTATTGAAGCACGTCGTCAAATAACTATTAAATATCGTGCAGGTTTATGCGCAGTGGAAGGTATTAGTTTTATGGAAGATATGCCTGGAGTGCGTCATAACTATTCTTATTTTCCAATATTTGTAGATGCGGAAAAATATGGTATGACTCGTGATGAACTTTATTTTAAAATGAAAGAAAAAAATGTTTTTGGAAGAAGGTATTTTTATCCTTTGATAAGCGAGTTTTCTACATATCGTGAATTGGATTCGGCTAAGCCGGAGAATTTACCTGTTTCTCATCGTATTGCAGATAGTGTAATTTGTCTACCAATATATCATGATTTGGAAATAAATACAGTGGAGCGAATTATAGAGTTGGTAATTGAATGTCGGAAAGATAATTTACGAATTAAGAATAATAATGAAAGTAGAATATTATCCAATAGTTATCCCCACTCTGTGTAGAAGTATACATTTGAAACGTTGTATTACATCACTATCTCAGTGTACATATGCAGAGCAAACTGAGTTGGTGATTGGATTAGATTATCCTTTGAATGAATTTCATAGACAAGGATATAATGAAATATTGGAGTATCTACCGAAAATACGTGGGTTTTATAAAGTAACCATTTTTAAACGAAAAGAAAATTGTGGATCGGCTGAAAATGAGAATCTTCTCTTGGAATATGTGTGGAAACACTATGATGCTTGTATTATTGTTGAGGATGATACAGAATATGCTCCATGCTTTTTAGACTTTATGAATAAATGTTTGATAAAATATAAAGAGTGTCCCCAAATAACGAGTGTTGGAGGATATTTACAGCCCGAATTTTATAATCTTACAAATAAAAAACTTATCTGTGTAAGAGGGTCTAATGCTTGGGGATATGCGCTTTGGAGAGAAAAGTGTCACACGATTTTAAATCGCCCCGATTATTATTTTAGTAATATATTAAGTTCTTTCAAGTTGACTTTTAAAGTACTTAAAACTTATCCGGCTATGATAGGTATGTTAATAACAATGTTACAAATAAAAGGTGATTATGATGATGTGAAATATGGACTTATTAATGTACTTGAGGATAAATTTCAAATAAGACCTTCAATTTCTTTAGTTCGTAATTGGGGGCATGATGGTAGTGGCGAACATTGTACTGTTGATATGAGTTATGCAAGCCAAAAAATATCTACATCTTCTTTTTATGATATAGAAGATATAGAACTTTCTGTAATAGGCGAAATTAGGAAGCGAACATATTGGCTGGGATTTTCTAAAAATCCTTTGGTTAGAATTAAGCAGTTTTTAGCAATTATAGTGCGCTATTTAGTATATAGAATTTGTTGACAGGTTGTTAATGGACAAAAAAATAGCAATCGTTTCTTGGATTGGAACAGGGAACTTTGGAACAAGTTTGCAATCTTATGCATTACATGAAAAGTTGAGACAACTGGGTTATCATGTCTGCATTCTTCAAAAGATAACATATAAACAATGGATGTTGAACTTTTTGAAGCGGATTGTAGAAGGAAAAAGTAAGAAAAATAGCACGTCATCCAAAGGATTATATAAATTGAGGCGGTTTAATAAAGAAAAATATAATGTTTTTCGACTTTATACTTTTTTCCATTATCGGTATTTATTGAAACATATAAGTGTTTTTATAACAGGAAGTGACCAAGTTTGGAATACTATGCATAATTATGATTCTTTTTATTTTCTTTCTTTTGCAAGGAAATGTAAAAGGATAGCTTATGCACCCAGTATAGGAACTACGCAAGTAAATCCAATGTTTCAAGATGCAGTTAGAAATCATCTTTTAAAATATCAGCATATCGGGGTCAGAGAACAATCTGCCGTTTCTGTTCTTTCAAAATTGACAGGTAGAAATGATATTGTGCAAGTCATGGACCCTACTTTTTTATTGGATGCTGAGGATTGGCGTTTTTTAGCAGGAGAAGCTGAAATCGAATTGCAATTACCCAAACAGTATATTTTGTGTTATCTAATAGGCAATAATGATAACTATCTATTTCAATTAGAAGTAGTAAAAGAAAAATTAGGTATCGATAATATCATAATAATACCTTCTTTAGAGAATCCATTATTTACAATGAATGGAGCTGTTGTTTATTCAAATGCAGGGCCTAAAGAATTTGTTTATTTGATTGACAACGCGACATATATTTGTACAGATTCATTTCATGCAACAGCCATATCTATAAATCTATGTAAAGATTTTATAGAATTTATACGTTTTAAAGATAACGAAAAAAACTCTCAGAATTCTCGAATCTATGATTTGTTACAGCATTATGGGTTGATGAATCGTATATATGGTTTCCCAAAAAATGATTTGTATCGTTCAATAAAGTATGAAGAGATAAAAAAAGAAGTCAAGTATGAGAGAAAGTATTGTATAACTTATTTGAAAAATTCGATAAAGTTTTGAATAATGAATATATTAGTTTTAGGTGGAACGGGAGCTATGGGAAATTATCTTATTACAATTCTTGCAAAACAAGGATATAAAGTTGATGTGACCTCTCGTAAAAAATGTAAAGATAGAGATGGAAATATACATTATATTCAAGGTAATGCTCATGAAATAGATTTTGTAATAAAACTTTTAGCATCGAAACATTATACTGCTATTGTTGATTTTATGTTATATACAACTCAAGAATTTGGGGAAGTATATAAAATATATTTAGCACATACAGACCAATATTTCTTCTTAAGTACATCACGAGTGTATGCAAATTCTCCTATTATTCAAGAAACGTCACCAAGGTTGCTTGACGTTGTTGAAGACGATGAATATTTAAAAACAGATGAATATGCTTTAGCCAAGGCGCGCCAAGAAGATATTCTAAATGCTTCTGGTAAAAAGAACTATACGATTATTCGTCCGTATATAACATATAGTAATAATCGTCTTCAATTAGGAGTATTGGATAAAGATACATTTATTCAACGAGCTCTAAATGGAAAAGCTATTGTTGTACCTTATGACATAATGCAGCATACTACAACATTAACCTGGGGGCTGGATGTTGCAAATTGTATTGCTCGATTAATTGGAAATGCCAAAGCGTTGGGAAATACTTTCCAAATTACCACAGATAAAACAATTAAATGGATGGATGTATTGGATATTTATGTTTCAACTTTTAAAAAGAAAATAGGTTTTTGTCCTAAGGTTGTAATGATAAAGGATTGCCCACAATTGCATATTGATATAGCATGTTATCAAGTTATTTATGATCGTATTTATGATCGTTGTTTTGATAATTTAAAAATTCGAGAAGCTATAGGGGAAAATTTTAAATTCACAGATCCGAAAGTTGGATTAGCAACATGCATGGAGTCTTTTTTGGAAAATCCTAATTTTTCTAACTTAAATTGTCGTATGGAGGCAACACATGATTATTATAGTCATGAATATACCTCATTGACTCGGTTTCCAACTATTAAGCAAAAAATAGGTTATTTATTTTATCGGATTGCTCCTATTGCAATGGCAAAGTTGGAGCAGTTTATAAGAGCAAAAAAATATAAGTAACATAAGTGTAATTTGTTATGTAGAATGACTTGCAGAGACTGTTTTGAATAGATGTATTAAATTTAAGTAGGAGAGATATGATGAATACTTATTATTCAAGTGAAAAGAATATTCAAATTCTTGTAGCGTTGCTTAAGGCGCATGGTATTAAGAGAATTATTACCTCTCCGGGAGGTACAAATATGATGCTAAATGCAAGTTTAATGTATGATGGGAGCTTTGATATATATTCTTCTGTAGATGAACGGTCTGCTGCTTATATCGCTTGTGGTATGGCAGAAGAAAGTGGCGAGCCAGTTGTGCTGACTTGTACAGGAGCTACAGCTTCGCGAAACTATATGCCGGGATTGACAGAAGCATATTACCGAAAACTACCTATTTTAGTAGTGACTGGTACTCAAGATGTAAGACGATTAGGCAATCTTTATGATCAGGTTATTGACCGTACTGTGCATGCGAAAGATATTTTAACATTTAGTACGTATATATCGACTATTCGTGATGAAAAGGATGTAGAAAATGCAACATTAAGGATTAATCAAGCTATTGCAGCTTTAACTTTAAATGGTGGTGGTCCATCTCACATCAATCTTGAGACTGTATACAGTAAAAATTTATCCGTAAAGAAACTTCCGGAAGTAAAAGTTGTTCATCGTTTAGATTATGATGATGAACTACCAAAACTCCCACAAGGAAAAATAGCGTTGTTTATTGGTTCACATTCTTCATTCAGTGTGGAGGAGAATATATATATAGATCTCTTTTGCAAGAATCATAATGCAGTAGTCTTTTGTGATCATACGAGTAGTTACAAAGGTGAATTTCGGCAAATAGGTGCATTGCTGAATATAAAAAATGCTGCTTGTTTACAGAATATACGGCTACTTATCCATTTAGGTGAGGTATCTGGAGACCATTTTAATATGGGACCGCATGCACAAGAGGTATGGCGTATAAGTGAAGATGGACAACTTCGTGATCGTTATGGTAAGCTGTCTTATATGTTTCATATGAGTGAATTGCATTTCTTTAAGAATTATGCAGGCATGCCTTCACAATCAAGAAACACTTTTTTACAAGATTGTCAAAAGGAGTATCAAAAGTTATATGCTTCATTACCGGATTTTCCTTTTTCAAATATATGGATGGCTAAACAATTAGCCCCTTGTCTTCCTGAAAATAGTTCGATACATTTTGGTATACTGACTTCTTTACGTTCTTGGAACTTCTTTGAAATATCTAAGACAATAAATTCTGCCTGTAATGTAGGTGGATTTGGAACGGATGGAACCTTATCTTCTTTATTAGGGGCTTCATTGGTATATCCTCATAAACTATATTTTTGTGTACTGGGAGACTTGGCGTTCTTCTATGATATGAATGTGTTGGGTAATAGATATTTAGGTGGTAATTTGCGTATTCTACTCGTGAATAATGGAAAGGGTTGTGAATTTACTCATCATTTGAATCCTGGTCATATTTTTGGAGAGAATGTGAACCTCTATATTGCCGCAGCAGGGCATAATGGTGCCCAATCTCGTACATTGGTTCGTGATCTTGTTCAGAATTTAGGAATGGAGTATTTAACAGCTGATACAAAAGATGAATTTCTAAGGAATGTAGATCGTTTTGTCGATAGTAGAATCACTAAATCTATCGTTTTTGAAACTTTTACTCGAGATATAGATGAGAATGAGGCAATTAGATTAATTACAAATATTGGGCATGTAGATAGTCTGAAAACAGAACTGAAGGAAGATGTAAAGCATGTTATCGGAAAAAAGGGAGTTACATTTATTAAGAAAATATTGAGATAATGACTTGTGCTGTTGTTATACCTGTATATAAGGCAAAACCTACTGTGGTAGAAATGGCATCTTTCAAACAATGCTTAACTGTATTGAAGAATTATGATATCTATATCATTACATTTAAGGGGCTTGATTTGTCTGTATATAGTGAAATATCATTGTCAGTTCAGAAAAAGTATAAACTTCATTTTTTTACAGAGGATTATTTTACTTCTGTTGTTGGATATAATAGGCTTTGTCTTAGTATATCTTTTTATGAACGTTTTCTTGACTATGAATACATGATGATTTATCAATTGGATGCTTGGGTTTTTAATGATGAATTAAGTAGTTGGTGTAGCTTAGGTTACGATTATATTGGTGCTCCTTTTTTTTCCTTATCGAGGAAAGAACGTAAATATACGAAGAGAGTAGAAGGTGTGGGTAACGGTGGATTCTCATTGAGGAAGATATCCTATTGTTTGAGAGTGTTGCATTTTCCACCCTTTCTTCCTTTTATAACTCCTAAGATGCTATTCTTGAAAGATTTTTCATTAAAAGAGTGGGTTCAATATCCGTTTAAATTATTGGGAGTGAGGAATAATTTGAATTATTTTCGTCGTAAGATTAATGAGGATGTAATATTTAGTTTATTGGCACAGCGCTCTTGGATTTCCTGTCAATTACCGCCTTTTGATGTTGCATTAAAGTTCGCATTTGAGATTAATCCAAGTTATTTATATAAAATCAATGATGAGAAATTACCTTTCGGTTGTCATGCTTTTGAAAAATATGAATATGACACTTTTTGGCAAAAACACATAAGGATT
>OGYW01003534.1_pt1 | contig 10270 bp, 8 predicted proteins | sample 1576621 | NCBI WGS metagenome assembly OGYW01 (sample SAMEA3541528, study PRJEB24748) | human gut metagenome | biome: human gut; feature: human-associated habitat; material: faeces | place: China | collected 2012
GGTATCTTTGCCTGGAGCGCAGTAATTATTCTATGCAGCGCCTTGTTTGAAAAAGCAGTAAAAGGACTTACAGGGCTGTTCTGGAGCAGCAGTCCCCTTTGTAAAGCCTGCAATATTGATTCCATAAGAAAAAATCAAACAGTGATAAGGAAAAAAACGAAAGAAAGAAAAGCGGAATTGAAAGAAAGAAGAAACGAACAGGGTTTCAAAGAGACGTTAGAAAAGAAAGAGGCAGAGGAACAAGATGTGAATCAAGTTATGTTTCTTCAGGTTACGGGGTTGAGCAAAAGCTTTGGAAAACAGCATTTCTCCATACCCAGTCGTACCAGCTGATAAAATTTCTAATTCTGCTCCTGCTTCTTCATATCGTTTTCTTAAACAGATCAAGGCCTCTTTCGCTACTTTCAGCGGATCCCCTTCATTCGGTGCATAAAAAGAATCCAGAATTTCTTCTTGTTCATCTAATAATACAAATTTTGTCGTGGTACTTCCTGCATCAATCCCAAGAAAACATCGAACAACCTCTCCTTTTTGTGGTTTCTTCCATGTCACCTGTTTCTTCTTATGTGCTTCTTTAAAAGCATTTTCTTCTTCTTTTGATTCAAAAAATGGTTTTGCAATTTCTCCTGAAACGTGGGAATGATCTTTCTGTGCGTCTTCCAGTATTACTAACATTTTATTCACATCTTTTGGTTTGCTGTCTGCAAACATCTTATCCAAAGATAATGCTGCCCCATATGCAATCATTAATTCTGAATGCTTTGGGCAAAGAATCTCATCTTCTTTCAAATCCAGACGTTCAGCAAAAACTTTTACCAGAGTTGGATGAAATGTTAATGGGCCACCTTCAAATGCAACAGGTTTTTTAATCTCCAATCCCTGTGCCAACCCTCCGATCGTCTGTTTCGCGATCGCATGGAATGCGGATAACGCAAGGTCTTCCTTGGCTGCTCCCTGATTCAGAAGTGGTTGGATATCTGTCTTTGCATATACCCCGCATCTTCCAGAAATATCATATAAATGTGTTCCTTTTTGTGCCAACTCATTAAACTGTTCCACTGGTACTTTTAATACGGATGCAATTTCATCAATAAATGCTCCCGTTCCACCCGCACAGCTTCCATTCATACGCATATCGGAAACACTTTGTGACTGTCCATTTTCAGAATCTTTAAAAAAGATCATCTTGGCATCCTGTCCACCTAACTCAATTGCCGTTCCAACCTGGTCAAACTGATCTTGTAATGCGATCGCATTGGCTGCAACTTCCTGCACAAATGGTACTTTTAAAATAGATGCCACTGGTTTTGCCCCAGAACCAGTCAGACACAATCTGATCTTTTTATCTCTTATATGTCCACAAAACTTCTTAATGCTTCGAATCACACTTGCGATCTGATTTGCATGATGTCTTGCATAATCAGAAAATAACAGTTGATGACGGTCATTGGCATCAACTGCTACTATTTTGGTTGTCGTAGATCCGACATCGATCCCGACTAATATATTTTGTTCGTTTGATTTTGTCATTTCGTTATTCATCATTCGTTATCGTCTTTTCTCCTTCTTTTGAGCTTTACGTTTTATCATAACTCAAATTAATAGAAAATGTAAGATAAAAAATGGATTTTAACACTTTCTTCACACTTTTTCATTTAGTTTCTGCTTACGTTCCCTCCAATCTGGAAGAAAATGACTCATCAAATCATAAAATCTCTGGTTATGGCTTGGTTCTAAAAGATGACATAATTCATGTACCAAAACATACTCTACACATTCCTCTGATTTTACAGCCAGCTGCAGATTCATCCGAATCTTTTTACTGTGAATACTACAGCTTCCCCATCTTGTTTTCATATCTCGAATCGTAAAACCATTCGCATGAACTTTCATGATCGGTTCCCATCTCATTGCATATTCTATGATCTTGTCTTCCAGCCATTTCCTTTGTTCCAGATTAATTTCCTGCTGTAATGAATTTTGTCTGTTTTTTACTTTTTTATGGTTTTTTAAAATCCAGTCTTCTTTTTTCTTAAGGAAACGAAAAACCTCTTCGTTTGAAACTCTCATTGGAACCGTTACCAAAACATCTCCGTTTGGAGGTTTCACGTAGATATTTATATTTTTGATCTTCCTTCGCTCAATCTCAATGTTTAATGTTCCTATTTGTTTTATCATTATTCTTATTTCTTTCTCTGAATCAGCATATGGATCAATACATACAAAATGATTAGAAACCCTGATATAAATCCTGCCACACTAAGATATGGCATTCCTAACACTCTCGGTGTTACATCACTTAGACATAAAATTGCAGAGCTAAACCAAAGTGCCATCACGATCAATACAAGCAACAGATGATCAAATCCTTTTTTTAATTCTCTGCCTGCTTTCTCGATCTGCGCAGATTCAATGTTTACCCTTACCTGTCCATTCTTTGTGATGTTCAAAAGATCTGATACCTGTGCTGGTATCTCCAGAGATTTCTTAGATGACCCATAAATATCTCTCAAAGCATGTCTTATCTCTTTCTTTATATCCATCTCGTGAAACATGTTCGCAGACATATAAGAAGTCAATATCTGTATCATGTTCACTTCTGGAGAACATAATTTCAATGTTCCTTCCATAGTCACCATACTTCTTGCAAGCAGCGTAATATCTGGTTCGATCGCAATCTTATGTTCCTTCAAAAGCCCTATTGCATCTTCCATCAATTCTCCAAGATCCATGGTCCCGAAATCCATATTCATGTATTTTCCAACCATATCATCAAGATCTGTATACAAACTAGCATGGTCGATCTTCTCTGTCGGTTTTCCAAACGATAAGAATGCATTCTTAAGTTCATAAATATCATTTTTAAGAATAGCTGTGATCGCACGTTTCATGATCGCACGGTAATGTTCAGACAGATCACCTGCCATTCCAAGATCAATCCATACGATCTGACCACCACTGATCCATAGATTTCCTGGATGTGGATCTGCATGAAAAAAGCCATCTGCCAAAATCTGTTTACAATAGTTTTGTGCTGTTTTCTGGGCAATCTCCTTCCTATCATACCCATTGCGATCAAGTTCGTCGATATGGTCGATCTGGATTCCATCAACATAACTCATCACCAGCAAATGCTCATTCGAATATTCCTTATATACTTTCGGACATGTCACATATGCAACGTCCTTCTGGTTCTCATAAAATCGTTCCAAATGTTGTGCTTCTTTTTGAAAATCCATTTCTTCTTTGGATGTCTCCCACAACTCATCAATGACTTTTCTAAAATCAATCAATTCACCGATTCCTGTTGCAAAATTTAAAAATCCAGAAGCCTTCTTTAACAGAGCAATATCTTCTGCCATGATCTGTTTAATCTGCGGTCTCTGGATTTTTAATACAACTTTACTGCCGTCTCCTAAAACGGCCTCATGGACCTGTGCGATTGATGCACACCCAACCGGTATCTGGTTAATCTTCTGAAATAGTTGATCAGGGTCATTATGAAGTTCTTTATTCAAGATCTCCCATATCTCATCAAAACTCATCGGTTTTACATCCGTGCGAAGTCTCGCTAACTCATGACAATACTTCTCTGGCAATATATCCGAACGCATTGACATGATCTGCCCAAGCTTTACATAAGTTGGACCAAGATCTTCTAAAATACTGCATAACTTCTCTGGATCGATCCCCTGTGTGACCTTATGCTGATTTAATACATGCAAGATCTCTTTCAGTCTTCCTGTTTCCTGTTTCATAAGTACCTCTTATTGTTCCGTTTCATCCTCTTGTACTTGTGATGTCTCTGAATCTGTTGTTGCTTCACTTTCTTCCACTTCAACAGCTTCTTCAGCTTCCTGTTTTTCTTTCTGAAGCGCCTCTGCTTTTGCAATTCTTTCTTTTAAAAGTGCAAGATCTTCTGCAGACATTTCATCAACACATTCAAATGCTTTATCATATTTCTTTGTCACTTTGACAGATACATGTTCTTTGACTTTCTGTTTTGCATTGTGCTTTAATTCCTGATTTAACACTTTTCCATGTTCTACAGTACGTTCACCCTTTTCAATCATTTTCTCAAGAATGTCTTTGGTAACTTCTGCGGTTGTTGCTGCTGCACCTACACTTGCAAGAAATGCTTTTTTCATTCCATTTGTGAAATCCATATGTCATCATCCTTTCTATAATTTAGCATGATCATTTGTCACTTTCATTTTACCACTATAGATCTTCAAGAACAACCGTAAATGGTCCATCATTTATTAAAGCAACTTCCATATGTGCTCCAAAAACACCTGTCTGTACAACATCTATTTCCTTGCTGCATTCCTTAATGATATATTCATATAATTCTTCTGCTTTCTTTGGATCTCCTGCCTGTGTAAAGCTTGGACGATTTCCTTTTCTGCAGCTTGCATAAAGCGTAAACTGAGATACTAACAACAATTCTCCATCCACATCTTTTAATGAACAATTTGTTTTTCCATTTTCATCTTCAAAAATACGAAGATTGATCATCTTACGAATATATTTATCGGCTTCTTCTTTTGTATCTTCTTGCCCTACACCGATCAAAACTAAATACCCTTTTTTTATCTTTCCTGTGTATTCATCATCTACTTTTACCGATGCTTCTTTTACTCTCTGAATTACAAATTTCATTGCTTTCCCTTCCTTTAAGGTATTATTTTCTTTAAATATTCCTACATAAAGAAAAAGATCAGAAATCAAAAATCTCTGATCTTTTATATCCTTATGTAAGATAAATAAATCCTAGTTGTTGATTAATTTATCTTCGTTGCTCCAGCTGTATAAGCTACGGATTTCTTTTCCGACAACTTCAGACTGATGTTCAGCAGCTAATTTTCTCATAGCTTTGAAGTGAACCTGAGATCCTGCATCAGACATATCTAATAAGAAGTCTTTAGCGAATGTTCCGTCCTGAATATCTGTAAGAACCTGTTTCATAGCTTTCTTAGTATCTTCTGTGATGATCTTAGGTCCTGTGATGTAATCACCATATTCAGCTGTGTTAGAGATAGAATATCTCATTCCTTCGAATCCTGACTGATAGATTAAGTCTACGATCAGTTTCATTTCATGGATACACTCGAAGTAAGCGTTTCTTGGATCATATCCAGCTTCTACTAATGTTTCGAAACCAGCCTGCATTAATGCACAAACACCACCGCAAAGTACTGCCTGTTCTCCGAAAAGGTCTGTTTCTGTTTCTGTTCTGAATGTAGTTTCAAGAACACCAGCTCTTGCTCCACCAATTCCTAAAGAATAAGCAAGTGCTAAATCTAATGCTTTACCTGTAGCATCCTGTTCAACAGCTACTAAGCAAGGAGTTCCTTTTCCTGCCTGATATTCGCTTCTTACAGTATGTCCTGGAGCTTTAGGTGCGATCATAGTTACATCCACATCTTTTGGAGGTGTGATGCATCCGAAGTGAATATTGAAACCATGAGCGAACATTAACATATTTCCTGACTCTAAGTTTGGTTCGATGCTTTCTTTGTATAATTTAGCCTGTTTTTCATCGTTGATCAGAATCATGATGATATCAGCTTTCTTAGCAGCTTCTGCAGATGTGTACACTTCAAATCCCTGTTCTTCTGCTCTCTTCCAAGATCTGCTTCCTTCATAAAGACCAATGATAACATTGCATCCAGACTCTTTTAAGTTAAGGGCATGAGCATGTCCCTGGCTTCCATAACCGATAATAGCGATGGTTTTTCCATCTAAAAGTGATAAGTTACAGTCTTCTTGATAATAAATCTTTGCCATTTTTCATTCCTCCATTTTTTTGGCTTTATAGTAAGGGTTCTGCCCCGTTACTCTCATCAAAATATATTAGAGTTATCTTCTCCTCTTGATAAACCAGTGATTCCTGTTCTCACAATTTCGATCACTTCAAAATCACTGATCAGATTGATAAATGCTTCTATCTTATTCACATTCCCAGTTAACTCGATCATCAGATTATCTTTGGATACATCCACAACTTTTGCTCTGAAAATATCTGCGATCGTGATAACCTCCTGTTTCTCTGTCTTGTTTGCACGAATCTTTGCAAGAATCAATTCTCTGCAAACAGACTTCCTGTTTTCCAGTTCAAAAATCTTCACTACATCTTCTAGTTTTGAAAGTTGATTCTTGATCTGTTTCAAGATCATATCATCACCGCTGACTGCGATCGTAATTCTTGAAAACTTCTGATCTTGTGTCGTACATGCTGTGATGCTGTCTATGTTATACCCTCTTCTTGTAAATAAACCAGAAATTCGGCTTAATACCCCGGGAGTATTCTCTACTAAAATAGAAAGAACGATCTGTCGCATATCTTTTATTTCCTTTCTTTGTCTTATTCTATCACCGTAATGGTATATTACAGGGTATTGGTAACTTTTTTTATTCTACCAATTATACAAAAATGTGTCAAGAAAGAATATGCTATGACAGTGATTCTACCTTGACACATTTTCATTTTAATTTATTTTTGTTTATTCTTCTTCAACAGAATCACCAGAAGGTGTTGATTCTGGTGCCGCAGCTGTCGTTGTATGATGTGCTGTGGTTGGTCTTGGTGCAGATGTCTGTGGCTGTGACGTTGTACTTTCTGTCACACGTTCTTCTGTACTTCTCGTAGTTGTAGACCTTGTACTATAAGTTGTACGGCTGCTGCTTGTTGTGCTGTAACTTTCCTGCTGATAGCTGCTTCTCGTACTAGATGTTGAATATGATGAACTGCTGCTTGTTGAGTCAGATGATGATGTTCCGGAATATCCAAATGTCTCAACAGAAGATGTTCCTCCATATTCTTTTGCCCAGTCTTTTTCACTGCCTTTGTCAAATAAGAAATAATTCATGGCTGCTTTATTAGCACTAAAGTTTATAAAGAATACGAACATATTGCTCTGTGCTCTTCCCATCTTATAAGTACCTTCTAATGGCACCCTCATCTGATCGATCTCTGTCGTCCCCATCTGAACAACTTTCAATACCAGACTCTTCAGGTATTTTGCACTCATATCTGTTGATACATCAGCTAATGAATCTAACGCAATATCTGCGATCTTTGTTGGGCTCTGCTGCAATACTTTATTAAGTGCTGCTTGAAGTACCGCTCTTTGACGACCTGTTCTTCCAAAGTCTCCATCTCCGTATTTCTTAGAAACAACGTAACGAACCCTGGCATATCCTAATGCCTGATTTCCATTCAATGTCTGTTTTCCAACCTTTACATTACGGTATTTCTTCTTTGAAATGTAATTTGTTGTATTCAGGTATTTTGCTTCTTTTTCTTCCAGCGAAATTTCTACACCGCCAACTTTATTGATAACTTTCTCAAATGTTGAGAAATCAACAACACAATAATTGTCAATCTTAATCCCAAAGTTTTTAGCGATCGTCTGATATAATAATTCCACACCACCAAATGCATAGGCTGCATTTAACTTGTTATGTCCATGTCCTGGAATCTCAACATACATATCTCTCATCAAAGAAGTGAGCTTTAATTCTTTTGTCTTAAAATTGACCGTTGCAATCATAATACTATCAGATCTTCCGTGATCGCCTTTGATCGCTCCATGATCAGATCCAACTAATAAGATATTAATAACATTCTTATTAAATGTCAGATTATCATCTACCTTTACATCTGTCAGTGTACTTCCATTCTTATTATTCACTGCTGCTTCTAATCTTGCATCATAATATCCAAGCACTCCCCCTGCAGCAATTCCTATGATCAAAAACAGACTTAGGATAATTTTAAACTTCTTAATCTTCATTCGTGTCCTCCTCACAATTATCTGCTTATCATTATAGATTATATCATATCATATGAAAAAACAGTAGGTGATTTTATTAAGTTTTTGTTAAGCTTTCCAATAAGTCTGATTCATCGTAAGCTTTAAAACCATCCATTTTGGCAGTTTTTTATAATTTCTTCCAAGTTTATATCCGATCAATTTAAATCCTGTATCGATCACATACTTTGGAATGAGATATATTTTCCCCTTTTTTAAAAGATGCTTGATCGTCGCGATAACCATTTTTACACCTTCTGATTCCGATCTCACTTTAAGGAATAATCCTCCATGATCTACTTGTGACACTGCAAGATCGAAATTCCTATGTAACTGTTCTATCGCCTTGTAATCATGCCAATGCCATACCCTTGCATCTGCCTGATAGGCAACTGCCTTTCCATCTTCGATCATCTTTGAAGCCATGATCATGTCCTCGTTAAAGATTGTTTTATGCTCGAAACCTCCCATTGCATCATACTCTGATCTTCGATAAGCACTGCATACATTTGAACAGAAAAATGTTTTGATTCCCAGAGTATCCAGATCCCCTTTTGTTTTAACTCTGCTTTCCAGAGGATAATTAAAGATTCTTGTATAATACTCAATATAATTTTTTTCAGGATCAGCCATCTGCCTTCCATAAGCAGCCGTTACCATTGGATCATCAAATGCTTTGATCAGATTTTCCACCATATATTTATCTTTTGGAATCGCATCATCTGTCATAAACATTAAAATGTCAGCTTCTTTGGCAAGCGATGCTCCATAATCTCTTGTTTTCCCATGATCAAATTCTTCTTTTTTAATATGATGAACTTCTACATTATCATATGGAGTGATCATTTTCTCATCAAAAAATTCTGCCTCTGTGTTAACTAAAATAATGCGGTCTGGTTTTCTTGTCTGCAATGCAAGTCGTTTTAATGATTCCTGAAACTTGTCTCCTGGCTTGTATGTTGGTATGATCAAGTCAATTACCATGATTTTTCCTTTCTATCTTAGATCTATCTGCGGACTTTAGTTCCTTTGCTATCTCTTTTTGATAGTTTTAACCGATGAAATTCCAGTTCTTTTTCTTTATATACGATAGAACTGATATTCTGTGCTTCCATCACATAAATATTCGTTAGTGAATCATCTTTTGATAACTTCATTCCACGAACACCTAATGCACTCTTCTTCTTTTTTGGAATCTCGGAAAGCAAGAATTTTAAGAAAACTCCTTCTTTCGTCTGAAGAACTACTTTGTCTTCAGATTCTTCTGTCCAGTCTACCGGAATCACTTCGATCAACTCATCTTCCGATAATTTAGTTGCCTGCACAGTTCTCTTTGCTGCATTTAACAACTCTCCATCCATCACTTTTAACATACTTTTTGCTGTTGCAAATAAAAGTGATGAATGAATCATTGATTCTGCATCCAGCACCTGGATGATATATTCTTTTGTACTGTCATAATTACATAAATTATCAATTGGTACCCCTTTATCCCTGAATTTTCCAGCTGGAATATCCAGTACCTTGATCTGATGCATCACTCCAAGATTGGTAAAAATACAGATCTTATCTGTATTCATACAAGGCACAATAAACTTGTATTCTTTTAAGATATTTTCCTTATTTCTCTGATAGGTTGCCTTATCCATTGTCTTGGAATATCCAAAACGATCCATCACAAAATAAACTGTCTCTTCTTTGACCGGTGCCGCAACATAAACTGCCTCTTTTCCGTCTTCGACCACAGTTCTTCTTTCGCGTCCAAATTCTTTTTTAATCTTATCTAATTCTTTACGAATCACGTTCTTTAAAGATTTCTCGTTATTTAAGATATCTTCATATTCTTCGATCTTTACAAGAATCTCTTCATATTCTTCTTTTAACATCAAAATCTCTAATCCGATCAGGCGGTATAGTTTAAGATCAAGGATCGCACTTGCCTGTTTGTCTGTAAAAGAAAGCTTGGTTGCTTCGATCATAGAATCTGAAGACTGAAAATGAATATTTCCAACATCTCCTTTGGTAAGACATGCCTTTACTTCCTTCTGACTCTTGCTTCCACGAATGATCTCAATGATCAAATCGATCATATCACATGCTTTGATCAACCCTTCTTTGATCTCTCTTTGTTCATATAATTTTAATAGTAATGTTTTATACTTTCTTCTTGTTACTTCATAATAAAACTGCGTATGATTTTCAATGATTCCCTTAAGATCCAGTGTCTCCGGACGTCCATCAACGATCGCCAGCATATTCACACCAAATGTATCCTCAAGTTTTGTTTTCTTATACAAGAGATTTTTTAAGCGTTCAACATCTGCACCTTTTCGAAGTTCTAATACAATTCGGATTCCATCTTTAGAGGATTCATTGGAAATATCCAAAATATCTGTTGCCAAAAGCAGTAAAAGACCGGCGCAGATCAGGGAAAGGGGGATATCTCTCCGGAT
>OGYW01003539.1_pt1 | contig 10255 bp, 8 predicted proteins | sample 1576621 | NCBI WGS metagenome assembly OGYW01 (sample SAMEA3541528, study PRJEB24748) | human gut metagenome | biome: human gut; feature: human-associated habitat; material: faeces | place: China | collected 2012
TAGGGCTGCAGCACCTTCGGGATGATTGTAAGGCGCGAACATGGCTGTACGGATACTGATGGGGTTATCCACCAGCTTGACCAAAACGGCTTCCCAGCTCTGGCCTTGCGTGTCCACAAAAACGCCGTGCCGCCCCGGTATCAGCAGGTTGGAGTCACCCGCCGTAACCGCCGCGACGATATTCATCTTTTGGCCCGTGTCGAGGCGTGAGCACTCGCAATAGGCAAGGCAGAGATGGCTCGGCTGGGCCTGTGCCGCGTGGTTGGTGATGTCGTCCACGCGCAGGCAGAGATTGCAACCTCTGCCGTCGATGAACAGCGTGCCGATCTGAAAGGTCGTAGGCCGTGAAAGGGCGTAGAAGTCGCAGAAGGAAACGAAGTTCATCAACAGCCGGTGCAGGTGGCGATGGTAGAGGACGAGGCGCTCCACGTCCGTGAGCGTTTTGAAGTGGCCCGCCGCGTCTTCGTCCTGTTGCGTCAGCGCCTCGAAACGGGACGGGAGGTCGCTGGAGAGCAGTTCTCCAAGCCGTTCCATGCCGAGTTTTTCCACGCCGCTTTCGGGCTTGCGGGCAACCAGTTCCGCATACGGGGCGAAACGCGTTTTGATGGTCTGCCATTTATCGGAGGTCAGCTCGTCCCGTACGCCGAGGAGAGGAACGGCAATCGTATCTTTCAGAGCGATGATCTGATCGCGCCATGCGGGGTTGAGGCCTTTTTCAAGAGGAAGCGGCTGATCCGCCGCGATATGCGCGAGGGGCAGTTCGCGCATGGCCTCGTCATCCGTGTTGAGGGCATGATCGACAAGCTGGGCAAAAATCGTTTCCGGGGCATTGAGCGCATCCGAGGCCCGAACGTCAAAGGCGACAAGCTGACAGCGCGTGAAGTAGTCATCGATTTTGGGTCGTACGGATTGGAAAATCTGGAAGGCCGTGTCCGTACCGGAACCAAGCGGAAACGTGTCCGCATAGGCCGCAAGTTCGTCGAACCACGCCTTGTAATCCTGTATGTTGCGCATGAACGTTTGGGCCAGTTCGAGCGTGGCGCCTTGCTGGCCTCCGGCGTCGGTTGCTCCGCCCGTCGTTGCGACGATGTCTTCGATGAAGCGGTTCATATCGGGATCGAAGGAAGGGTGCGGCGTCATCACGCCGTCGCCGTTGAAGGCGGTCTGTGTAGCCGCGTCAATGGCTTCCGCTATATCCTCCTGCGTGAGAGCCCCCTCTTTTCCACCTTGCGTGAGGATACGGCTTGCTGTGGAATAAAGCAGGCGGCCTTCATCCGTATCCTGCCTGATTTCCTCAAGGGCCAACTCCGGACGGCTTTCGGCCAGCAGTGCCGGATCGCTGAGGCGGTCCACAGTCCAGCGAACGGCGTCGAGAACCTCTTGAATGCGGATGCGCCCGTCCTTGTCGGCGTCAAGCAGTTCCAGCGTCCGTGCGTCGAACTGGAGTTTGTCGATAGGGCAACTGAGCGCGACCCAGAGTTTGGGGTCAAGCTCGTTGAGGTGCAGCAGTTCTTCAGGCGTCCGCAAGGTCACCTGATCCAGACCGCCGATCCTGTGAAACTTCCAATTGAAGGCCGCATGATTGGGCATGGCGTTCTCCTCTAAGCATGGTGTTCTTTTGGCTGTAGCCCGGATCGGGGATGTTTCAAATGAAAATATGCGGGGGGTGGCGTACGGACCGTAGCCTTTTGCGCGAAGAAGACGTACAAACGGGAGACCTCGCCTCAGTGGAGAGGTTTTTCCCTGAAAAGGCGTAACAGAAACCTAAAGGATATGACAATGCCGAAGTTGCAAGCGGCGCGAGTGACGCAATGCGGGCTGGATTTCGCGGTGGTGCTGGTCGACCCCAAGCTGTTTATGAATCCCAGCGAACTGGAAGCGTTTTCGGAACGCGCCCAAGCTCTCTTTCCCGGCGTTCCGGTGGCGATGCTGAGTTACGACGATCTCAAGGTGACCCGCTATCATGGCCCCGATGATGTTGTAGCCTTCCTCAAGCAGGTGCGTGTGGTCAGCCTGCCGTGCGGTCTTTTTCTTGCAGCCCTTGTGCTTTTTGGCAGTGGCACATTTATAGTAGCGGTGGACTTCACCCGTCCGGCTTGTGCCGCTTTCGCCAAACATCAACGCCCCACAGTAGCCGCAGAACAGCTTGGTGGTGAGCAGATAGTCATCCTCTGCCTTTCTACGGGCAGGGGCTTTTTTGTTTTTGGCGATTTTCTTCTGCACATCCTCAAACAGTTCCAGTGGAATGATGGGCGGGATAGCATCCGGCACGACCACATCCCGGAATTTCAGTTCTCCGATGTACCGCCGGTTCTTGAGCATATGTTCAACGCTGTTATAAGTAAATGCACCGCCCACCGGGTTCTTGATGCCGTTTTCGTTCAGCCAGTCCCGAATCTCCTTCATAGTGGAGCCTTCATTGTACTTCTTGAACGATTCAAGCACAAAAGGCGAGGTGAGAGGGTCGATGTGGAACTTCCGCTCGGAATCCAGCGTGTACCCAAAGGTTCCACGGCCACCGTTGCAGCGGCCTTTCAGGATGTTCTCGGTCTGTCCACGCACGACCTTCTCGGCAAGGTCAGCGGAATAATACTCGGCATAACCTTCCAGCACAGATTCCAGAATAATGCCCTCCGGCCCCTCGGAGATGATCTCGGTGGCAGACATGAGCTTGACGCCGTTCTTCTTCAGTTGGGTCTTATACCGGGCACTGTCGTAGCGGTTCCGAGCAAAACGGTCCAGCTTCCAGACCAGCACAATGTCAAACAGCTTCTTGTCGCTGTCCTTAATCATCTGCTGGAACTCCGGGCGGTTGTCCGTCTTGGCGGAGATAGCACGGTCAATATAGTGCTTGACGATGGTGATGCCGTTTTTCTCGGCATAAGCCGTGCATTCCCGGATCTGGCCTTCGATGGATTCTTCGCGCTGGTTGTCCGAGGAATAGCGGGCATAGATCACGGCGGTCATGGCAGGCACCTCACTTTACACATCATTGAACGGTGGAACGTTCATCTTAAGCAATGTTTCGTATAATGTATATACCACAGTTCTGCCCTGATTGCAAGCCCAATGATTTATTTTCATGATTCCAACAGACAAATTGTCTTAAGATTATATTCCGAGCAAAATGTGAAGTCCAAGCCCGGCCACGCCGCACAGGCACATGGTCAGGATGGGATTCCACTTGAGCTTCCGTAGGACAAAAAATGCCGATGCAAAACTGCCGATGCCGATCCAGTCTACGTTGGCGAGCGTCTTTGCACTCTCTCCGAACACCACCATAGACAGTATAGAAAGACCTGCACCAAAGATAAGCGCTACAATGACCGGACGCAGGCAGGCCAGAACACTTTGCAGCAGAGAAATATCCTTGTATTTACGATAGATGTAGGATAGAAGTGAAACAAAGAACAGCGCCGGTGTAATGCAACCTAGTGTTGCAATGATGGCTCCGGGTACCTGCGCGATACGCAAACCAACAAAAGTTGCCGAGTTGACCGCAATGGGACCAGGGGTCATTTCTGCAATCGTGATGAGGTCAGTAAACTCCTGCATCGTCAGCCAGCCATGTTGTTCCACCACTTGGCTCTGGATCAGCGGCATGGCCGCATAGCCGCCGCCTACGCTGAACATACCCACCTGCAAAAAGCTGAGAAAAAGCTGTAAGTAGATCATTTTGCACCACCTTTTTTCCACTGGACCAGAGCCAGCACCACGCCGAATACTGCAGCGGCAAGGATGACCACCACCACATTGACATCAAACACCGTATTTGCGACAAACGCTGCGACCATCAGGGCAATATACACCCATGAGCGGGTCTTCAGCACCTTGCCGCCGAGGTCGAATACAACATCCAGAATGACCGCCGCCACACCAGCCTGCATTCCCTTGAGTAACAACGCGATATAGCGATTGGTGGCAAAAGCATTGTAGAACACAGAAATGACTGAAAGAATGACCATAGGTGGGATGATGGTGCCCAACACTGCCACGATCATTCCAATCAAGCCTTCTACCTGCCAGCCTACCAGAATTGCAGCATTGACCGCGATTGCGCCCGGAGAGGACTGCGCCAACGCTGTCATATCCAGCATTTCCTGTTCATCGATCCAGTGCAGCTCATCTACAAATTTTTTCTTCATAAAGGTCACGATGACAAAGCCGCCGCCGAAGGTAAAGCTGCTAATGTACAGCGTACTCAAAAACAGCTTCCAAAGCCGTGCTAACCGTGTACCGTATGTTTTATTTTCATCCATACAAGTTTTCTTCTCCTTTTTTTGATTTTCGGACAACTATATTCGTTTTCTTACTATTTCAAACAGCTTTTAACTGTTACTGCTTGCGAAAGCCCGTATTTTCCGGTATCCTTGTTTTAAGAACTGCGAAGCACGGAGGGAATCTCTATGAAACATAATACATTTCTCGTCAAGCCAGCGTCCAGCCTGTGCAATCTGCGTTGCCGGTACTGCTTTTATGACGATGTTTCCAACAGCCGAGCCTGCAAAAATATGGGACTGCTTTCCCATGAAATGGCAGGAGAACTGGTTGAAAAGGCTTTTGCAGCCACAGAGGAAGGCGGCAGCGTCCATTTTCTGTTTCAGGGCGGCGAACCGACTCTTGCCGGGTTGGATTTCTTCCGGTTCTTTCTGGAAACGGAGCGTTCCATGCAGCGCAATATCTCTGTGTTCCACAGCATCCAGACCAATGGCATTTGTCTGGATGAAGAGTGGGCTTCCTTTTTCAAAGCCAACTCTTTCCTCGTAGGCCTCTCTCTGGACGGCACACAGGAGAACCATGATCTCTATCGGCTGGACGCAGCTGGGCAGGGCACATGGGATAAAGTAACTCATGCGCTTGCGCTGCTGGATGCCTACAGGGTCGAAACGAATCTGCTCTGTGTTGTGACCGGACAGCTGGCCAGAAAGCCGCAGCGAGCCTTCAAAAGCCTCTGCGAGTTGGGACAGCACAATCTGCAATTCATCCCATGTCTTGACCCACTTGATACGATTGGAGGGCAGGCATATTCTCTAACGCCGGAACTTTATGGTCGTTTTCTGTGCGGCGTCTTTGATACTTGGTATCAGCAGCTGCAACGAGGCAATTATATCAGCGTTCGCAATTTTGAGGACTATCTGCGTATCCTGCTGGGAATGCCGCCTACCTCCTGCGCTTCCTCCGGTTCCTGTGGACATTATCTTACCGTAGAAGGTGACGGAAGCCTTTATCCCTGTGACTTTTATGTTCTGGATGAGTGGAAGCTGGGAAATCTGAGCCACTGTACCGTTGAAGATGCGCTTGATTCTCCCACAAGCCAGACATTTCTGGCACAGGGCCGCAAACGCCCGGCGGAATGCGCAGCATGTGCTTATCAGCTGCTCTGCCGGGGCGGATGCAAGCGAGATTGGGATGCCTCTGGAAGCAACCGCTTTTGCGCAGCGTATAAGCAGTTCTTTGCCTATGTGCTTCCGCGCCTGCATACTGCTGCACATTTTCTGGCACAACAAAACCGATAAAGAGATTCTCCCGGAGAGCAGTACTGCCTCCGGGAGAATCTTTATTTTACCTTTTTGATCTTCCGGATGGAATGGCCATCGTAGAGGATGGGCTTCATGACATAAGTGTAGTTCCGGTCATCGCATTCGCCGGTGGAAATCATCTCCATAAGCCGCAGCGCAAGCTGACGTCCCATTTCAAAGCCTTGTTCCACAGAACAGGTAACGTCCTCCTGTCGATACGTCTCTTCCGAATAGTCAAAACAGACCAGCGAATAATCTTCGGGTACAGTCTTCCCCATTTTCTGCAGAGTTTTCATGACCAGTCGATAGATGATGTAGTTGCAGCAGACGATAGCGGTGCATTTAGGGATGCTCTTCAGAAATCTTTCAATGGAACGGACATAGCTTTCGTTGTGGGCTTCGTCCGAAATACACCACTTGATGTAATCATCGTTCAGTTCCAAACCACGATTTCGCATCGCTTCCGCCATGCCTTGAAACTTTTCTACGCTCTGGTAGTTGTCGTACACGAAGATGCCTGCAATGTGGCTGTGTCCGGCATCCATCAGGCGTCCTATCAACTGATGCGCACATTCAATATCATTGATGGTCACACGCGGACAGCGCAGATTCCGATAAAAATTGTTGTAGAATATCACCGGAATTTTGCGCCGATAAAGTTCCTTGTAGCAGTCAAGATTCGGGCTGAGGATACTCGACTTAACACCGTCCACGATAAAGCCATGAAAATTCTGATGCACCACTGTTTCCAGACAGCGGCGTTCGTTGCAGAACTTGTTATCGGTCAGAAATACGTGCAGATCCACCCGTTCCTGTGTCAGAACGCTGCGCACACCCTCAATCAGCCCCGAATTTGCACTCGTATCCTGACCTTGCAAAACAAGGCCGATCTTATAAAGTGCATCCTCGGTGTTCAAATCGCGCGTCATCACCTTTTCCCGGTGGAAATAGGTGCCGCTCCCTTTGACTTTGTACACGATTCCTTCATTCACCAATCGGTCAATGGCAACTCGAATCGTTTCCCGGCTGACGCCCAGCTTTCGGCAGAGTGCATTTTCCGAGGGCAGTCGTTGATTTCCAGAAAACTTGTTTTCGTCGATATAAGCCAGAAGCCAACGATATACCTGAGCAGATTTTTTCTCAGCAGCCGAGAGCATGGGCAAACGCTCCTTTTCAGTCGGTGATGGTGGGGCGGGTGCCTTCTGCGTGCTGTATCCAGTTCAGCAAGCGCTCACGAAGCTCCGCTTTGACGTCGGCGTATGCAGGATCTGCGACAACATTGTTCAGCTGCCACGGGTCTTTCTGCATATCATAGAGGAAGTCGTCCGCATACACATCAGATGCCGCAGCCTCGCCGCCATTGACACCGGGGGCATAGACAGAGTACATATAATCTGCCGTGCGGATGCAGCGGCCGCAGCGGCTCTCCGAGATTTGGGCGTAGACCTCATTAGCTCTATTATGATTTTTCTTTTCCACAACGTCAAGCAGATTTTCGCCGATCATCTTGTCGCCGACATCCACGCCTGCCAAAGCCAACAGAGTCTTGGGGATGCTCTCGGTGCTGACCAGCTCGGTGACTTCCTTGCCGCCCTTGAACGGGCCGCCGCAGATGACCAGCGGCACATGCAGGCAGCCGTCGTGGCACGAGCGCTTATAGTCATCGTATCCGTTCAGATGGGCGTCGCGGTTGCGGGTCTTGAAATGAGAGCCATGGTCGGAAGCGTAAAGGATAACAGTATTCTCATACAGACCCTTTTCTTTCAGTTTTTCCACCAGCTTGCCGAGGTTCTCGTCGAGGCTTGCGCACTGTCCCAGATAATCCGGATACTCTTCTGCTGCATTGCCGCCCAGAGCCTTCAAGTCTTCGGGGAGGACAAAATCCGCAAATCGCTGCTTCGAGCCGTTGGGGCCTTCGTAGTGGTTGTGGTCATTCTGATGGTGCGGCTCAATTTGGGATACGGTCATGAAGAAGGGCTTTTCGCCGGTGTACTGGTCGAGGTAGTCCAGCGCGAACTGGTTGATGCAGTCAGCACGGTAGCCCTTAAAATCGATGCGGTTGTTGTTCTCGTCGAACACATAGCCGTCGTAGCCGTGGGAGGTAAATTCCAGCACATCGGCTGCACGCCAGTAGCCGGTGTAGCCGCCGCGCAACTCCAACGGAACGGCTGTAATGGTATGGTCAATGGTCGGCTTCTTTTCCAGCTCGCCATCCGAGGCCAGATGCCACTTGCCGACATAGGCAGTTTCGTAGCCGGCATCTTTTTCCATATACTCGCCCAGAGTCTTGATATTCGAGGGCAGCATCAGGTTATTGCGGAAACAGCCTGTCTCAGTGGGGTATTTTCCGGTCTGGAACAGGGCGCGGCAAGGGCCGCACACCGGCTGGGGAGAGAAAGCATTGTCAAATTTTACGCCCTCCTCTGCCAGCTTGTCCAGATTGGGTGTGACGTTGAGCGGCTGGCCGAAGCAGCCGCAGGTATCCCAGCGCTGCTGGTCACTGAAGTAGAAAATAATGTTATATGCCACGGTCTTTACCTCCTTTTACTGTTCCACTTTCGCGTTCTTCGTTTCCTTCATCTTGCCGCGCAGGATGCCGATGATAACCACCACGATTAGCGCGATAAAAATCCAGCAATACACACTGCTGAAGAAGATTTTGGGACTTCCATCCGAGATGAGCAGGGCGCGGCGGAAGTTCGTCTCGGTCATATTGCCCAGCACCATGCCCAGCAGCACAGGGACAGCGGGCAGCTCCAGCTTGCGCATGAACCACGCCATCACGCCGAACACCAGCGCAACGCTCAAATCAAAATAGCTGCTGTTCACCGAGTAAGCACCGGCGAAACAGAAAATCACGATGATGGGGGTCAAGATCTGCTGAGGGATGGAGACGACCTTTGCAAACAGGCTAGTCAGGTATTTGCCCTGCAGGAACATGAAGATGTTCACGAGGATAAGGCCCAGCATGATGGCATACATGATAGCGCCGTCGGTGGTGAACAGCGAGAGACCGGGGTTCAGGCCATTTATCATCAGGGCCGACAACATGATGGCCACGCAGCCGTCGCCGGGGATGCCCAGCGTCAGCAAGGGAATCAGGGTCGCGCCACAGACGGCATTGTTGGCAGACTCAGCAGCCGCAACGCCCTCCACAGAACCGTGGCCGAATTCCTCGGGATGCTTGGACAGGTTCTTCGCAGTGTTGTAGGAGAACCACGAGGCCTCCGACGCACCCGTGCCAGGTACGATACCAACACAGGAACCGATGATAGAACCCATCAGCACTGGTCGGAACATCCGCTTGTATTCATCTTTTGTGATTTTGCCGTCATCATTGCCGATTTTTCCGGCGTGAAGGTTCAACTCATTCCGCTTCAGCTCTGCCTTGCCAATGATTTCCACCAGTGCGAACAAACCGATGAGGGTAACGGCAAGGTCAAGACCCAGATACAGACGGGGAATACCAAATGTAAAGCGGTCATAGCTGGTCATGGGGTCTGCGCCCACACAGGAAATAAGCAAACCAAGGCAGGCGGCGATGATGCCCTTGACAAGGCTCTTACCAGAAACGCCTGCAATAATCGTCATGCCGAACAGGCAGACCATAAAGTACTCCGCCGTGCCGAGCTGTGCCGAAATTTTTGCGACCTGAGGGCCGAGGAAGAGCAGCACCAACGCAGAGAAGATACCGCCAAAGGTAGATGCATAAAGTGCAATTTTCAACGCCGCCTTAGTGCGGCCCATTTTGGACAGCGGATAGCCGTCCAGCATAGTAGCCGCCGCGTGGGGCGTACCCGGCGTGTTGATAAGGATAGCCGATACCGAGCCACCATAGCCGCCTGCGCAGTAAATGCCCAACAGGAACATCATGCCGGGAATCGCACGCATGGTATAAGTGACAGGCAGGAATAGGATGATGCAGAGGATAACACTTAATCCCGGGATGGCCGCGAACACGCAGCCAATAAAGACGCCGAGGTTTATCCAGATGATATTTTCGAGGGTGAAAAGCAGCCCGGAGGCCGGGCCGATAAAGTCAAACAAACCCATATTCTGCCTCCTCAGAAACTAACATTCAGCACAAAGTGGAATACGACCCAAATCAACACAGCCATTGAAACTGTGATGGCATAGTAAAGGGGTTTCTTGCAGCGGAAAAAGACCAGAAATGCCAGTGCGCAGAATACAGCGCCCACAACAAACAGATCCGTGACCTCTGCCAGCAGATAAGTGACCACCAGAATGAGGACGATGACGAGTGCTTTTGTTTCCACCAAAAGATTCAGCGTTTTAGTTTTGGTCGGGCGGTGCATCACCATGTTGTATGCCTCGCGGCCCACCAGAAGGGCGCTCATGGCCAGCATGAGCCAAATCAGCATCGTCGGGAAAGCGCGGCCATTCACAACGTCTTTTTCCGAGATCTGCACCTGCTGCGGCATGATGAGCAGCAGCACGATGCCAATGACCAGAAACAGAATGCCGCAAATCAGGTCTACCGGGTACTCGATGTTCTTCTGTTCGAGCTTTGCGCCCCATTCATCCAGTTTTGCTTCGGCACGTTCTATCAGATTTTTCACTTGTTTCAACTCCTTTTGAAAACATAAAAGCAGGGAGAAGGGGATGTCCCCGTTCCCCCTGCTTCAGCTTTTTGTCGCTATGAGGGCTTTTTATCAGCCTACCACGATGTCCTTATACTGCTCGACGATGCTCTTGACGTTCTCAATGTGAGCCTT
>OGYW01003541.1_pt1 | contig 10253 bp, 10 predicted proteins | sample 1576621 | NCBI WGS metagenome assembly OGYW01 (sample SAMEA3541528, study PRJEB24748) | human gut metagenome | biome: human gut; feature: human-associated habitat; material: faeces | place: China | collected 2012
TTTCTTCTTCCTGTTCCGTAATATTTTGCGTTAGCCACTGTTATTTCCTCCTTCTACCTAAAATGTAAGAACTTCCGGCTTCTGAGCCTGATTTGCATGCTCTGGTCCAGCGTATACATGAAGTTTCTTGATCATATCTCTTCCCATAGGTCCCTTCGGGAGCATTCCTTTAACAGCAAGCTCGATAACCTTCTCTGGCTTCTTAGCAAGAAGCTCAGCAAGTGTAGTCTCTCTCATTCCTCCAACGTAGTCAGAGTGATTGTAGTAAATCTTCTGCTGTAATTTCTTTCCTGTTACTTTAACTTTCTCAGCGTTAACAACGATTACATAATCTCCTGTATCGATGTGCGGTGTATATTCCGGTTTGTTCTTTCCTCTAAGTACTTTTGCGATCTCAGATGCAAGACGTCCAAGTGTAGCGCCTTCAGCGTCAACCACATACCATTTTCTTTCAATCTTGTCAGGGTTAGCCATATAAGTTTTCATGGGTGTTCCTCCTATAAAATCATCAGATAACATTTACTTGCCTGTATATGTGAAATCAGCACACTCCGGGGCTATGGCGTATACTGTTTCTCCTTTAGTCATGCTGTAATATTATAATCCCTGCTCTCACACATGTCAAGCTTTTTTGTAAAACCTCTTCCCTTATTTTATAAAACCTCTTTCCTTATTTTCACAAAATCTATCATACTATTTACAAATCTTATCGTTTCCCCTGCATTTCTCAGCACTTTTTTCAATTTTCCGCTATCGCATTTTCCGCCAATAAAATTTCCTGTTCGATTTCTACTCCTTTTTCCAAAATACACTTTTTAAGCTCTTCTAATTCTCCCGCATTAAGCTTTTCCAATTTTTCTTTCTTTTTCTCTTCCAGAGGAATGCCCGCTCCTCTTTCAAGCGCTTCTTGAAATGCTTCTCGATCCATTTTATACGGCTTCAATTTCGGAAAAATATTTTTCTTATTAAACCGGAAAATACGAATGCCTCCCATATCCATATCTCCCCAATGAAAATACTGTATCTCTCCTTCCGCCACTTCCATTAATCTTTTCAAAAAAATCCGTTCTTTCGGAGAATAAAATCCATGACAGAACAGATAAAGCGTATCCTCTCTGTATTTCATTTCTTCATAATTTGCCTTATTTTCAATCGTTACAATTCTTTGGACTCCTTTTATAGAAACGGGAAAGGCACGTTCCAATGTCTGCGAATTAATCACTGTTCCGTATTGATTTTGAGATGTATCTATTTCATATTCCTTTTCCCTCGCCTTATCTTCTATATACTCCTGTCCGCCCTTTAATTTATACAGAAGCGGACCTTTCCATTCCATCACCTGTGCATAACTGAGAATTCCATGAACGCTTAATATCTCATCGTCAGTCATCCCCTCTTCATACAAAGGTGATCTGACCAGTACTTTCACCACTTTTTTCTCATAATCTTTTTTAAAACGCTTAGAGTCATTAAGCACAGCAGCACTGAATACGCGCATCCACAGAGATTTTTTCAAATTCACAACTGCATTCAAACATCGGAAAAAATCAACGTCCTCCATATCGGGTGATTTTACGATCTCCCCAAGTTCCAACCGTCTTATGATCTCATCATAATAACCTTCCAAAAAACTGCCTTGTACCTCAGCGCGCAGTTGTTCTATTTGTTTTATATAACGAAGCTGCTGCTTTCTTGGATCTTCAATTCCTTCTTTTTCGCACAGCTTTGGAATGACATCTATGGAATAATAGATTTTTTTCATATCCGCGCCCAGATTGCTTTTTTCTGTCCGGATATATCCGCTTTTCTCCAACTCATCAGCCTGTCTGATCAGCTCAGGCAAGCCACCTGCTGCCTTGATCATTTCTCTGTCCGGTTTCGGATGTTTCATGCCTGTCAGCGTTCCCGCCCGATAAGCTTCACTTTTTTCCGCTTTCCCAATAATCCACTTTGCCAACAAATTGCCGCTCATATGCGATTCAACATTTTCCTTCCTTTTTATCAACTTTTAACTATTGCTCCATCATCCAAAAACATTTCTACACCTCTTCCGATCTGCTTTCCCCTGCGATCATATCGAGATAATTTCCTTTGTCAATATGCATCATCGTAACCTGATTTCTAAACCTGCGGAAGCCGTATACGCTGTCCACATTTCGGATCAGAGACTGAAGTCTTTCATCCGGCACGCAGACAATCAACTGAAGTTCCAATTCTCTTGCGTATTTTAAGCAGACTTCGCTTCGCTCCTTATCCATTTTTGAAAATGCCTCATCAAGAAGAACAAGGCGAATCTTTGAATCCCGATTACTCTGCTGCATATAGAGCATTGCGAATCCTGCAAGAAGCGCCACATATTTCGGGTTCTGTCCCTCTCCTCCGGAATCGACGCCCGCCATGTCGTCCACATAATTTTTCTTCTCGATCCCGTTTTCATCGATAGATTGTTCATACATATTAAAGTCCAAATAGTTTCTGTAGTCAGCAAAGCGTTCCATTTCATTTTTGTGCTTTTCACGCCCTGCCCCGTCTTCCTCTCTGGACGGCATGAATTTCTCGGTAAGAAGTCCGATCTTCCTTTCATATTTTCTGAAAAATTCATCTTCCATCAAACTCATCTGACCGTCAAACCCACTATGATCTATTACTTTGCTGTCCAGTTCTTCTGCCATAAGCATCTCATAAAACTGTCCGTTTTCATTTTTTGCCGGAGAGATATCAATCTGATAAATGCTGTCCGAAAAACGGATCTGCGACAGCATTTTATTGATCTGACGCCGATGTCTGTATGCCGACTTGATTTCCCCGTGTATCGTTGCGATCACGTTATCGCGCAGAGAATGGTACACGAGCTCGTATTGTTTTTCAAATTCTTCTTTATATTTCGGCTCAAAATCTTTTCTGCATCGCTCCAAAACTTTGTCGTAAACTTCATTGTCATGTTCTACACCTGAAAATCCATATGCGGGATATGTATTGTTAAATGCATTTCTTGATTTTATCCGCTCATCCTGAAGTTTTGTTTCTTTCTCAAAAAGCCTCTCCGCCATCACTGTCATCTCTTTTTTATAAGCCGCTTCGCTCTTCGTTTCCAAAGCCGACCTCACTTCGGCAAATATCTCATCATTCGGAACATATCCCTTCATCAAAAAATCGAGTCTTTCTTTCAGCGCTTTAATTTTCTCTTCCAGTTTGCCCTTTTTCTTCCCTGTTTCGATTTCTTTTTCTCTTAATCTTCCTGCCGTCTGTTCTTTTTCTTCAATCCGGCTTGTAAGTTCTTTCGTTTTAGCCTGCAGTTCTGCTGCCAAAGTTCCGTTTTTCAGTTCTTTGATTTCTTCTTTGAGCCGGTCTTGGCGGCGGTAATGATCGGCCAGTTCGTCTGCCGCACCCGCAAGACGCATCAAATGTTCCGGTTCCTGACCGAACCGTTCAAATTGCCGGGCTTCTTTCAACGACTCTTCCGTCTGACGATCTGCGATCAGCGAACTTTGAAGATCTATAATTTCCTCCTGCAGCTCTCTTAGCTTTGCCTTCGATACTTTTGTACCGATACATGCATTTTTCGTATAATCCTTCCTGCGCAGATGCCGGAACATATATCCGCTGTACGAATAACAATCCGGTGTGACTCCGTCTTTTACCGTACTTAACTCTTCCACCGTCTCACATTTTTGTATTCTTCCAAGATAACGTTTCAAGCACCGGTCAACATATCCGCTTTCTGCGTGTACCGCTTCATATAGCGAGTTTTCGTCCGCTTCCGGAGAATCCTTTTGAACCGCCTCACTATTGATCAGATCAACTTCTTCAAACTGCTGCATCCTGCGAAATATTTTCGCTGCATCAAGAGCGTATGCCGGTTCTGTAATCATACTTTTTTTAATCCTGCCAAGCCGTCCTTCGATCGCATTTTTCCATTTTTCATCCGTAATATCAAACAAATCCGCGAAAATATGAACTTCGATTTTCCTTCCGTACCTGTCGCTCAACGCACGCTGCAGTTCCTGTCTCGCCTTTTTCAATTCCAACGGATACGGTTTTCTGTCGTTTTGGAGATCTTCGACAGCATCTTGTTTTTCTTTGATGTCTTTTTCCGTTTCATGGATCGAAATACGAAGTTCCGACAATTCATTTGTAATATTATCAAGGGCCAAGTCAAGATGTGTCCTCAGTTCTTTACATAACTTTTCCGTAAGCGCTCCGCCTCGTATTTCCTGAATAAGCTGAAGAGCTCTGTTGCTCACATAATCAGTGACAACATCCTCTTCTTCCCATCGTTTCAATCCTTTCACGATCTGCCGCCACTGTGCCGAATTATCCGCCAGAAGAGCAATTCTGTATTCTAAATCTTTTAGTTCCTGTTCTTTCTTTCCATAATCGCTGTTATTTAATTCTGCCTGTACCCGGGCTCTTTCATCCCGTATCGTCTGCAGTTCGTCCTGAAGTATCTTCTGTTCTTTTTTCGCCTCGTCCGCTTCTTTTTCAACGGATTCCAACTCACTTTCCCGTCCTTTGAGTCGAATTATATTTTCCTCGATATCAATGCATTTGAGCACTGTTTCCGTTCGTACTTTCTCCGCACGCACATTCGTCAGTTCTCTGTCATATACTTGGATCTTATCCAGCATTTCGATCCGTTTTTCCAGATCTTCCACCCGTTCTTTGATCTCTCTGTACGCGCCAAGCTGTTCACTGATCGTCGCCACCGTATCTTCTTTCGTTTTCGGAAACATATAATCTCTTATAAACTGACCTGTTCCACTCGTCATTTTCAGAGCAATGGCGCTTTTTTCCATCGTGATCATACGACCTTGTTCTACCTGACCGAAGATTTCCCCGTACAGCGTATAAAGATAAGCTTCTTTCGACGGATACACTTTATTTACTTCACCCCGGCCTCTGTTATCGGCGCTTCTGCTTCTTTCTTCCGTAAGTTTTCTAATCTGTGCGATCGAATAAGGTACGTTATTTTCCAAATATTCATCCTTTGGAATTCTTCCCGAATGACTGAAATAAGTATATTTTTTCAGATCCGTATCCCCTTTTGCCACCTCGAACGCCGCCCCGACACAAGTCACAATATGAGTGGCGGTATCTTCAATCTCAAGAACAATCTGTGAACAAAAATCAACGTCTCCCCTGTTTGCCGTTCCGTCTTTTTGCGCTCCTCTAAGATAGCTTAAAACGCTTCTCTTGTTTTTAGAATCATCTGCCGCTTTATTCAGAAAATTAGCAGACACACTCCCATACAGAACAACCTGTATCGCATCCATAACCGTCGATTTCCCCGATCCGCTCTTTCCGCTGAAAAGATTCACATACTCGTGGAATTCCAACATTTTATGGCTGATGCCGCCCCAGTTATTGATCAGCATTCTTGTAAAAATTTTCTTCGGCTGTTTCATATCCGTCTGCCTCCTCTCTATATTCTTCAATCAAATCATTCATATCTTTCGCCGTCACATACAGATTGATCGTACTGTAAATATAGATCGGCGTATCGTCTTCTACGTCCCTCACCGCTCCCGGCACGTCGATGATCTGATGAAGCCGCATCAGATAAAGAGAAGCTTTCCATTCATCTGCCTTCAATTTTCTTACGATCAGGTTCGTATTCTTTCCGTATTCGCGCATTTCTTTCAGCGTTGTCACAGGAGCGTTTAACCCTTCTCCCATAATTTTATCTTTATAGATCAGTTTTATGATAAGAAGGATCACCGTTTCTGTCATATTCAGTTTTTCCCTTGCAGCTCCGTCGCCTGTCAAACAGAAAATATGCTCTTGTGCATCATGCGTAAGCTCACATCCAAGTACCGAAAGATAGTCTTCTATAAAATGTCTGTGCCGGACACAGATTTCATACTGTACATTATCTTTCGGCACAAGTGTTGCCGGATCATATTTCACCTGCAAAATACATGTCTGGCGAAACAACGCCTGTATCGTCTTTTTTATCTGTTCCCCTTCTGTGATAGAAATACTTTCCAAATACTCAAACATGACTTAGTCCTCTCTTATTTCCAGCGTTGAAAAACGCATTCCCTGTTCGGTTTCTTCTTCCTCTCCTACGGTGATCTCCCCACTGCCAAACGCATTTTCCGTCGCTTCCTGCCATATAAAAAACAATTTTTCCAAATCTTCAGCCGACCGAACCGTCTGCCGCGTAGTTCTAAATACGTTTCCGACACTGTTTCTTTCTTTGAACTCCTGCAGCTCTTTCCTTGTATAAAGCGGTTTTAAGACAAACGACTCCAAATTTTCTTCCGCCTGTCCGCCTTCCGAAACAGTAGCCGGAACAAACGCTTCTCTCCCTTTTTCTTTCCGTTTGTACAGACTTTCATCCGTCAACGCTCTGTGAGGTCTGCTAAGGCGGATACGCTCCGCCAGTTTTTCCGATATTTCTTCTTTTCTCCTGCTTTTATTCAACAGATCTACAAGCGCAACCGTACGGTCTTCTTCTGCTCCTTCCTGAAGAACGTACCGTATTCTCGCAGCCGCCCTGGACGCAAAAATCGTCTTCTGTTCGATCAGTTTATTATATCTTCTTTCGATCGCATCAAACTGCCTTTCGATTCGTATCAGCGTATCTGCCGCTTCCTCGCACATTGCCGCCGCCCGTTCCAGCCGCAGTTCTTTTATTTTCTCCGCCTCATCTGTTTTTTTCGGATCTTTAACTTTTCCCGCGTTTTCTTCGTCTTTCATCTTCTTTTGACGGACCTCTTCCAGTTCCCGCAACAGTTTCAGCCTGCTCATATCATTTTCCTGTAAATTTCTGTCAAGCAGTTCTTTAACAGCTTCTTTATATCGATAAAAACTGTCCGTTGTCGTCAAGATCGCATATTTTCGGCTGTCACTGTTATTGATCTCCTTTACAAGGACGTCCTGTATTCCCCGAAAATCTTTCTGACGGGACAGTTCATCAAAATACCCTCTCATACCGTCCTGCATATTTACAAGCATCTGCACAAGCTTTTTGGAAACACGAAGGGCGCTTTTTAAAATCTCATTATTTTTTTCTTTATCGGAACTATATGTATACAGATGGCTGTATATCGTCATAACGCTTTCCCGCTCTTCGCTCTCTTGTTCATCAAGCAGACTCCTAAACAACTCCACATACATCTGACTATATTCAGGAAATGTCACAACGTAACTGTTCAAAGCCTCGTCATAGTCCTGTTTCAGCCATCCCCACTCCTGAAAATGTTTCAGACACACGGACGCCATATTAGAACGTGTAAGAAACTCTCCCTCTTCATCATAATTTTCCTCATCCTACAGAAGAGCCGCTGCCGCGATCTTTTCATTCATAACTGCCCTGCACTCTTTTTCCGTCAATCCAAGCACGGAATAAGACAGACTCATTTCCTCATAGATTGCCGTGAGAAACAGCATATAGTAATCCGTATATTTACTTGAAAATAATTTATAAAAATCTTTGGGGATCCTTTCCATCAAACTCATTTTTTACCGTTTTTACTTCCTTTATCTTTGTTTTTGTGCCTTTATTCAGTATATCTACTACACTTTTTAATGTCAATTCTGCCTTGATATGTTACAATCTACCTATCAACAGTTGGCTGTACAGATGTCCGTTTACGAGGAAACATATATCTGATCACAGCAAAAATATAATAACTGAAAGGACTGAAATTATGTGGGCTTACAATGAAACTTTTTATCAGATTTATCCGATCGGCTTCTGCGGCGCGCCGACGCACAATGACGGCGTGACAATGCACCGGATTTTGAAAATTGCAGACTGGGCCGGATATCTCGAAGAGCTCGGGATCGGATCGATCATTCTAAATCCGATTTTTGAATCAGATAATCACGGCTATGACACAAGAGATCTTACGAAGATCGACTGTCGCCTCGGAACGAACGAAGATTTCCAAACAGTATGTGAAACGCTTCATTCGCACAATATCAAGATCATGCTCGACGGGGTATTCAATCACGTCGGCAGAGGTTTTTGGGCATTTCAGGATGTGTTAGAGAAGAAATGGTCCCCTTTTAATAAATCAATCTTCTTGTGTGTCCTTTTGAAATTCTAAAATATCGCCGGGTTGACAGTCTAATGCGTCACAGATGGCATTTAAGGTTGAAAAGCGAATAGCACTTACCTTTCCGGTCTTAATTTTGGATAAGTTGACATTTGCAATACCAACCTTTTCGGATAGTTCGTTTAAGCTTATTTTTCTATCTGCCATCATTCTATCAAGCCTTAAAATTATTGCCATATCATATCTCCTTTATAATGTTTCATCTACCTCTTGCTGCAACTCACATTCATAACCCTTGATATAAGCTCAACAGAAGAAAAAGTCAATACTGGAGTCTAGTTTTAACAGAGCTTCCTTCGCATCGGCAGCTTCTTTGACAATAAAACCATTTCTACATAATAGAATACGAAGAATTTCACGAATTTCCGAATCATCATCTACAATTAAAATAGTTTCTGGCCCTTTTTCTTTTTCTGTTACCAAATATGACCACCTCATTTCAATATAAAACTTGTAATTCCTTTACGCTAAAATACTATATTTTCATCTGCATCTTATCCTTTTTTACAAACTACGCAGAGCCATCCTTTTTTATTTTTGTGTATTTTTATGTCTGTAAAACCTGCATCCTCCAAAGATTTTTTTATTTGTTCAGAATTGTATATTTTCATTCCTTGTATAATCTTAGTCCACTTTTCTTCTTTGGAATTTTCGCCATTTGATTCGTTGCAAATCATAAAAGTTCCGCTGCCTTTCAAAACTCGATATACTTGCTTAAATGCCTCATTAATATCAGGCCAAAAATATATTGTTTCAAACGCAGTAATTATATCAAAAGTTTCATTTCCGAAAGGAAGTTTCATTACATTACCTTGCAAGATTTCGCAACGCTTATTTTCTATTTCTGCCTTATTGATTTTTTGGGATTTTATTACACTAATTTCTGAATAATCAATACCAGTCACTTTGCCGTATGGAGTTTTTGCCAATAGCTTTTTTACATTTGCTCCACCGCCACACCCAATATCCAGACATATGTAATTATTTCTAATTTCTATATGCGTAAATCCCCATTCAGCCATAGATGAATGTCCGGTATTCATCATATTAACCATAATTTTGCCGCCAATCCCTTTGGGCTTACAAGTATTTTGAAAAAAAGACATACACAATGCTCCCTTCATAGTTAGCTTTAGCTAACCACATTATATCACACTTTCTTTTTGCGGACAACGAGAATTTTATTTCCTTTTTTCTCTTTACTCTTTATGATTACTTTCCCACCTGCTCAATCATCTTCTTCGCTAACTGCTGGAACAGGTCGGCAGTTTCGTTGTCTATCGGCGCAAGCTGTCCGATCTGTCCTGCAACCATCGCCGTAACATCCTCAATGGAAAGCGGGTTTTGTTTCTGCTCCGCCAGTGCGTCCCGCATGGCTTGGAACATAGCGGCGGTCACAGCTTCTCCCGGCTGTTCCCCGTTGTCTATGTCTTTCTTAATGTCCCGCAGGATAGCCAGGAACACATTTTTGATTTTTTCAATCTCCGCTTCATGTTCCCCCATCTTTTGGGCGTTCAAAAGCTGTAAATCCTGCTTTGCTTCCGCCCGGTGTTCCGGGTGTTCTTTCATCAGGTCGGACAGGGAAGCCGTTGCTATCTCGATAAGCTGGTTTCTTGCTGTTATCCCCTTTGCCGCCGTGTCCTGAAAATAAATCCGTATCAAATCTATCAGCTTGGGAAAATTCCTGTGTTCCAGTAAGCGATTGAGTATTTGCACATCAACAGCACCCGTCACAAGCCCCCTCACGGCTCCCTCTGACAAGCCTAATTCAGAAATATCATAGCTCTTACGGACGCTCACGGTGGACAAGCCCAGTATGTAGTCTGTCGATACCTTAAATTCCTTTGCCACACCGATGAGAATATCACTGCTGACCGTTCTCGTTTCGCCGCTGACAATGCGGCTCAACTGGGAAGCGGAAACGCCTATCTTCTCCGCAAGTTCCTTTTGTGTGATGTGGTTCCCGTTGCATAAATCGGAAATCCGCTGTCCGGGTGTTCCGGGTAAAGCCATAGACACGCACCTCCTCCGCATACTTCCATTATACAAGATGATTGCAAAAATGCAATTTCCAAAGTGTAAACTTCATCAAAATGCAATTCTCGCAAAATTCCGGGGATTGCATTTTTTTCGTGTAGACTTAGGGTAGTTCATCGATGGACAGCACCTTGAAAACAGAATGACCGT
>OGYW01003544.1_pt1 | contig 10248 bp, 7 predicted proteins | sample 1576621 | NCBI WGS metagenome assembly OGYW01 (sample SAMEA3541528, study PRJEB24748) | human gut metagenome | biome: human gut; feature: human-associated habitat; material: faeces | place: China | collected 2012
CTCCGCGCAAAGTGTTTTTTGCGACGTATACGCCGCCGCAAAAAACGGATTACATCTTATTCGCGGCGCTGCGGCGCCGTGAACTCTGTGAGACTTTTTGCCGTCAGCTCGGCCCGCATCGGATAGTATACATTCATATGCATAGTGCGCTTTGTTCGTAACATGGTTAGAAACGCGGAGCGAACTCGTTTTGCGTCCGAAGCGGCCACGACGGCGCAGCTGGCCACAATTTCAATAATGAAAATGAGATGCACAGAATATTAAAATTCCACTATCCGGTAAAACGACCGCTAAAAACACTGTATTTCCAAGAAAACCACCAAAATCCGCTAAAAAATCAGAAAAAGCCCTTGCGTTTTTCGGGAAGGCTATGCTATAATCAGTTCACCTGAGCAGCCCGAGCTGCTTCCCGGAGCCGAAGCTCGCGGACTGTCCCCGGCACGAAGATAGGAAACGAAAAGCATGTATGCACAGGAAGGCATACGATCCCTCCACGGGGGATCGTATGCCTTTTTATTTTTGCCACACGGAGGTTGAGGATCTATGGATCTGAAAGAATTTTTCCGCCAGCACCCCAAGGCGGCCATCGCCTTTTCCGGCGGCGTCGACTCGAGCTATCTGCTGTACGCGGCGCTGCAGTGCGGCGCGGATGTCCGCGCCTATTACGTCAAGGGCGCGTTCCAGCCGCAGTTTGAGCTGGATGACGCGCAGCGTCTTGCCCGCGACATTCACGCGCCGATGACGGTGCTGCGCGCGGACGTGCTGCGGGACGAGACGGTGACGGCCAATCCCGCCAACCGCTGCTATTACTGCAAGAAGGTCGTGTTCTCCTCGATTGCGCAGGCCGCGTTGGCCGACGGGTACACGGTGCTGCTCGACGGCACGAACGCGAGCGACGACGCAGGCGACCGCCCCGGCATGCGCGCGCTGCAGGAGCTGCAGGTGCTCTCGCCGCTGCGCCTGTGCGGCCTGACGAAGCCGGAGATCCGGCGGCTGTCGAAAGAGGCGAGGCTATTCACCTGGGACAAGCCCGCCTACGCGTGTCTCGCCACGCGCATCCCGACGGGGGAGAAGATCACCGCCGAGAAGCTCAGCGCGACGGAGAGCGCCGAGGGCGAGCTGTTCGCTATGGGCTTCACCGACTTCCGCGTGCGCTGGTACGCGGGCGCGGCGCGGCTGCAGTTCCCGGCGGTACAGCTGCCGCGTGTGCTCGAGCGGCGTGAGGAGATCCTGACGAAGCTGAAAAAATACTATCCGGCGGTGCTGCTGGATCTGGAGGTGCGCGGATGAACAGCGACACGAGAAGAACGCTTGAGGCGCTGAAAAGCGGCGAGATCACCGTCGACGAGGCGATGCTCGCCATCAAGAAGGAGCCTTTCGCCGACATCGGCTATGCCAAGGTCGACCTCCACCGCGGCATCCGGCAGGGCGCGGCCGAGGTGATCTACGGCGTGGGCAAGACGGCCGCGCAGATGATCGGCATCCTAGGCGTGATGCTCAAAAACGGCGTGAAAACGATTCTGATTACGCGTCTTTCGCCCGAATCGGCGGCGAAGATTCAGGAGGTGTACCCGGCGCTCGACTACCGTGCGGGCGAGCACATCGGCATCTACGGTGAGATGCCGGAGCCGACGGGGCTCGGCAAGATCGTCGTCGCGACGGGCGGCACGTCCGACATCCCCGTGGCCGAGGAGGCTGCGCTCACCGCAGAGGTACACGGCAACGAGGTTGTGCGGCTCTATGACGTGGGTGTCGCGGGGCTGCACCGGACACTGGCACATCTGGACGAGCTCATGAGCGCGAGTGTCATCATCGCCATCGCTGGCATGGAGGGCGCACTCGCCAGCGTGATCGGAGGTCTTGCCGACTGCCCGGTCATCGCGGTGCCGACGAGCGTGGGCTACGGCGCGTCGTTCGGGGGCGTCTCGGCGCTGCTGTCGATGCTCAACTCCTGCGCGAGCGGCGTGTCCGTCGTGAATATCGACAACGGCTTCGGTGCGGGCTACCTCGCCAGCATGATCAACCACATTGGAGGGACGAAATGAGAACGCTTTATCTCGACTGCGGCATGGGCGCGGCGGGCGACATGCTGACGGCGGCTCTGCTGGAGCTGCTGCCCGATCCGGAGGGCTTTGTAAAGGAACTGAACGCGCTGGGAATCCCCGGCGTGGAGTACGTCCGCGAGGACGCGGTCAAATGCGGCATCGGCGGCACGCACATGTCGGTGAGAATCCACGGCGAAGAGGAGTCCGAGGAGATGCTCCGCCATCATCACGAGCATGAACACCATCATGAGTATGACCATGACCATACGCATGACCACGGCTACGGCGAGCACCACCATCACCAACACAGCGGCCTGCACGATATTGAGCATATCGTGCGCGGGCACCTGCACCTGCCGCAGCAGGTGCAGGACGACATCCTCACGGTCTACGGCCTGATTGCCGAGGCGGAGAGTCACGCGCACGGCATGCCGGTGGAGGAGATCCACTTCCACGAGGTCGGCACGATGGACGCCATCGCCGACGTGACGGCGGTGTGCCTGCTGATGAATCGGCTGGCGCCGGATGAGGTCGTCGTCTCGCCGATCCACGTCGGGAGCGGGCAGGTGCGCTGCGCGCACGGGATTCTGCCCGTCCCCGCACCGGCGACGGCGTTTATCCTGCGGGACGTCCCGATCTACGGCGGGACGGTGCAGGGCGAGCTCTGCACCCCGACGGGCGCGGCGCTGCTGCGCCATTTCGCCACGCGCTTCGGCGCGATGCCGCCCATGCGCGTGCAGGCCATCGGCTACGGCATGGGCAAGAAGGACTTCGAAGCGGCGAACTGCGTGCGCGCGATGCTCGGCGAGAGCGGCTCGGCGGGCGACACCGTGACGGAGCTGAGCTGCAACGTCGACGACATGACGGGCGAAGCCGTCGGCTTCGCGCTGGAAGAGCTGCTCGCCGCGGGCGCGCTCGAGGCGTTCACGGTGCCCGTCGGGATGAAGAAGTCCCGCCCGGGCGTGATGCTCTGCGTCCTCTGCCGCGAGCAGGACAGCGAGCGCATCGCGGGGCTGATGCTGCGCCACACGACGAGCATCGGCGTGCGCGCCCACAGCTGCCGCCGCTATGTGCTCACGCGCCGGATCGAAACGGTGCAGACGCCCTACGGCGAGGTGCGCCGCAAGCTCTCCGAGGGCTATGGCGCGTCCCGCGTGAAATATGAATACGATGATCTGGCCCACATCGCACGCGAGACGGGCCGCACGCTCGACGAAGTCCGGTCGGAGCTGACGCACTGACCGATAAAATAAATGCCCCCGGCCTGTCAGCAGCAGACCGGGAGCGGTACCCGCACAGATCGAATCAATCAAGGCGGTAACTGCATTATAGCACGACTGCCGGAAAAAGAAAGGAAATTTTTTATGAAAAAAGCCATGTCTTTGCTGCTGGCGCTGGTGATGGTGCTGTCGCTCGCGGCCTGCGGAAGCGGCGGAAGTGCCGACGACAACAGCAGCGGCACCACCCTTGTCTACGGCTCCGCCGACTATACGCGCATCAACCCCGCGATGGATGAGCACGGGGAGATCAACCTCCTACTCTTCAACGGCCTGACCGCCCACGACGGCAACGACCAGATCGTCCCCGGCCTCGCCGAGACGTGGGACTATGACGAGCAGACCTATACCTATACCTTCCACCTGCGCGAGGGCGTGAAGTGGCACGACGGCGAGCCGTTCACGGCGGATGACGTCAAGTTCACCATCGAGGCCATCATGGACCCCGAGAACGGCTCCGAGAACGCGCCGAACTACGAGGACGTCGAGGAGATCACCGTCATCGACGCGCAGACCGTCGCTTTCCGTCTCACCGAGCCGAACGTGGCGTTTCTGGAGTATATGACGATGGGTATCCTCCCGCAGCACCTGCTCGCCGGGCAGGACATGCAGGAGTCCGACTTTTTCCGCAGCCCCGTCGGCACCGGCCCGTATAAGCTCGAGAGCTGGGACGCGGGCCAGTCGATCGTGCTGGTGAAGAACGAGGACTACTACCTCGGCGCGCCGAAGATCGACCGCGTGATCTTCAAGATCGTCCCCGACGACAACGCGCAGGCCGTGCAGCTGCAGTCCGGCGAGCTGGATCTGGCGCTGCTTGACCCGAAGAACGCCCAGAGCTTCGCCGGTACGGACGGCTATACGCTCTATGACATGACGACGGCGGACTACCGCGGCATTCTCTTCAACTTCGCCAACGACTACTGGACGGCGAACCGCGACATCATCCCCGCCATCTGCTATGCCATCGACCGGCAGGCGATTGTCGACTCCGTCCTCCTCGGCGAGGGCATGCCCGCCTACGGCCCGCTGCAGCGGAACATCTACAACGACGAGAGCGTCGAGCACTACGATTATAACCCCGACAAGGCACGCGCCATCCTCGAGGGCGCGGGCTGCACGCTGGGCTCGGACGGCTTTTATACCCGCGGCGGCGAGCAGCTGGCCTTCACGATCAGCGTCATGTCCGGCGAGCAGGATCGCATCGACATCGCGCAGGCCGCGGCGCAGCAGATCCGCGCGATCGGTATCAACTGCACCGTGGAGATCCCCGCGCAGATGGACTGGGGCGGCCAGATGGCCTGCCTCATCGGCTGGGGCAGCCCCTTCGACGCGGACGACCACACTTATAAAGTCTTCGGCACCGATAAGGGCGCGAACTACTCGAGCTATTCCAACGCCGCCGTCGACGAGGCGCTGACCAAGGCGCGCCAGTCCGATGACCCGGCGGTGCGCAAGGCGTACTACGCCGACTTCCAGCAGGCGCTGGCGGCCGATCCGGCCTATGCCTTCATCTGCTACATCGACGCGAACTACGTCGCGAAGTCGAACATCAAGGGCATCGACACGGACACGGTGCTCGGGCACCACGGCGTCGGCATCTTCTGGAACATTCAGAACTGGGAAATCGCCTGACCAAATAGGAGACAAATAAAAAAACGGGCGGGGCTGGCAGCAGCCCCTTTGCCCGTATCGGGAAGAGGACGGACTATGGCGGCATTACTGGAAGTGGAAAATCTGGCGGTGAGCTTTTACCCGGCGGCGGGCGAGGTGCAGGCCGTGCGCGGCGTGAGCTTCTCGCTGCGGCAGGGGGAGGTACTCGCCGTCGTGGGCGAGTCCGGCTGCGGCAAGAGCGTCCTCTGCAAGAGCATCATGGGGCTGCTGCCGGACGTGGCGCGCATCAAGTCCGGGAGCATCTGCGTGCGCGGGGAGGAGCTTGTGGGAAAGTCCGAGTGCGAGCTGCAGAAGCTGCGCGGGCGGCTGTTTTCCATGGTGTTTCAGGATCCCATGACCTCGCTCAACCCGACGATGACGATCGGCGGCCAAATCGCCGAGGCCGTGCGCGTCCACGCGCCGGGGCTTTCGCGCGCGGCCATGCGGGAGCGGGTGCTGGAGCTGATGCGCCTTGTCGGCATCGACCGAGCGGAGGAGCGCATGAAGCTCTGCCCGCACCACTTCTCCGGCGGCATGCGCCAGCGCGCCGTCATGGCCATCGCCCTCGCGGGCTCGCCTGCGATTCTCTTCGCCGACGAGCCGACAACGGCGCTCGACGTGACGATTCAGGCGCAAATCCTCGACCTGCTGCGCGAGGTGCAGCAGCGGCTTGGGACGGCGACCGTGTTTGTGACGCACGACCTCGGCGTCGTGGCGCGCGTGGCCGACCGCGTGGCCGTCATGTACGCGGGGAAGATCGTCGAGACGGGGACGGTCGACGAGATCTTCTATGATCCGCGCCACCCCTACACCTGGTGCCTGCTGCGCTCGCTGCCCGCGTTCTCGCGCGGGGCGGAGGAGCTGCAGGTGATTCCGGGCATGCCCCCGGCGCTGCTCGATCCGCCGAAGGGGGATGCCTTCGCCGCGCGCAACCCGTGGGCGCTGGCCATCGACTATGAGGAGGAGCCGCCGATGTTCCGTGTGAGCGATACGCACTATGCCGCGACGTGGCTGCTCGACCCGCGCGCGCCGAAAATCACGCCCCCGGGGGGAGGTGGCCTGCATGGATAACCGGGACATTCTGCTCGATGTGCGCCATCTGCGCCATGTGTTCCCGCTGGGGCGCAGAGAGTTTATCCGCGCGGTGGACGATGTGTCGTTCCAGATCCGGCGGGGCGAGGTGTTCGGCCTTGTCGGCGAGTCCGGGTCAGGCAAGTCCACCGTCGCGCGTTGCATCATGAATCTCTACCGCCCGACGGGGGGCGAGATTTACTACCAGGGGATCAATGTCTGCGACCCGGCGGCGCGGCGTGCCAGCCGCCGCATGCTGCAGACGACGCGCCAGATGATCTTTCAGGACTCCGGTTCGAGCCTTGACCAGCGGATGCGGGTGTGCGACCTGATTGCCGAGCCCCTGCGCATCCACCGCATCACCCCGCCGCGCGGTACCTGCCGGGCGGAGGCGGCGTTTCAGATGCACTATGTGGGGCTGGACGAGCGGTATCTCGACGCGTACCCGCCCGAGCTCTCCGGTGGCCAGCGCCAGCGCGTGGCCATTGCGCGGGCGCTGTGCATGGAGCCGCAGCTGCTCGTGGCGGACGAGCCGATCGCCTCGCCAATTTATATATGAATTTCGCCGTTTCAGAAAATTTTGCAATAAATATGCTCCATTCAGGCGCAGATCGTGAATCTGTTCCGCCATCTACAGCGCGAGCACGGGTTTTCGTTCCTCTTCATCGCGCACGACCTCGCGATGGTGGAGTTTCTGTGCGACCGGGTGGGCGTGATGTACCGGGGGCGTCTGGTGGAGGTCGGCCCGGCGCGGGAGATCTTCGAGCGCCCCGCGCACCCGTATACGCGGGCGCTTGTGCGCGCGATTCCCATCCCGGACCCGCGCGCCGAGCGCGCCCGGCCGCCGCTGGCGCAGCCGGAGGAGTATTCCGCGCGGGGCGAGCTGACGGAGATTGCACCGGAACATTTTGTCCTGCGGGAGGAGGGGGAGAGCCGATGAAAAAGAGCTGCATCCGCTATTACGGTGGCAAGCTTCTCGCGTTCGTCGTGAGCGTGTTGGTGCTGAGCGTGCTGGTGTTCTATATCGCGCGTCTCGCCCCCGGCGACCCGCTCGTGTCGTACTACGGCGACCGGGTCGAGAAGATGAGCGTCGCCGAGCGCGCTTGGGCGGAGGAAAAGCTCGGTCTGAGCGACCCGATCTATGTGCAGTACGTCCGGTGGCTTGCGGGCGCGCTGCACGGGGAGTTCGGCATCTCCTATAAGTATAAGATGGACGTGCTCGAGGTGATCGGCAGCCGCGTCGGCAACACGCTCATCCTCGGCGGGATCGGCTTTGTTCTGATCTTCACGCTGGCGATGGCGCTGGGCGTGCTGTGCGCGTGGAAAGAGGAACGGCCTGTCGACCGGATCCTCTGCAAAGTCGGGACAGTCACAAGCTGCATCCCGGAGTTCTGGCTCTCGCTCGTGCTGATTCTCGTGTTCTCGGTGGCGCTGCGGTGGCTGCCGAGCTCGGGGGCCTACGCCGTCGGCGGCGGGGGCTTCGGCGACCGGCTGCGCCATCTTGTGCTGCCGATGACGGTCGTTGTGCTGAGCCACCTGTGGTACTACGCCTACATGCTGCGCAACAAGCTGCTCGAGGAGGTGCGCGCGGACTATGTCCTGCTTGCGCGGGCGAAGGGGCTTTCGCGGCGCACGATCCTGCTGCGCCACTGTCTGAGAAATGCCCTGCCGTCGTATCTGAGCCTGATGGCCATCTCCGTGCCGCACATCCTCGGCGGCACCTATGTTGTCGAGACGGTGTTTTCCTATCCCGGCATCGGCACGCTCGCCTATGAGAGCGCGCGCTATAAGGACTACAACCTGCTGATGGTGCTGTGCATCCTCACGGGCGCGGTCGTCATTCTGTGCAGCATCGCCGCGCAGATCATCAACGAACGGCTCGACCCGCGCATCCGCGCGGACGTGCCGCGGGAGGAGGGGGAGCGCACATGACGGACGAACGCTTTACCCTCGTCGGCCCGCGGCAGACGGAGGAGCCGCCCACCCCGCGCCGCCGGCCGCGTCGGCTGCGGTGCTGGCCGTCGGCCGCGGTGCTGGCGGTGATCGCGGCGGTCGACGCCATCGTGGCCCTGCGCTCCTCGGTGTCCACCGGGGATCTCACCCGGCTGGAGGACGAGACCCTGCTGCTCAAGAGCCTGGTCTACAAGCGGGACTTTACCTTCAACGGCGGGGAAGAGGACGGCGATGCCGCCGCCGCCATCCAGTCCTCCATTGACGCGGTGGACGCCCAGATTGCGGCGCTGAGCGCCCAGGCCGCCCAGGACACCAGCCGCCTCACCGCCGGTCAGGCGGGGGTCTTTTCCGGGCAGACCGACGGCTATGAGAGCCTGCTCACCCCTCAGTCCATCCTGACCATGACCCCCGCCGACCTGGATGCCCTGGCCGGGCAGCAGGTCACGGCCCCCTCCGGCACCGCCGGCAAGCTCATCACCTCCGACCGCTGGTACTTCGCGGCCGCGGTCTCGGAGGAGGAGGCCCTGCGCCTGTCCAAGGAGAGCTCCGTCACCGCCCGCTTTTCCGGTTCCTTCAGCCAGGACGTCCCCATGACGCTGGAGCAGGTGGGGGAGGCGGTGGACGGCCGTGCGGCGCAATTGGCCGAGCGCCTGCGGAAGGCGGGCCGGCGTTACGGCATGCAGTGGAATCTTTCCTTTACGCTGGGCCTTGCGGAAAAGCAGGCGGGGGACGATTATATTTCCCTGTTTGACCGTGCCGACCAGATGCTCCTGGCCCGCAAAAAAGCCCGCCGCGCCCGCCGTGCAGACAGTGCGGATGCCGGAGGAGAACGCAGCATCTGCACAGACATGGCGCTCATCCGGCGTGAGCTGCGGGAAAAAGACCCGCCCAAAGGCGCGTTCTGTCAGGATTACGAGACCTTCAAACAGATCTACCGTTTTGTGGAGCGCGGCCTCAAGCGCAGCGGGCAGAGCGCATATATTATCCTGATGACCCTTACGGACGCACAGGGGCAGTTTGTGCCGCTGGCCGCGCGCGAGGAGTATATGAGCCGCCTCAGCGACGACCTGCAGGCCAGCCTGCGCAGCGGCGACCTGTTCGCGCCGTACAGCGGCTGCCAATATCTGCTGATGGTGCTGGGCGCGTCCAGCGAGAACGCGGCCGTCATCGCCGGGCGCATCCACACGCGGTTTATGTCGCGCGTTGCGCCCGATGCGGGGCTGCTGCTGCGGTATGACGTTTACCCCATGGGGGAGCTTCCCCTGCAGCCGAAGGGGTGAAAAAGCCATGGTTTTACGCGGTGAAGGGCTGCTGCTTAAAATATTTTCAAAAAAAGTCAGCAAAAAATCGTTTTGTGACCAAGTTGTGACCGGCGACCGTTATACTGAGTATGTAAGATACATTTCCCGCCCCAAGTGGACGATCAACACGCATTCCAAAAGGAGGAAAAACGCATGAAAAACACATCCAACGCTCTGCGTCGCGTCATGAGTGTGGTTCTGGTGTTCGCGATGATGTTCACCAGCATGCCCACAGGCGCGCTCGCTGAGGATGTTGTCGACCCGGCCCCGTCTACGACGGCAGCCGAGCCGGCTGCGTCTGAACCACACCAGAGCCCGCAAGCTCGGAGGCTGCGTCCTCGTCGGAGCCTGCCAGCTCGGAGGCGGCGCCCGCCGCGGCCAACGCCGTGCTCCCGGCAAATGACGGGGACCCGGCGCCTGTGACGTTCACCGTCACGTTCGTGGCCAACGGCGAGACGCTTGTCACCCAGACCATTCAACAGGGTGGCAGTGCCGTGGCGCCGGACGCGCCGCTGGTATCCGGCCAGCGTTTTGTACGCTGGGATACGGATTTTACCAACGTGCAGAGCGATTTGACGGTGACGGCCGTTTACGAGGCCATTACCGCCAAAAACATGACGGTGGAGTACCGGTACAGCGACGGCACGCAGGCGGCCCCCGCCCATGTGGAGCAGGCCGTTGTGGGCGAACCGTTCCATAAGACGGTTCCGTCTCCGGCGCTCGACGGCTTTACGCCGGACAAGGCGGAGGTCGTATTTGCGGTCGAGTCGGTCACCGAAGACCTAACGGTCGTTGTTACTTACAGCGGCGCCGCCCGGAATTACACGGTAAAGCACCTGTTCCAGAACGTGGAAGGCACCGCTTATGCGGAAGACGAAGCGCTGCGTGAAACGCTGGAGGGCACCACGGGCCTGGACACCGCCGCACAAGCGAAAACGGTGGAGGGCTTTA
>OGYW01003545.1_pt1 | contig 10246 bp, 10 predicted proteins | sample 1576621 | NCBI WGS metagenome assembly OGYW01 (sample SAMEA3541528, study PRJEB24748) | human gut metagenome | biome: human gut; feature: human-associated habitat; material: faeces | place: China | collected 2012
GGATATAGAAGAAGTGAAAGCGATTATTGCAGGGAAGGAACCTGCACTTGCATAAGAAAATTTTTAATGAAGATGAGAAGCCTTTGAGTTTAATGACTTGAAGGCTTCTGTTTAATAGTTTGGCAAAGTTAAGAAAAAATATTTTATGTATAGGTGGGAAATATATGGATGATAACTTGCAAGATTTTAAGGAATCAATGAATGCGTGGGGATGGTCTGTAAATGCAAGAAATAATTTTAATAAATTTATAGACGCAATAGAAACAGAACAAGGTTTAATTGAACAAATTCAAAGAATTCAATCTATTATTGATGATATCGTACTTAATAAAGAGATATCGCAGTTTAAAAAATGTTTAGAGGTAGGGACAGAATATTATCGAGCAAGAATTATTAATCCAGAGGATGATGATGATTTAAAAAAAGGGATTGGAAAAACTCAAGATAATAAGTTCATGGGGTATGATGATATAAATTCAAGAGAACCTATTTTAGGAATAGGAAGCGAAGGGAGAAATAATATTGCGGGAGCATCTTATTTATATATTGCCTCTAATCCAGAAACAGCTTGTATGGAGATAAAATCACAGTTTGGCGATTTGATTTCTCTTGCAAAGTTCAAAGTGCTAAAACCATTATATATTATTGATTTTGAGTCCGAAAAGACTTTTCAGCGAAAAGATACTGAGTTTTACGGAATGAGCATGGGTGTATTCTTTTCGCAGTTAATGCTCCGTTTTACCCAGCCGGTGAGGGGCGAAAATGCTTATTGGGCGACACAGATAATAGCGGATCATTTGCGAAAAACGGGAATAGATGGAATTAAATATAAAAGTTTTTTAACTCCCGGAGGTGCTAATTATACAATTTTTAATTGCCATCCGTCTGCAATAGAATTTTGTGAAAGTAAGGTTTTGTTACATAAACAAGCGAATCATTCTTTTTGGGATTTTAATAATGAAACAGAAATTATGTCTAATAAAGATGGAAAAATGTTGATTTATGATAAAACAATAGCTGATGAGCATAAAAAGCATTTGTTGCAACGGTTCAAAAGAATAAAGTAAAAAATTATTTTGCAATGGAATAGGATAGTACAAATGTATGTTATATGAGAGGGATTACCATTTAGGGTTAACAGAAACGGAAGAACAGCAATATGAAGAAATAACAGGACGAAAATTTTGGGAAAAGAGGGTAAGTGGATTCGGAAGAGTCAATAATTTTATGGCATATCCTAAAGCTGCAAGAATGTGCAAATCGCTTTTTCCCAATAATTATCTAGATGTTGCTGAATTACGAGATGTGGAACGATTAGAGCATGCAAATGAAGAATTTCTTTCTTTGTTGGATAATACGGAATGCACAGAAAGAAGTATATTAAATTTCATAAGAGAAAAAGAATACTACCATATAATAGGATCTATCATTTGGGGATTATCTATTAATATTGGGAATCATGGAGCATATTTATTCCCAGAATTCCAATTGGGAAGTTCGTACAAAGCTGATTATCTTCTCTTGGGAAAGAGTTCTGGAGGCTTTGAGTTTATTTTTGTTGAATTAGAAAGCCCATACGGGAATATTACATTAAAAGATGGACAACTAGGAGCAGAATTTAGAGATGGAATATCACAGTTGGAAGATTGGAAAAGGTGGCTTCCGGCAAATTATAGTTCTTTTGGAGAGATTATGCGGAAATATAAAAATAGTGCGTTTGATTTACCGGAAGAATTTTATGTTTTAGATATGTCACGTTTTCATTATGTAGTAGTTGCTGGAAGAAGGACGGATTTTCGAGATAAGACATATATTATAAAACGGGAACGAAAAAAGGCTGATGATATTGATATAATACATTATGATAATTTGTTTGATTTTTCTAATAATTTAATAGGAAAGCAAACATATTAGAAAGAGGTATGTTGCTGAAATGCAAAAAGATATAATGGAAAGAGAAATAGCAGAAATAATTAAAGGTTTTAGACAGGATTCCATTGAAATTGAAATGAACCAAGAACATGTTCATAAGTGGATTTCTCAGTTTAGTCCAGATACTCAGAATATAATTCTGGAAGAAACTTTACATATACTGAAAGAATGGTATTTCCCAAAGGATAAGATCAATTTATTTTTAGACGAGATGATGGATTATTTGAAATCGGAAAATGAAAATGCAACAGATGAAGAACCCATGAAAGATATATATTTTTGGAATATTCAAGAAAGTGGGAAAAGTCAGTCGCAATTGGTTGAGATGTTAAACGATAGAGTGAATCAAAAATATGGGTGTGGCATAAGAACCGGAAAGCTGATGAGTGAAAAATATTATGTATATTTAGATGATGGCTTATACACTGGAAGTAGATTGAGAAAAGATATTAAACATTGCATAGAAATGATTCCAGAAGGGTCTCGTATAGATGTTATTTATATGATTGCGTGTCAGAGTGGGTTGGATTTTTCAAAAAGAATATTAGAAGAGTTGTGTAAAACTAAGAACATTAAAATTAATATTCTTAGATGGCGTGAGATATGTAATAATAAAAAAATTAAAAGGCATGATAATGGAGTTTCATATGAGCCAATTCAGGATTGCTTATGGCCCTCATCAAAGTTATCTAAGTTACCAGAAATTAGTGCATATGTGGAAAAGTTAGAGGAAATCAAAGGGAAAAAAGTATATTATTGTTTTCGGAATGCTGGATACAAATATACAGCAGGCATATTCTCAAATTTAGTAAACAGGGATATAGTAGAGGAAGAATTTCTGAAAAAAGGTATTGCGATTACACAAAATATACAGGAGCATAAGGGGCTATATCCATTAGGTTATAATCTCATACCTTCGCTTGGTTTTGGTTCGTTTTGTGCTACAGACTTAAACATATCTAACACATGCCCGATAGTATTATGGTGGGGAAATGTGATTGAAAAAGGAAACGAGTTGGATTGTTGGTATCCTTTATTACCAAGAAGGATTAGTGCCAAGGATATTAATCCATTTGATGCGGATTGGACTCTACAAGAGGCAGAAGATGATGGATATGATGATGTCTTTGACACCTGCCCAGATTGTGGGTGTGGTATAAGTTTAAGAAATGATGGTGGAAATGGTTTTTGCATAGATTGTGCTTGGAATCATTAGAAAAGTAACCGGTTATATAATAAAATGGTCGGAATCAAGCCTCCAAGTCCCCAACAGATTTGGAGGTTTTCTTCTGCCCATTTTTATCGGGAAGTAATTTCCCAAATAAACAATCTATGGTACAATATCTTAGAAGTTATCATCAAGGGATGAGTAGTGGGCCATAGAGAAAGAGCAGAGTCAATCGTAAGCTAATCTGGCTTACATCTAAAATACAATGCAATCTTTTTCTATGTGGGGGCAGGAGAGAGTGCATCATGTCAATTTTTTGCAGCCTCATCAGAGAGGAGTGCAACACTTTTCACTCCCAGAGTACAGTGAAAACTCTGGAAAGTGCATCTCAATTACCCTATCGACACATGTTGAGACGGTAGTTCTCTTGTCCCAACAAAAACCGGATGATGTAATTGAGGTTGAAATTGAATTAGATGAGCTGGATTTGACTTCGGCTGAGAGTAAGGCGACTTATGCGGAGATTAAGGAATATGTGCTGAAAGAGCACGGGTTGAAGGTGTCTAATCTGTATATTTCACAGGTAAAAAGGAAATGTGGAATAGAGGTTGGGGAGAATTATAACCTGCCTAAGTCTGAAGATAGCAGACAACCTCAGTGTCCGGAAGAAAAGGAAAAAGCGATAAGAGATGCGCTGGAGCATTTTGGGATGATTTAGAGAGGTGAGCACATGGCATTAAACTATACAGTGTATCAGTATGATGGCAGCAGGAACGCTGTTGTTATGACAGATATGGAGGGCAAGGAGCTTGTAATTGACTGTGATTAGGCAGAGGAGCAGGTCGTATTTGATGAGCCAGAGGATGCGGGGATTCTTGTCATACTTGCGAGGAAAGAGCCAGCAAGTTACGTAAGTATTGCAATGCGTCCGGGTGGATTGCAGGATTATGTGGATGTGTGGAATGAGTTGAATTAGTATATTCCTTTGTTGACAAAGGAAAGTCGGAGTGTTAGAATGGCTTTATCTTAAGGAGAGAGGTGAAAAGATGAGAAGATAATTTACTTTTGATTACATGAATGTTTATGCAGTATGAGCGATATCGCCCATACTACTTGTCGTGTTGCCAAAAGTGGATTATGTTCTCATAACCTCTCTTTTTGTGTGCATAAAAATGATTACAATGTTGGGTGTATTTCCTTCTTTTGATGAACCATATGAGGTTATAGTATGTAATGGAACTGTTTGGCAACGAATGGTTCTTTTTTTATTGTAACCATGAGAGGAGGAATGTATATGGCACAAATTAGTATAAATAATCTCACCTTTGGATATGAAGGGAGTTTTGATTATGTTTTTGAGAATGTTTCATTTTCGATTGATACAAATTGGAAACTAGGTTTTATTGGTAGAAATGGAAAAGGGAAGACAACTTTTTTGAATTTATTACTTGGAAAATATCAGTTTACAGGTTCCATAAGTGCATCAACGAAGTTTGATTATTTTCCTTATGAAATTGCAGAATACCAAAAGCAAATGCCTGTGGCAGAATTTATGGAAGATTTGAAGCCAGGGTGTGAAATATGGAGAGTAATTTGTGAGTTGGAAGAGCTATCGGAAAGTTCAGAGATTTTGTATAGACCTTATTGTACCTTAAGTCCCGGAGAGCGTACAAAGATATTACTTGCAGTTTTGTTTTCACAGGAAAATGAGTTTTTATTAATTGATGAACCGACGAATCATCTTGACCAAAATGCAAGGGAGTGTGTGAAGGTGTATTTAGCTTCTAAAAAGGGTTTTATAATGGTTTCTCATGACAGAGATTTGTTGGATGCATGCACAGATCATTGTCTGGTATTGAATCGTTGCAGTATCGAAGTACAAAATGGTAATTTTTCGGTCTGGTGGGAGAATAAGCAACGTAAAGATAAATTTGCGATAGCACAAAATGAGAAACACCGAAAGGAGATTCAAAAGTTGAACCATGCGGCAGAACAGGTTGCTAAGTGGGCAGATAAAAATGAACGCACCAAAATAGGATTTGATCCGATAAAAGAACATGACAGATGCTTAAGCACAAGAAGTTTTATAGGAGCCAAAACAAAAAAGATGCAGAGTCGTGTAAAGCAGATGGAAAAACGAATTGAAAGAGAGATTGAGGAAAAGGAGGGTCTTTTAGAAGATATAGAATATCCTAAAGATTTAAAGTTGTTTCAGCTTGTTCATTACAAAAATAGTCTTGTTAATGTAAAAGAGTATAGTTTGCAATATAAAGACTCAGATAAACCAGTGTTTCAAGGGCTGTCTTTTGACATTAAAAAGGGTGATCGTGTTGTATTATCCGGGAAAAATGGAAGTGGAAAGACAACAATTATTAGAAAAATCCTAGAAAAATGTAATTCCAATATAGGTGTTTGTATAATTGAAGAAGGACTATGTGAGGTGGCAAGTGGTCTTGTTATTTCATATGTTGGTCAGGAAACAATCGGACTTAAAGGTAATGTTACAAATTATTGTAAAACGCATGATTTGGATAGGAGTTTATTTTGTACCATACTTCGGCAGCTTGATTTTGGACGAGAGCAGTTTACTAAAAATATGGAAACTTACTCGGAAGGCCAGAAAAAGAAAGTTTTGTTGGCGACTAGTTTACTTACACCGGCACACCTTTATATTTGGGATGAACCATTAAATTACATTGATATTTTTTCGCGGATGCAGTTAGAAAGATTAATTTTAAAGTATGAGCCAACCATGCTATTTGTTGAACATGACAGGAAATTTTGCGAAAAAATAGCAACTAAGGTAATTGAATTATAATTTGAAAGGAGATTTGCTTTATGAAAAATATATTTGTTGAAGGTATTCAAGGATCAGGAAAAAGCACGCTGATAAATAATATTGTGAAGTTTAATCCTGAGTTACATGTATGTAGGGAAGGAGATTATTCTCCGATAGAATTGGCTTGGTGTGCTTTAATGTCGAAGAAGGAATATGAGGTTGTTTTGCAAAAATACAATTCGATAAGGGATGAAATTATAAAAAATACAGTTAGGGAACAAGAGAATTATATCATTACTTACACTAGGATAATTACGGATATTCCGGGATTTTATAAAGATTTGGAGAATTATGAAGTCTATAATGGGCGAAAAACTTTGGCGGAGCTAAAGGAAATTATAGTAACAAGGTTTAAAAATTTTACAGATACAGGATATTTATTTGAATGTTCTTTCTTTCAAAATGTAATAGAGGATTTAATTTTGTTTCATATGCTTAGTGATGAAGAAATTATAGAGTTCTATCGCAATTTATTTAGGTGCATTGATGCAAAGAAGTTTATATTATTTTATCTCTATAGTGATAAGTTGGAAGAGAATATTAAAATAATTCAAAAAGAACGCTGTGATGAGAATGGAAATGAGTTATGGTATCAGATGATGTTAGAATATTTGGTGAACTCTCCCTATGGGAGGAAACATGAATGTAGTGCTTTTGAGGATATGATCAGTCATTTTAAACACAGGCAAGAGTTAGAATTACGTATAGTAAAAGAAATAATAGGTAAAAATGCAGTTATTCTTCCAGCTAAAGAATATGATGTAAATCAAATTAGAACTTTGATTGGTTTTCATAATAAAATCAGTTATAATATAAGGCATATGAACAACAAGGAAATAGCATTGCTAGATGATTTCCTGTATGAAGCAATTTTCATTCCAGAAGGTGTAGATGCACCGCCAAAAGAGATTATAAATGCACCGGAATTACAGATTTATGTGCAGGATTTTGGCAAGCAGGAAGGAGATATTTGTTTTGTTGCTGAAGTTGACAAAAAGATAGTCGGTGCTGTCTGGGTTCGTAATATGGATGATTATGGACATGTAGAAGATGGTGTTCCGTCTTTTGCCATATCGTTATATAGAGAGTATCGAGGTCTTGGGATTGGAACTATGCTGATGAAACGGATGTTGGAAGAGTTAAAAGAAAGAGGGTATCAGAAAACTTCCTTGGCAGTACAGAAAGCAAACTATGCAGTGAAGATGTACAAAAATGTTGGCTTCGAGATTATTGATGAAAACGAAGAAGAATATATTATGATGTACGTGTTTCGGTAATACATAGGTAAGCAATAAAATGGATAAGCAGATTATTGAAGACGTAGTTTCTGAATGATACTTGTGAATTTGAAAAGGTGCGTCAAAAAGTGGCGCCATTTTTCCAAAGGTGTGTCAAAAAGTGGAGCACTTTTCCGAAAAGGGTGTCAAAAAGTGACACACCATCCAAGGCACGAAAAATTATCATCAAAAAAGGTGTGCCAAAAAGTGGAGCACTTTTCCAAAAGGTGTGTCAAAAAGTGGCGTACTTTTTCAAAAAGTGCGTCAAAAAGTGACACACCTATATAAATATCAGGGGTTTTAGGGGATTTTGCCCCTAACTAGATGCATTTTGCAATGGATATACAAAATGCGTATCTAGCAAAAGACACCTAAAGATATTTATATGACTTAGGAATTTTTTCTCGCCGGAATCATTGTTTTTTTCAATCCATAGTTGTATCATTAAGACAAGAAGTCATATATGACTTATCGGACGAAAAGATGCAGAAGCGATTATGGAAGGAGGGAAGTTTTGAACAAGGAATTTGAACGCTGCTGCACATTCCTGGCTGAGATGATGGAGAAGTACGGAGCACTGGTTTTGCGAGATATCGCAGTAGAGATTCAGTACGAACCGGAAACTTGGTGTGATGATGCAGAAGGAAAAAGACTTCGGTATGAGGCTTATGCGAGAAGATTTCTGAAGCGGTTTGAGAAGGCGGCATAAGGATTACCGGCATCCTGCGAGAGTGGGATGTATACATATTTTAGCGCGTTCAAAGTTTTAAGATTGAAAGTTTACCACTGACCGATAGGTGGTATAGAAATAGTCGGGTTGAAAGTTTACCGCTGACCAATATGCGGTATAGAAATGGTTGGATTGAAAGTGTTATTTCATATATTGAGTATAATAATAGATTTGTAGTGTAAGCTTCGGTAAATTTTTTGCTGAGGTTTATTTTTTTGCGACAAGTTGTTGACCGTGTGAATGATTGGATATATAATAAATTTATGCAATGCATAAAGAGGCGGACTTATGGAAGCAAGAGACGAATTAAGAAAATTAAGAGAAAGTACCGGTATGAATCGAAAAGAATTTTGTGAGTACTTTGAAATTCCGTATATGACGGTAACAGATTGGGAATTAGGGAATAGAAGGGTTCCGCAGTATCTTTTGCGGTTGATGGCATATAAGATTGAAATAGAGAAGTTGGCGGATAAAAAGAATCAAGAGAAGACGGAGGATAAGAAATAATATATGGATAAGAAAACAATAAGTACTATGAAAAAAATGTTTGATGATATTATGCACACAACAGAGGATGGAATCGTTGAATTTTGGTATGCAAGAGAGCTTATGGGATGTTTGGGTTATACAACATGGCGGAGATTTAAAGATGCGATAAATCGAGCAATGGAATCTTGTAAAGGTGCTGAAATAGAGGTTTCAGACCATTTTGCCGACGCCGTCAAAATGGTTGAGATTGGTAGTAATGCGGTGCGAGATGTGGATGATATTATGCTTACTAGATACGCATGTTATCTTATTGCGCAAAATGGAGATCCAAGAAAAGAGGAAATTGCTTTTGCCCAAAGTTATTTTGCTGTACAGACAAGAAAACAAGAATTGATAGAAGAAAGAATTGCTTATATTCAGAGAACAGAAGCAAGAGGAAAATTACGAGAATCTGAAAAAAGATTATCGCAAAATATTTATGAGCGGGGCGTGGATGATGCTGGATTTGGGCGTATTCGTTCAAAAGGAGACCAAGCATTATTTGGTGGAAGAAGTACGCAGGAAATGAAGGAAAAACTCGGTGTAAGCGATAAACGACCGTTAGCAGATTTTCTGCCAACGCTTACGATTGCGGCCAAGAATCTTGCAACAGAGATGACCAATTACAATGTGGAAGAAAAGGATTTAAAGGGAGAAAGAGCTATTACTACGGAACATGTGCAGAATAATACTACAGTTCGTGAAATGCTTGCTACCAGAGGAATTAAACCGGAGGAACTCCCACCATCAGAAGATATAAAGAAGTTGGAGCGTAAAGTAAAATCGCAGGAAAAAAAGATTGCGAAGGAATCTGGAGTGCTACCTAAGAAGATTGAAGAATAAATTTTTTTGTTGAATTCGAGTGACTAAAATTTGGAAAGGGGAGAGGGGGTACATGAATAAAATTTATTTAGTAAACCATTGTTTTGATGTGGATGGCGGTTTTGGGGATGCAATTCTCCAAGAAGAAGTTATTTGTGGCTTTGATAATAGAGAAGATGCTGATGAATTTGTAGAAAAATATAGCAATCCACACATTTATGATAGTCCTTATGCCTCATTAGAATGTGGAATTCTTCGGGTAGAAGAATTAAATATGACACCACCTGATAGAGAAGATATGTTGTGGCTTGATTAGGACAAGGTTAGTGTAGTTAGTGAGGGTAGGCAGTCAGAGTGATGGCTGTCTATTTTTATGTTGAATTATAGTTGGAACAGATGTATATTTTTGTTGGGACAATGAAAGGTATGTAAGTTACGATGTGGATTGGAGGTTGTTTACATGGAAGTATCAAAAAGTGATTGGAAATTATTTAGAGCTCTTATTGGTGATTGGCAGGAAGCGTATATGGAACGCTTGGTTAAGGAATATGTGGATTTATTAGAAGGCGAAGAAAAAGCTTCAGATAAGTTTTGGAATCTGGAAGAACGAATAAAAAAGGATAAAAAGCATCCGGGAGTAATGCTCGAATTAAGCAAAGGGAATATGGTCTTTGATATTGTGGCATTGATTAATAGTGGAGTAATTACAGTTGATGATTTAGGAGATTTTAGTGATGGATTAAAAGATAGTGTAGATTTTCTTTTACACAGGTAGCAAAGGAGATTAAGCACATAAGAAGCGTAAGCGATATTTGTGAATATAGAAGCGTATGATACGGAGTCTTTAAGGAAGCTCGTCAGACTCCTTGAATATGAGAACAGGTTATTGAAAGACAAACTGATATGTAATGACCTCTTGTCAAGTACAAATTAACAGAAATCACCACAAA
>OGYW01003560.1_pt1 | contig 10194 bp, 7 predicted proteins | sample 1576621 | NCBI WGS metagenome assembly OGYW01 (sample SAMEA3541528, study PRJEB24748) | human gut metagenome | biome: human gut; feature: human-associated habitat; material: faeces | place: China | collected 2012
TGTTCTCGCCGTAGGTGGTGTTGGCCGGGCCGCCCAGCAGGCCGGCCATGGTGGTTGCCAGACCGTCACCCAGCAGGGTACGGTTCAGGCCGGGGTCGTTGATATAGTTGTGGCCCACGGTTGCGCTGATGGCGGCGATATCGCCCACATGCTCCATCATGGTTGCCAGTGCAATGGGGATGATGGTGAACAGTGCGCTGATGAACTCCGGGCTGCCGTCGATGGCAAACAGGCCCATGGCCTCCTTGTGCAGAGGGATGCCCACCCATGCAGCCTCAGAAATGCGCTGGAAGTCCACTGCACCGGTCACCAGTGCCACTGCATAGGACACCAGCACACCGATGAGGATGGGCAGGATCTTGACCATGCCCTTGCCCCAGATGTTGCACACGATCACGACACCCAGTGCCACAAAGGCCAGGATCCAGTTGGACTGGCAGTTTTTGATAGCAGAGGGGGCCAGGATCAGGCCGATGGAAATGATAATGGGGCCAGTGACCACCGGCGGGAAGAACCGCATGATGCGGCGGATGCCGAAGGTGGAGATCAGCAGGCTGGCCACCAGATACACCAGACCGGAAAATGCGACGGCGGCGCAGGCGTAGGGCAGCATCTTGGTATTGGCCACGGTCAGGTTGCCGTCTGCATCTGCCAGCATGGGGGCCACGATGGAGAAGCCGCCCAGATACGCAAAGGAGGAGCCGAGGAATGCAGGCACCTTCTTTTTGGTAATGAGGTGGAACAGCAGGGTACCCAGACCTGCGCACAGCAGGGTGGTGGAAACGCTCAGGCCGGTGAGCAGCGGCACCAGCACCGTTGCGCCGAACATGGCAAACATGTGCTGCACGCCCAGAATGAACATGCGGCCTGCGCCCAGCTGGCGCGCGTCGTAAATGCCTTTGGAGTAATCGATCTTTTCGCTCATGAAGTTTTTCTGCCTCCTACAGAACTCGCAGCCCCAAAAAAAGAGGCACCGCCGTCAGCAAAACGGCAATGCCCTTGAAATTTGGGAACAATGATTCCGCCCGGAAATGAGAAGTGCAATGCAGCGCAGTCGATGATTCTTGTGCAGCATGGTGCGCTCCCCCTTTCATTCAGGCTCTTTCCAAACCGCCGCCAAAAGCCCCGCAAAAGGCCGCAGCGAGCAGTCCTTCAAGAGATTATAGCAGACTTTTTGCCGCCGTGCAACCATTTTGCTTAATTCTCCTGTATTTCCAGCCCGGAAGTTTGCGCCGCTTCTCTTGCAATCCGGCCCAAAGCGCACTATAATATAGCCTACCATTGTAATCTGTATTATAAGAGAATTATCAGGAGAGTTTATGATCTATCTGGATTATTCCGCCAATACCCCGGTAGACGAAGCGGTTTTACAGCGCTTTTGCGAGGTGGAGCGCAATTGCCCGGGCAATGCCAATTCCCGCCACGCAGCAGGCACTGCCGCAAAGGCTGCCATCGATGCCGCCACCCAGAGCATTGCCCGCAGTCTGAATGTGCAGCCCGCCGAGATCATCTATACATCCGGTGCCAGCGAGGCCAACAACTTTGCCATCAAGAGCATCGCCCGGCTGGAGCGCCACCATGGCAGACACATCATTTCCACCCCGCTGGAGCACTCCTCGGTGAGCGGCAGCCTGACCGCCCTGCAGGAGCAGGGATACGAGATCGACCTTGTGGACATCCGGCAGGACGGCACGGTGGACCTTGCCCACCTGAAAGAACTGCTGCGCCCGGACACCATTCTGGTGGCCGTCACTGCCGTGGACAGTGAGCTGGGCGTGGTGCAGCCGGTGGCCGAGATCGCGGAAATGTTGAAGGCCTGCCCCCACTGCCACTTCCATGTGGATGCCACACAGGCCGTGGGCAAGCTGCCGGTCAGCTTTGCGGGCATCGACACCATGAGCCTGACCGCCCACAAGTTCTACGGGCTGAACGGCATCGGTGTGCTGGTCAAGCGGCGCGGCCTTGCGCTGGAGCCGCTCATCCATGGCGGCGAGAGCACCACCCTCTACCGCAGCGGCACCCCCACCGTGGCGCTGGCCTGTTCGCTGGCGCTGGCACTGGAAAAGGCTGTGAGCGAGCTGCCCGCCCGGGTGGAGCACATCCGCGCCCTGAACGCCCGCCTGCGCACCGGGCTTGCCCAATACCCCAAGGTGCGCATCAACAGCCCGGACACCGCCGTGCCGCAGATTTTAAACCTGAGCGTACAGAACGTGAAGGGCACCGTGTTCCAGCGGGAGCTGGATGCCAAAGGGGTCTGCGTCTCGGTCAAGTCAGCCTGCTCTTCGGATGGTCTGCCTTCGCGTGCGGTGTTTGCGGTCAGCCGCGACCGCCGCAACGCACTGTCCTCCTGGCGCATCAGCCTGAGCCATCTGACCACCGAGGACGAGATCAAAGCCTTTTTGCAGGCGTTCGATGTCTGCTGCCGTGAGCTGACCGCCCTACATTAAATAAAAAGAGGAACCAACATGAAACGTGAGCTTGAACCTTATCAGATGATCGAACGCAGTATCATCAAGAAATACCGCAAGGAGCTGTGGACCCCCTTTATCGTGGCGGTAAAGCGCTACGAGCTGGTACAGGAGGGAGACAAGATCGCCGTCTGCATCTCGGGCGGCAAAGACTCCATGCTGATGGCAAAGCTGATGCAGGAGCTGCAGAAGCACAGCGATGTTCCCTTTGAGCTGGTCTTTCTGGTGATGGACCCCGGCTACAATGAGATCAACCGCCAGAAGATCGAGTCCAATGCCGAGCTGCTGCACATTCCGGTGACCATCTTCGAGAGCAACATCTTTTCCGTTGCCAACAACACCGAAAAGAACCCCTGCTACCTCTGTGCCCGGATGCGGCGCGGCCACCTGTACAGCAAGGCCAAGGAGCTGGGATGCAATAAGATCGCGCTGGGCCACCACTTCAACGATGTGATTGAGACGACCGTGATGAGCATGTTCTACGGCTCCCAGATGCAGGCCATGCCGCCCAAGCTCCACAGCACCAGCTTCCCCGGCATGACCCTGATCCGCCCCATGTACTGCATCCGGGAAGAAGATATCCTGGCCTGGAAACGCTACAATGATCTGGAATTCATCCAGTGCGCCTGCCGCTTTACCGAGAACTGCACCATGTGCGACAACGGCGGCGGTGATTCCAAGCGGCAGGAGGTCAAGACCCTGCTGCGCCGCCTCAAGCGCGACAACCCCAACATCGAGAACAGCATCTTCCGCAGCATCCATGCGGTAGCACTGGACACCATGCCCGGCTACAAATCCGAGGGCGTGGAGCACAGCTTCCTGGAGCGGTTCAACGCCATGGAAGCCGCATCCGACGAGAACGAATAAAGCTCTTTTCATAGAAAAACGGCACGGTGCATCGCTGCATCGTGCCGTTTGTTTTTTGTTTATCTGCGCAGAACTGAGACTTCCGTCACGCCATAGCGCTGCATCAATTCCAGTGCCGCCGGGGTGATCTCTTCCCCGCTCACCGCGATGGGGATAGCCGGCGGGCAGGACACCGTGGGCATCGCACAAATGCGGCCCAGCGCCTGCTGCACCGGGATGCGCTCCTGCGGGGCAAATACTGCCTGCCGGATGGTGCAATAGGCCCGCGCCTGCTGCGCCAGTGCCACGAATTCCCCAGCCAGCTCTTCCGGCTGCAGGAGCCCGCCCGCTGCGGGCAGGCCGTGCAGACACTGCCGGAGCACCGTGCGCAGGCGCGCGTAGTCCTGCGGTGGGTTGCAGGGGGTGAACATCAGCACCACATAACGCGGGTCGGCATATTCACACTCGAGCTGCCCGCCGCGCAAGGCATCCGCCAGCGCGGTGCCGGTCATGCCAAGGGCCGCAGCGTCCAACGTCAGCTTCAGCGGTTCCCGACTCGGACCGTCCAATGCCAGCGGCACCGGGCAGCCCGCCGCCTGCGCCGCCGTATTCATCTCCCCGCGCAGAGCGGCAAGCCGGGCACAGCACCGCTGCAGCCCCACAGGGTAGGTTTCTGCCAATACCCGGTTGCATGCGTCCAGCGACTGCAGGATCAGGTAGGACGGGCTGGTGGAGCCGAACAGTGCCAGTGCACCGCGCACTGCAGCCTCCTCCTGCACCGGAGCATTCTCCCCCAGATGCAGATATGCTCCGCCGGTGACCACCGGCAGGGTCTTGTGGGCCGAGTCGCAGCACATAGCCGCCCCCAGTGCAATGGGGTGCAGCGGCGCTCCGGGCAGAAAGCGCAGGTAGGCCCCGTGGGCGTTGTCCACCAGCAGCGGCATCCCAAAGGTGTCGCACACAGCCGACAAGGCCCGGATGTCCTGCATTCCGCCCAGATAATCCGGGCTGGTGACGTAGACCCCAAAGGGGGTACTCCCCTGCCCGGTCAGCTCCTGCAGCGCTGTTGTCAGCATCTGTGCGGAGATGGGGCAGCTGCACAGCGCCCCAGCATTCTCTGCTGCAGGCCAGAGCCACCGGATGTCGAAGTCCAGCAGCGCGGCAGCGTACAGCAGGGCTTTGTGCGCGTTGCGTGCCGCCAGCAGTACCGGACGTTTTCCGGTCCGGGGTGCGGCCTGCAGTGCCAGACACAGCATGGCCCGGATGCACTGGGACGAGCCCTCGGTGCTGTAATAGGTGTGCTGTGTGCCGAACAGCCGGGTAGCGTTTGCTTCGCTTTGGGCAATGATGCCTTCCGGCTCGTACAGCTCGTCGGCGCCCCGGATCTCGGTCAGGTCCAGCGGCTCAAAGCCTAACAGGCTCTGGCCCTTGTGGCCGGGCATGTGCAGGCGGGAGGTGCCGGACTGGGCATACCGCCCCACAAAATCCACAATGGGGGTGTCCATGCTTATTCGCAGGCTTCGCCGTCTGCGCAGGCGTTGCAGGTGGAACCCAGCTCAATGGGCACCTCGATGCCCTGAGCAGCCAGTTCCTGGTTCTCCGCCACCTTGATCATGATGGCGCACTCCATGCGCTTCTTGAACAGCTCACAGCCGTACTCGTACACACCGGTAATGCTGCCGGTGGCATGATAAGAGTTGGCAGCGCAGCCGCCGGAGCAATACAGCTTGGCCCAGCAGTCCTTGCACTCCTTGCGGGCATAGGCGTTGCAGTGCTTGAACTCATCCCGCACGGCCGTGTTGGTGACACCCTTCCAGATGTCGCCCATCAGGTACTTGGGGTCGCCCACGAACTGGTGGCAGGGGTACAGATCGCCCCAGGGGGTCACGGCCATGTACTCGGTGCCGGAACCGCAGCCCGAAATGCGCTTGTAGATGCAGGGGCCGCCGGTCAGGTCGATCATGTAGTGGTAGAAGGTAAAGCCACGGCCTTCGCGGTCGCGCTTGATCATCTCCTTGGCCAGGATCTCATACTGCTCCTTCAGGATGGGCAGGTCGGCCTCGGTCAGGGCGCTGGGGTCGTCCGGCTTGCAGACCACCGGCTCCATGCTCAGCTCGGTGAAACCGAGGTCCGCCATGTGGAAGATGTCGTTGGTGAAGTCGGTGTTGAAGTGGGTGTAGGTGCCGCGCATGTAGTAGCCCTTGTCGCCGCGCTTCCGGACGAACTCCTGGAACTTGGGCACGATGGCGTCATAGCTGCCGCGGCCCGCGTAGTCCTTGCGGAAGCGGTCGTGGACCTCCTTGCGGCCATCGAGGCTCAGGACGACGTTGTGGCACTCCTTGTTGCAGAAGTCGATCACATCCTCGTCGATCAGCATCCCGTTGGTGGTCATGGTGAAGCGGAAGTTCTTGTTGTGGATCTTCTCCTGCTCGCGGCAGTAGGCCACCAGCTTCTTCACCATCTCAAAGTTCATCAGCGGCTCACCGCCGAAGAAATCGACTTCGAGGTTGCGGCGGGTGCCGGAGTTCTCGATGAGGAAATCCATGGCGCGCTTGCCCACCTCAAAGCTCATCAGCGCACGGTCGCCCTGATAGCGGCCCTGCGAGGCGAAGCAGTAGGAGCAGTTCAGGTTGCAGGTGTGGGCCACATGCAGGCAGAGCGCCTTGACCACGGTGTTGCGGTTCTTGAAGTCGAAGGCCATGTCGGCGTAGGTATCGGGGCTCCACAGCTTGCCCGCCTGTTCCAGCGCGGCCACATCCTCCAGGCACTGGCGCAGGTCGGCCTCGGTCACGTCGGGGCGGTCGCCGTACTTTTCGAGCATGGCCGCTACGATCGCATCGGCGGAGCGCTCCTTGTACAGGGCGATGACGTCATACGCCACATCGTCCACCACATGCACCGAGCCGCTGCAGGTGTCCAGCACGATGTTATAGCCGTTCAATTGATACTGATGTACCATTTTAGTCTCCATTCCATTGTTACATAAAAAAATGCCGCCCGGCAAAGGCGGCATCCGATTTGCAGAAATTACTTGTTGCTGTTCTCGCACTTCTGGTTTGCCACGCCGCAGGAAGTCTTGCAGGCGGACTGGCAGGAAGTCTGGCACTCGCCGCAGCCACCGGTCACAACGCTCTTGGTCAGGTCACGAGTAGCGATCGTCTTGATACGTTCCATAATATATAACCTCTCTAGCTCAAAAGATTTGATGCGCAGAACCACCCACGCACGATATTATCTTTGTGTATAATACCACGGGCCGGGCTGGATGTCAAGATTTTTGTCACAGTTTGGCGGGAAGTGAAATGTTCACAGCAAAATACAGATGAGGCCGCTGCATCCATCGTTGATGACCTTTTCCAGCGTATCCTGCAGGCGGCCGCGGGCTTCCTGCGGCATGTGCAGGAGCTTGTTCTGCAAGCCCTCGTTGACCAGTTCATGCAGGCTCTTGCCGAAGATGTTGGACTCCCACAGCCGTTCCGGGTCGGACTCAAAGTCGCCCAGAAGGCTCTGCACCAGATCCTCGCTCTGCTTTTCGGTGCCCACGATGGGGTTGATCTCGGTGTGGATCACGGCCTTGAGCATGTGGATGGAGGGCGCACTGGCTTCCAGACGGACACCGTACCGCCCGCCCTGCCGGATGATCTCCGGTTCTTCGAGCGAAAGCTCGTCGATGGTGGGCATCACGATGCCGTATCCGGTGGCCTCCACCTGTTCCAGCGCACTGCGGATCTTTTCATATTCGCGTCTGGCTCTGGAAAGCTCAATGATGCAGGGCATCAGGCCCGCTTCATCGCCGATGGCAAGGCCGGTCTGCTCGCTGAGCACCCGGTAGAACACATCCGGCTTGAGCAGAACCGTCACCCGCACGATGCCCTCCGAGAGATCCATGCCGCTGAGGGTGGAGCGCTCCACCGAATCGCTGGCAAGGGCTCCGGCGCTGTTCTGGGCCGGGACATCCTTCATGCGGGAGATCTTCTCCGAAAAATCCAGCGCGGCTGTGTAGATCTCCGTTTGGAGCCAGTGGCCCCGGTCCAGCATGGTGACCCAGCGCGGGATGGCAAAATCCAGCTCCCGCACCGGGAACTCGTAGAGCACCCGCCGCAGGATCTCGTGCAGAGCGGCGCGGTCCAGGTCGATGCAGCTCACAGGCAGCACGCTGCGCCCATACGCCTGCTCCATCTGCGCCGCAAGGGCCTGCGTTTCCGGGGCGTCCGGGTGGGTGCTGTTGAGCAGGATGACAAAGGGCTTGCCCAGCGCTTCCAGCTCCTCGACGACCCGCTGTTCAGCGGGAAGATAGTTTTCCCGTGGGATCTCGCTGATGGTGCCGTCGGTGGTGACGACGATGCCGATGGTGGAGTGATCCCGGATGACCTTGCGGGTGCCGGTCTCGGCGGCAAGGTCAAAGGGGATCTCTTCCTCAAACCAGGGGCTTTTGACCATGCGGGGCTTTTCGTTCTCCTCGTGGCCCATGGCCCCCTCCACCATATAGCCCACGCAGTCGATGAGGCGGATGCGGCACTCACCGCCGCCCTCCAGCTGGAGTGGGACGGCGTGCTCCGGGATGAACTTCGGCTCGGTCGTCATGATGGTGCGCCCCGCCGCCGACTGGGGCAGTTCGTCCCGCGCACGGAGGCGGGCGTCGTCCTCCTCGATGGCAGGCAGCACCAGCTGCTCCATGAATTGCTTGATGAGGGTGCTCTTGCCGGTGCGCACCGGGCCCACCACTCCGATCAGGATCTCGCCGCCGGTGCGTGCACCGATCTCGCGGCAGACCGTGGCTTCCAAACGTTCCTGCTTTTCCAAAATGGTCTCCTCCTGTCCGCATCTGGCGTTCTCAGAGACACTATATTCTCAAAACGCAAAAATAGAACCCTCTCCCAGCGCACAAGGCTGACGGAGAGGGTTTCCTTTTTTCTATCAGAGCAGCTTGATGGCCACGGCCTCGCTCGTGCGATCCTGGGCATCGTTGGCCTGCTGGGGGTCATCCAGCATATAGCGGAGCAGCAGTACCTCGGCCACGTAGAGCACCGACACCTTGATGGGGATGCTGCCGGAATCCAGCGGGCTTTCCTGTGCGCCGCAGAGCAGCACCACGTCCGCCAGTGCAGCGCCCGGCGAGTCCTCGTAGTGGGTCAGAAGGACGATCTTTGCGCCGGATGCCTTTGCGGTGCGCAGGGTCTCCATCATGTCGCGGGTCGCGCCCGAATAGGAGACGAAGAGCACGACGTCCTCCGGCGTCATCAGGCTGGCGGAGAGAAGCTGCAAGTGGCTGTCTCCTGCCGTGCGGAACTTGTTGGACAGGCTGGAAAAGCGGGCACAGATATCATTGGCCAGCAGCATGCTGCCGCCCTGCCCCAGGCAGAACACCTGCCTTGCTGCCCGCAGCAGATCCACGGCCTTGTCCACTGCATCCGGTGAAAGGGCGCTCTGGGTGCCATTGATGGCCGTGAGGAACAACGCGCTCGCATGCTCACAGAGCTTGTCGGTGGTCGTACCCGGTTCCGGCTCCTGCTGATTGATGAGCGAAGCGGTCGCATTGGCCTGGGCCAGCGCGATGCGCATCTCATGATACCCTTCGAACCCCAGCGCCCGGCAGAACCGGAAAACGGTCGCCTCGGCCACCTTGCACTCCCGCGCCAGCGACGAGATCGAAAGATACTGCGCCTCGTCGGCATGGTGGATGAGGTAATCCGCCACCATCCGCCCGGATTTGGTCAGCTCGTCCTGCCGCTGGTGCAGCAGCTCCCAGAAATTAGTAGACATGTCAGCTTTCTCTCCTACTTTTTCCCCGGCATCCGCGTCTGCTCCGCCGCACATACCGCTGTGACGCCTTTGCCGGGACTCTTTCTTAATGAAAGTATAAAAGAATCTTTCCTCCTTGGCAAGAGCGGCTTTCACCACAAATCATCGCCGTTTTCTGTGCAGAGCGTCCAATTTCAGCCGGAAAGTACGACTTATTTCCGAAAATTCTTTTCAAAATCAGACAAAAACACCCCTTTTGTCTGCGAAAACTTTTTTCAGGCTATGTAAAATCCGTGTTTTTGCAATGGTTACAAAATGGCTACAATCACCAAAAAGTCCGCTATTTTTTGAAAAGGAGTCGTTCTCTTCGCTTGATTTGGTAGTTGTTCACAAGAAAGTTTTTTCAAAATTGTGCATTGCATAGATAGACAAAATGAAAATATTTTTCTATAATAAAGGCAACAACAGCGGCTCGACACGATAAGCCGCAAACATATGATATGCAAGGAGAATTTCGTTATGAAAAACTGTATCTCTCGCCGCTCCTTCCTGAAGGCTGCCGGCATCCTGAGCGCAGCAGGCGCACTGGCCGCATGCGGCGGTTCCTCTTCTTCCAGCACCGCAGCGTCTTCGACCGCCTCTTCCGCAGCTGCTTCCAGCACCGCTTCTGCCGGTGCAAGCATCAAGCTGTGGACATACCCCATCGGCGGCTGGGGCAAGGATGAGACTGTGCAGGAGCTGATCTCCAGCTTCAACGCAAAGTATCCGGATATCAAGGTCACCGTCGAGTATCTGGACTACACCAACGGCGACGACCAGGTCAACACCGCCATCGAGGGCGGCAGCGCACCCGACCTGATCATGGAAGGCCCGGAGCGTCTGGTCGCAAACTGGGGCAAGAAGGGCGTCATGGCTCCCCTGAACGATCTGTGGACCGACGATGCCAAGAAGGATATCTACGCATCGGTCGAGTCCGCCTGCAAGAACGAGGCCGGTGACTACTACGAGTATCCCCTGTGCATGACCGCACACTGCATGGCCGTCAACATGACCAAGGTCAAGGAAGTGGGCGCAGACCAGTATATTGATACCGACAAGCACACCTGGAGCACCGACGGCTTCCTGAAGACCGTTGACG
>OGYW01003572.1_pt1 | contig 10171 bp, 9 predicted proteins | sample 1576621 | NCBI WGS metagenome assembly OGYW01 (sample SAMEA3541528, study PRJEB24748) | human gut metagenome | biome: human gut; feature: human-associated habitat; material: faeces | place: China | collected 2012
GAGCAGCGGTCTCCAAAACCGCGTGTCGAGAGTTCGAATCTTTCTGCCCCTGCCAAAAACGAAATTCCTGCCGATGAAAGTCGGCAGGAATTTTCTTTGCCTATGATGGCCAACTTGCAGCTATGACGGGAAATTTTTCTTGTTTTGTTCTTGTTCCGCTGAGAGGTTTATGATACCCTAAAGGTAGGAAGAAGAACTCATATGAGCATTAAGGCCTACGGACAGAGCCCATGGCGGGGTAGAACCGTCACGGTGGTACGTGTGTATCCGAGGAATAAGAACTTGTTTTTTATGTGATCTTTTCCGTGGGGATTAATGACGATGAAATTGTGCCGCTGACGAATTTCGGACGGAGAACGGCTATGTCAGTAATCTCAGCGAGACAAGGCTCCACCACGAGATCTATCTCTCCGACCCAAGGAAGGTGGTACCGGAAAAGCGAAAAACCGTTATCCGGCACCCTATTAAAAAGTGCGACGGAGAAAATTCTCCGCAGGCAAAGGAGGGCTTCCATGGACTATATTCGGATCATCGAGGACAACATCGATGGAGAGCACATCTGCTGCGCCATGTCCGGCAAACAGAGTCTTGTCAAGAAGGAATGGCTCAGGCAGCGGTTTGCGGAGGGACTGGTCTTTTACCGGAGCCGGGAGCGAGGCAAGTGCTTCATCGAATATATCCCGGCGGAGTACGCATGGGTTCCCATTCAAGCGGAGGGATACCTCTACATTAACTGCCTGTGGGTTTCCGGCTCCATGAAAGGCCACGGCTACTCCAATGACCTACTGGCGGAGTGCATCCGGGATGCCAAGGCGCAGGGGCGAAAGGGTCTGTGCACCCTGTCCGCCCAAGGACGGAAGCGTGAGTTTCTTTCCGACCCGAAGTACCTGGCGCACAAGGGCTTCACAACGGCGGATACCTCTGCATGCGGGATCGAATTGCTGTATCTGCCTCTTGTTCCCTGCGCAGAGCCGCCGAAATTCAAGGACTGCGCCAAACAGCCCATTGTGGAGGAGAGCGGCTTCGTGCTCTATTACACGAATCAGTGTCCCTTCACCTACTACTGGGTGCCGAGAGTGGTGGAGGCGGCCAAGGCGCATCATATTCCCTTGAAGGTCATCCATGTCACCAGCAGGGAGCAGGCGCAGAATGTGCCGTCGCCGGTGACCACCTATGTCCTGTTTCGGGACGGGAAATTTCTAACCCAGGGCATCCAGAGCGACAAGAAATTCCTGAAGCTTGCGGGAGTGGAGGCACAATAGACCGCTGCGGGCGGAGCACAAGAAGATTTAGGAGGTGTCCCATGGAGGGATTCAAGGCGAAGGAATACAAGATTTTTGAGCTGTTTGATAAGCAGTGGGCCATCGTTACCGCCGGGTCCATGGCACATTACAACAGCTGTACCGTCAGCTGGGGAAGCCTAGGAAATATCTGGGGCCGTGCGGGACATAGCTGCCCCATCGTTACGGTCTATGTCCACCCGGCCCGCTACACCAGTGAGTTTTTAAGGGACAGCGACATTTTCACGGTGAGCTTTTACCCGGAGAGCTGCCGAAAGGCGCTGAGTTATATCGGCTCCCACTCCGGCCGGGACGGCGATAAGATTGCCGCTGCCGGGCTGACGCCTGTGACCATGGGACAGGGTGTGACATTCCGGGAGGCGAATCTGACCTTCCTCTGTAAGAAGCTGTATCAGCACCAATTTTCCAAAGATGATCTGGCCCCGGAAATTCAGGCGTATTACGCCGCTGCGCCGCAGGTGTACCCGGACTTTCAGGGCGGCTGGCAGCCGCACATAGTCTTTGTAGGGGAGATCACAGCCGTCAGGGACGACCGGTGAGGGGGAAAGCCGGAAAACTTGCCGGCATATAGCAGAAAAGCCGCTATTAGCGGCTTTTCTGCTATATGCCGAGGACAGAGAAAGCGAAGTGGCATGGAAGTTGCTATATAAAAATCATAGATACGGCACCATTTTGAAGGTGCCGCACACGACCATCACGACATAAGGAGGAGATCATATGAGTACGCTGAAAGAGGAGACCCTGCAGCTGCACGAGGTGCATCGGGGGAAGCTGGCGGTGTCGCTGAAGGTGGACATCGAGACCAAGCATGATTTGTCTCTGGCGTATACGCCGGGGGTAGCGGAGCCGTGCCTGGAGATCGCACAGGATCGGGAGCAGGTATACCGATATACGGGCAAGGGAAACGCTGTGGCCATCGTCACCGACGGAACGGCGGTGCTGGGTCTGGGGGATATCGGGCCGGAGGCGGCTCTGCCGGTGATGGAGGGGAAGGCGTGTCTCTTTAAGCGCTTCGGCGGCGTAGATGCCTACCCCATCTGCCTGAACACCAAGGACACGGAGGAGATTGTGCGGGCGGTGCAGCTGATAGCACCGGGCTTCGGCGGTATCAATCTGGAGGATATTTCGGCGCCCCGGTGCTTCGAGATCGAGGAGCGGCTCATCGAAACGCTGGACATTCCCGTGTTCCACGACGATCAGCACGGGACGGCGGTGGTGGTGCTGGCGGCTCTCATCAACGGAGCCAAGTGTCTGGGACTGGAACTGCCGCAGGTGCGGACGGTCATCAGCGGTGCCGGTGCTGCGGGCATCTCTATCTGCAAGCTGCTGATGAAGGCGGGGGTGCGGGATATCACCCTCTGCGACCGGCAGGGTGCCATTTGGGAGGGCCGGGAGGGCCTGAACGGGGCCAAGACGGCCATGGCGAAGGTCACTAACCGGGCCATGCGAAAGGGCAGTCTGGCGGAGGTCATGGAGGGAGCCGATCTGTTCATCGGTGTCTCCGGCCCTGGCATCGTCACACAGGAGATGGTGCGCTCCATGTCACCGCAGGCGATGGTGTTCGCCCTGTCAAACCCGGTTCCGGAGATCATGCCGGAGCTGGCGTTGGCGGCGGGGGCCAAGGTGGTGGCCACCGGCCGGTCGGATTTCCCCAATCAGATCAACAACCTGTTGGTATTCCCCGGAATCTTCAAGGGAGCGTTGGCGGCCCGTGCCTCACGGATCACGGAGGAAATGATGATCGCCGCCGCCTATGCTATCGCCGGGCGGGTCTCCCCGGAGGAGCTGAGCCGGGAGTGCATCATTCCCAGTACCTTTGATATGGGCGTGGCGGACGTAGTGGCCGAGGCCGTGAAGGCCCATGTGGAGCGCTGAGCCATGAGAGTGCTGGATACGGCGCTGATCTGCCAGACGGTGGCGGATATGGTGGTGCAGGCCAACTGCTGCATCGGTGCAGACGTGATGGAGAGCCTGCGGCAGGGACGGGACCGGGAGGAGAAGCCCTTGGCCCGGAGTATTCTGGACAAGCTCATCCGCAATGATGAGATCGCCGCCCGGCGGGCCATGCCCCTGTGTCAGGATACGGGCATGGCGGTGTTTCGGGTACGGCTGGGGCAGGAGCTCCATATCGTGGGTCAGCCGCTGGAGGAAGCGCTCCAGCAGGGCATGGCGCAGGGCTACCGGGAGGGCTATCTCAGAAAATCCGTGGTGCGGGACCCGGTATTTCATCGGGAGAACACCGGAGATAATACCCCGGCGGTGATCTACTATGAGATGGTGCCGGGAGACAGGCTGGAGCTCTTCTTTGCGCCCAAGGGCTTCGGCAGCGAGAATATGAGCACCATCAAGATGCTCAAGCCCGCCGACGGAGAAAAGGGTGTCCGGGAGTTCATCCTGTCTGCGGTGGAAAAGGCGGGGCCCAACCCCTGTCCGCCGATCATAGTGGGCGTGGGCATCGGAGGAACCTTCGATAAGTGTGCCCAGCTGTCCAAATTTGCCCTGATGCGGACGGTGGGAAGCCGGCATCCGGATCCGTCTTACGCCGCCATGGAGCGGGAGCTGCTGGACGAGATCAACCGCATGGACATTGGCCCGGCGGGCTTAGGCGGAAGGACTACGGCACTGGCGGTACACATCGAGACGTACCCCACCCACATTGCCGGACTGCCGGTGGCGGTGAACCTCTGCTGCCACGCCTATCGTCACGCCCATGCGGTGCTGTAAAGGAGGGAGCGCATGAAGCATATCCGATTGCCGCTGACGGAAGCGGACATTGCGGCCTTGCAGGCGGGGGACGAGGTGCTGCTCAGCGGCCCGCTGTATACGGCACGGGACGCCGCCCATCAGCGGCTGTGCCGCTGCTTGCAGGAGGGAAAGCCTCTGCCGGTGGAGCTGGCGGGGGAGACCGTTTACTATGTGGGGCCCTCTCCGGCGAAGCCCGGTGCGGTCATTGGCTCCGCCGGCCCCACCACCAGCTATCGAATGGACCCCTACACGCCGCCGCTGCTGGCGCTGGGCCTGAAGGGCATGATCGGGAAGGGCCGCCGCTCCGGGGAGGTGGTGCAGGCCGTCCGGGAACACGGAGCCGTGTACTTTATCACCATCGGCGGCGCTGCGGCGCTGCTGGCAGAGGCCGTCAAGAAAAAAACACCCGTGTGCTACGAGGATCTGGGACCGGAGGCGATTTGCCGGCTGGAGGTGGAGAATTTCTACGCTATCGTAGGCATCGACAGCCGGGGGAATACCATCATTCGCTGAAAAAAGCCGCCCGCCGGGGCGGCTTTTTTATGCCCTGCGGAGGGACATGGCATGGGAGTTGCTATTACAATTTGACAGAAAACCGGAGCATACCGGACAAAACAGGAGGGAAACACTATGCGTTTTCAGGAAATGATCGAGACTGTGGACACCCATACCGGCGGCGAACCGACCCGGATCATTCTCAGCGGCATCCCCAAGCTGGAGGGAAATTCTGTCCGGGAGAAGCGGGACTATTTCAAGGAACACTATGACTATATCCGCACACGGCTGACCTACGAGCCCAGAGGCCATGCGGGGATGCTGTGCGCTGCGGTGGTGCCGCCCACCATGCCGGAGGCGGATTTCGGCATCTTCTACATGGACGACGTGCAGTATCTGGATATGTGCGGCCATGCCAGCATCGGCGTAGGGACTGCCCTGCAGGAAATCGGGCTGGTGCCCAAGGCCCATCGGGACCGCTACGCCATCGAGACCCCGGCGGGTCTGGTGTGGATCAAGAACAATTTCAAGGAGGACTATGTGTACAGCACCACCGTCCGCAACGTCAACAGCTACGTCATTGAAAACGAACTGCGGATCGACGTGGATGATGTGAAGGATGTGCCGGTGAATCTGGCCTACGGCGGCAACGTGTTTGCCATCGTACCGGCGGCCCGGTTCGGCATCAAGATCCAGCCCTCCTATATGGAGCGCATCAAGCATTATTCCGCCCGTATCCGGGAGGTCATTGCAGAGAAAGGCATTGCCGTGACGCTGGTTCAGTGGTATGATGAACCTAAGTCCAAGGAGGCGGACCTGCGGGTGGTTCACAGCTCCGGGTATGGCTCTCCGGACCGCTCCCCCGGCGGCACCGGCACCAGCGCCAAGGTGGCGTGGCTGTGCGCCAACGGGAAACTGGCCATCGATGAGCCTTTTGTCCACGAGGGTATCGTGGATGCACCCTTTATCGGCGTGGTGAAGGGCGTCGAGGAGAAGAACGGCCGCACGGAGTATCTCACGGAGATCACCGGACAGGCCCGCATCACGGGCTTCCACAAATTTGTGTTTGCAGACAACGATGACCTGCGGGAGGGCTTCTATTTCGATTGATGCTCCGGCAGGCGGAAAGGACGGATGGGATGAGGTATCATGACGAGCGCCTGCGCTGGCTGCAGGAGAATTTCAGCTACATCGATTCTGTCACCATGATCGACGCCACTGGCAAGATCACCGTGAAGGAGCGCTACAATCCCCGATATAGCGATGCGGAGAATGCTGCGGATAACGAGTGGTGTCTCAACCGCAACCTACTGGAGGTGTTTCCGTCCCTGAGCCACAGCGACAGCACCTTATTGCAGGCCCTGCAGAAGGGCGAGTTGCTGTACCGGGAGAATCAGTGTACCATCAACCACTCCGGCAAGAAATCCGTGACCAACAACGTGACCTTTCCTATCATCAGCCGGGGAAAGATCATTGGGGCCGTGGAGCTGTCACGGGATGTGACCCACTATGAGGGGGAGCGGACGGCTCCGGCGGCCCGGCCGACGCCCAAGCGCCGCTCCGGCACCGAGGCCAAGTGGACGCTGGAGGATATCGTCACCCAGAACAGCAAGATGCTGGAGATCAAGCGCACCATTGCCAAGGTGGCGGACAGCCGCTCCTCGGTGCTGGTGTACGGCGAGACGGGCACGGGAAAGGAACTCATCGTCTCGGCGCTGCACAATGCCGGCAGCCGCAAGGATCAGCCCTTTGTGGCGGTGAACTGTGCCGCCCTGCCGGAGAGTATTCTGGAGGGACTGCTGTTCGGTTCCCAGAAGGGGGCGTTTACCGGGGCGGAGAACAAAAAGGGGATGTTTGCCGAGGCCAACGGCGGCACCATCTATCTCGATGAGATCAACTCCATGCCGCTGCTGCTTCAGGCGAAGCTGCTGCGGGTGCTGCAGGAGAAGTCGGTGACACCGCTGGGAGCCTCCAAGCCAATCCCGCTGGATGTACGCATCATCGCATCCACCAACCGGCCGATCAGCGAGGTGGTGGCCAGCGGCCAGATGCGGGAGGATATTCTGTACCGGCTCAATACCATCAGCATCCAGATCCCGCCCTTGCGGCGGAGACTGGACGATATCCCCCTTCTGGCGGCGGCATTTGTGGAGAAATACAGCGCCGAAATGGGCAAACAGGTAGCGGGCGTGGCGCCGGAGGTGACAGCCTTCCTCATGAACCGCAGCTGGCGAGGCAATGTCCGGGAGCTGGAGCACGTCATCGAATCTGCCATGAATGTGGTAGAGGACGGCCAGACGGTGGAGCTGGAGAATCTGCCGATCTACCTCAGCGAGGTGGATGAGCTGGAGGAGGATACCCCGGAGCATAGCCCACGGGAGGCGGTGTCCCTCAACGAGGCATTGGCAGCCTACGAGAAGAAGCTGATTTTAGCGGCCATGAAGGCCAGCAACTGGAAGATCGTGGACGCAGCGGCCCGGCTGCGGATCCCACGCACCAGCCTGCAGTATAAGCTGGAAAAATACGATATCAAACGACGGTAATTCGTCATCTTTGCGACGGAAATCCATCACTAGAAGAGCGCAGGGACAGAGCGGCTGGTTTGTCCCTGCGCTTTCTTTGTGTAGACTGTGCAAAATAAACACATAAATCCGGCAAAAGAAGGACGGAATTACCGAAAAAAGCGGCGGAGACAGCAAAAACTGCCGGAAAGGGGAGAGGCGTCCTGCAGACCGCCTGTGGGCCGGCGGTGACAGGAGCTCCTGACTGAAGTGCAGAAAAATAGCGGGAAAGCAGCGACGGAAATCCGTCATTCGGCAAGGAGTGCATGGCAGCGGAGGGCGCTGCCTGCGGTGGAGTGAAAACGGCCCCTCCCGTGGGGGAGACCCTTGGGGCATAGTGACGAAACGAGACGGGAAAATATGTCGTATTCGGCAAAGGGAATATCGGCGGTTTTGGCATGGGGCTTGCTTAAAACTATGGAGAAGGGAGTGCTCCCTGTGTAAAATTACGAAGGAGGAAATCACACATGCCCGAAGAAATCGTATCCTATGGCGTATTATCACTGATCCCGGCAATACTGGCGGTCGTCCTCGCATTCTGGACAAAGAACGTCATCATTTCTCTGATGGCTAGCCTGTTTGTAGGCTGTCTCATCACTGCTGGCTGGAACCCCTGGAATGCCATGCAGGTCATGTTCAGCGATCACCTGTTTGTGGACATGACCGGCTCGTCCAACGCACAGACCATCATCATGATGTCCTTTGTGGGTGGCTTCGTGGCACTCATCGAGGCCACGGGAGGAGCCAAAGCCTTTGCGGCGGCCATAGCCAACAAGGTCCACCGCCGCAGCACGGCCCAGACCACGGCTTGGCTGGGCGGACTGGCGATCTTCTTCTCCGACTCCGGCAACAGCCTGATCCTGGGGCCCATCTTCCGCCCCATCTTCGACCGGCTGCGGATTTCCCGTGCTAAGCTGGCCTACATTCTGGACTCCACCTCCTCCCCGGTGTGCATCCTGGTCCCCATTACCGGCTGGGGCGTGTACATCATGGGCATCATCGCCACGGAGTTTGAAAATCTGGGCATCCAGACCAGCGATGCCAGTGCCTTTGTACAGGCCATCCCCTACCAGTTCTATGCGCTGCTGGCGCTGGTGCTGGTCCCCCTCATCGCACTGAGTAAGCGGGACTTCGGCCCCATGGCCAAATTCGAGACCTACGCTCTGGAGAATGGTCCCACCGCCGCTGAGCTGGAGGCCGACAAGTCCATCGTCCAGTCCGAGAACGCCAACAAGGCCACGGCGTGGGAGATGATCATCCCCCTGCTGGTGATGTTCATCACCATTTTCGTCATGTTCATCGGCTGGGGCTTCCCCGGCCAGAATATCCCCGGCTCCAAGATCCGTATTGCACTGACCTCTGGCTATATGCTGGCGACCATCGTGCTTGCCATCATGGTCATCGTCAAGAAAATCATGACCTTCACTGAGGTGGTGGATACGTGGGTCAGCGGCATCAAGAAGATGGCCGGTATTCTGGCGATCATCATCGCCGCTTGGGGCGTTGGCTCCGTCTGCACGGCGCTGGGCACCTCCCAGTTCGTGGTGGACTGCACCATCGGCTTCCTGTCCCCGGCGTTGGTTCCCGCTCTGCTGTTTATCATCGGTGCTGTCATCTCCTTTGCCACCGGCACCAGCTGGGGCACCATGGCTATCCTGCTGCCGCTGGGCATCAATATGGCCTACGGTTTCGGTGTGTCTGAGGCCATCACCATTGCCGCCGTGCTCTCCGGCTCCCTGTTTGGCGATCACTGCGCCCCCATCTCCGATACCACCGTCATGTCCTCTATGGCCGGCGGCTGCAACCATATTGACCACGTCCGCACCCAGATCCCCTATGCTCTGCTGGCGGCGGTGTCCAGTTTCATCGCCTATCTCATCGTGGGTGTGACCCAGATGGCGGCGGGCATCGCCCTGCCGGTGGCGCTGGCGATTCTGGTGGTGCTGTTCCTGCTGGCTACCAAGCTGTTCGGCAAGAAAATTGCGTAAGGAGGTGGAGCAACTGTGAATATGGATTATTGCAAGCCCTATGCCGGGCGGGACACCGTGATTCTGGACCGCCATGCGGCAGATACCATTGCCGAGGATATCCGTGCCTTTGATAGTCAGCTGGAAAACCACTTCGCCCATGTCATCATGCTGGCGGAGCAGAAGATCATCACTCGGCAGGACGCAGCGGCGATCTTGAAGGCCCTGCTGAAGCTGAAGGAAATGGGGCCGGATAAGATCCCCTTCCGTCCCGGCCTGACGGACCTTTACTCCAATGTGGAGGAGTGGCTCATCGACGAGCTGGGGATTCAGGTAGGCGGGCGGGTCCACACGGGCCGTTCCCGCAACGACATGAATTCCACCATTGAGCGGATGCATACCCGGCGCACCATTCTGGACCTGTGCGAGGCGATAACGCTGCTGCTGAAGACGCTGCTGGTGATGGCGCATCAGGTCCAGATAATCCGTAACATCCAGCTTGAATTCATTGATTTTCTTAATGGCCGCCACAATTTCTGCGGTCTCAAGCTCATGAATATATTTTAAAAGCGTCACCGCCTCTTCCTTCACCCGGTCAAAATCCTCGCTGGAAGCAAGAAGCTTCGCCCTGCCGATGTTTCCTCTGGCAAAGGCAACGCACACATTCGCCTTATAGTCCGGTACCTTCAGCTCTTCCATCAGGTACCGTCTCACAATATCATCCCTTACCGGCTTCATCTCCAGCTTTACGCAGCGGCTTTGAATGGTGGGAAGCAGCGCCCCCGCGTTCGCGGTCAGGATCAGGATGATCCCGTAGGCCGGCGGCTCCTCCAGCGTCTTCAAAAGCGCGTTCTGCGCCTGCACCGTCATTTTTTCTCCCTCATTGATGATATAAATCTTATACGGGCCATAATAGGGCTTGATGACAATATCATTGTTCACCTGGCCCCGGATATCCTCCACGCCGATGCTGCCCGGCTTCTCATGAACTACGCGGATGATGTCGGGATGGTTTCCCGACAGCGCCTGTCTGCAGGAATGGCACTCCATACATGCCTCTTTTCCATGCTTTTCACACTGCAAAGCCATTGCAAATGCCTCC
>OGYW01003575.1_pt1 | contig 10168 bp, 7 predicted proteins | sample 1576621 | NCBI WGS metagenome assembly OGYW01 (sample SAMEA3541528, study PRJEB24748) | human gut metagenome | biome: human gut; feature: human-associated habitat; material: faeces | place: China | collected 2012
TTAATGCTAAGGTACTTCATGTGAATAAGAATAAATTAAATCAATGGACGATTGGATTAATTTATGACACGACGGCGTTGCCAGCAGGCGGCGACCGTTCCAGTCGAGATCCAGCTCCTGATGAATATGACCGCACAGCAAGTATTTGACGTGCGGAAACTTCGCCAGCACGGTATCCAGTTCGCCCGCGTTACGCAGGCTGTGTTGATCAAGCCAACTACAACCCGCAGGTAGCGGATGATGATGCAGCAGCAGCAACGTATGGCGTTCTGGCGCATCGGCCAGTTTACGTTCCAGCCACTCAAGCTGAAACTCGCTCAGCTCACCGTGCGGCACGCCAAACACCTGGCTATCCAGCAACAGGATTTGCCATTGCTCACCAATAAACACGCGCTTCGCCGGGGAGATACCCGCATCCTGTAACGCGCTGTACATCGCGGGCTGGAAATCGTGGTTGCCCGGCAGCCAGACGCAGGGCGCACGAAAACTTGCGATGCCTTCAGCGAAATGCTGATAGGCCGCAGAGGATTGATCCTGCGCTAAATCACCTGTCGCGACAATCAGGTCGAATTCGTGCTGGTGTGGCCGAATCGCCTCCAGCACCGCCTGGTAACTCTCCCAGGTGTTTACCCCTAACAGGGCTTCGTGCTTTTGTGCAAACAGGTGAGTATCGGTAATTTGTAAAATCCTGACTCTGGCCTCACCAGCCAGAGGAAGGGTTAACAGGCTTTCCAAATGGTGTCCTTAGGTTTCACGACGCTAATAAACCGGAATCGCCATCGCTCCATGTGCTAAACAGTATCGCAACCAGTCCGCTAAAAACTGGTTAATTTGATGCTTTTCGTCGCGTTGATGCAACTTTTTATTAGGATAATCATACCGCGCTTTGAAGCGAAAAATCTGCTGGCTTGAACACACTTCAGCCACCATCGCGTCATGATACAGACGCACCGTCATTGACGGAAGGCTCCAGTAACTGATCGCGGGCGCAGTCTGTTCTATTGTCACCAGGGTAGTGTATCGGGTCGATTCCACAATCGTCAGCCGATATTGTGCGTTTGCCACCTGATAGCTTACAGTTTCGCCGGGTGCGTCATTGCGCGGTAACAAACGGCGCAATTGTGAAAAGTTCATCTCGCACAGGCGCATCATTTCAGGAAAGTCAGGTGTGTAACGCTTCATTTATGCCCACTCATTTTTTAACGCTTGATGATGCAGCTGCAGCCATTGCAAAGCCGTTCCGAGCATGGAAGTGGAACCGAACAGCACGCGCACCGTTCCGGCGTTCATGGCGTCTATCACCCCCTTGCGTGCCTTGTCGGTCTTGCACTCCTGAATGAAGCGCACCTCGCTTGCCGGGATGCCGTAGTCCTCCGTCAGCTTCCGCTTTATCTCGCTGTACACGTTCCATCCGTCGCCCGGCTGGTATGTTCCCAGATCCGAGAACACGAACTGCGTGCCTTTCTGCGCGTCGTATTTGTGGTAATACTCCGCAATCGTCTTGGCGCAGTGGGAAGCCTTGTTGTCGGGGTGGTCCTCATAATGCGGGTCTATCATGCGCATGTCGAGAGCCATCTTCCGCGCGTAATCGGTGGCGATAAGCATCTTCGCCTTCTCCTCCGTTTCCGACAGGGGCGGTCTGCCCAGCAGCGTGGCGTCACCCGTCTTGGCGAACTGCATCAGCTGTTTGATGAAATACTCTTGGTCGGGCGTGGGAGGTATGTGATGCAGTATCTCGTTCTTACGCGGACGATCCACACCCACGTCCTCCGCCGTGCGGTAATCGGTAATCTCGTTGTAGAAGGCGGCAAGCTCCGGCACTTTGATGAAATATCGGAAACGCTCCTTCTGAACCACATTGTTCGTCACGTTGAACTCGAAGTCGGTTGTCTTTTTGGCGAAAATTGCCGCCCATGCGTCGAAGCATCGGATATCCTGCCTTTCCAATTCCTTCGGACGCAGATACTTGAAGAGCAGGTACAATTCCGTCAGACTGTTGGAAATGGTTGTGCCGGACAGGAACGTAGCCCCCAAGTCCTTGTCCGTGCGCTCCTGTATAGTTCGTATGGCAAAAAGCATATTCAGGGCTTTCTGGCTTCCTTCCGAGTTTCCCAACCCCGCCACACGGTCATGCCGGGTGTTGAAAGTCAAGTTCTTGAATTGGTGGCTCTCGTCTATGAAAATGTGGTCGATGCCCATCTGTTTGAAGTCCACCACGTCATCTGTGCGCGACTTGATGGCGTGTTCCACTTTCTCTAACTTCGCCACAAGGTTGTGCTTGCGCTTCTCCAATCCTTTCAGCATCGCCCGCGACACGTTCTTGCCTTGCTGCCGTAAGACTTCGAGGTTTTCCTCCACCGTGTCAAGCTCCGCTTGCAGGATGCGTTGCTGCAACTCCGGTGACTGCGGTATCTTGCCGAACTGGTCATGCGACATGATGACGCAATCATAGTCATTGTTTTTGATGTTGTTGAAGAAACGCACACGGTTGGCGGTCGAGAAATCCTTTTCCGAAGCGTAGAGGATGCGGGCATTCGGATAGGCAGCTTGATAAGTGGCGGCAATCTCCGCGACATTGGCTTTCAGACCAATAATCATCGGCTTGTGCGCCAAGTTCAGACGCTTCATTTCATGCGCTGCAATACACATTATCAGTGTTTTACCTGTTCCGACTTCATGGTCGCATATTCCGCCGCCATTCTGTTTTATCATCCAGACGCAATCCTTCTGCGACGGATAAACGCTTTGAATACCCCGGCTTGCCAATCCTTTCAGATTGAGGTCGGGAAACGTCTGGTGCGAACCGTCATACTTCGGGCGCACGAAACAGTTGAACTTGCGGTTATACATTGTCACGAGCCGTTCCTTGAACTGCGGCGACTGCTCTTCCAACCATTCCGAGAACCCGTTGCGGATTTCGTCAATCTTGGCGTTGGCGAGCTGTATGCCCTCGCTGTCACGCACCTTGATGTCGTTGCCGTTCTCATCTTTGCCAATACTTTTCATCATGTCGGGACAGGTGTTGTGCAAAGCGTGTTTCAACAGGTGCATACCGTCATAGTTCCGGTAATAGCCCTTTACCAGAAACTCGTCCGTGATCTTCATGGTGCGGTAGCCGCACGCCACGGAAAACTCGTCCATGCTGGCGGAATAGGCGATTTTCACGTCCGTGTCGAAAAGATGGCTCATGTAGGCGGCATACACGCCCGTGGGAATCCAGCGTTCACCGAAGTTGAAGTCGAGGTCTTCAAAGGCGATACGCTGCGGCTCGGCTTCCTTCAAAGCCTCCAAAGCCTGTTTCACTTCCGGCAATCTTTCGCTTTCCAGATTATTTTCCATCCATGCCTCTATACGCTCCGCCTTCTCTATCACGTTTCCCGCGATGAAGCGGTCTTTAATCTCGTAACCGGTTACGAGCGGATTGTAGAAGATACGCCCCTTGAGGGCATTGAGAAGCTCCTCTTCCGTACTGTCTGTTATCCCCCGCATATAGTTGAGATTGACCGTACCATACTTGTTGAGCGATGCAGACAAGGCTTCTTCCGGAGAACCGACGTTGGCATGGTTCTCCACCGAGAAGGAAACGGGACGGTCGAAGATGTCCGCTTTGACGAACTTGCCGTCCTCCGCACGTTCCAGCGAAAGGATGTCGCGCCCTCCGGCGTCCATCATCACCAGTTTCACGTTCTGTTTGGCGTTGAGGTTGCCATAACGCATGACAAACTCGTCGTAACAGGTGTTCAGGTGTTCACGCCAAGGTACATTTTCCTCACGTCTGTTCGATTCATAGCGGTACAACCGCTCGTATGCGTCACGGAGCGATACATACAGCAACGCTTTCTCTTTCTGATAACCGGTTAGTCCAAGCGGCTGGAAGGTTGCACCGTAGGGAGTAATGTCCTTCAGATAACCGATGTCGCGTGCCCTGTTTGCCACCAGCGACCCTTCACGCAGGTGCATTTCCGGCGTGCGGTGATAGGGACGCGGCGTAAGGTCGAGGGCTTCTTTTTTCGGCTTTTCCGTTTCAAATTCCGGGAACAGGGAAGTGGCAACCGTTTCGGAAGTAGGCACAACTTCTGCCGGTGTTTCAGGTTGCTTTATTTCTTCCGTTTGTTCCGGCTTTTTATCCATATTGTCCGAAGAAGGCGCAAAAGCAGGGTTCAACGTGTCTTTGATACCCATCTTTTTCAGTTGTTCCTGCCTGTGCCGTTCTGCCTCAAGCCGTAGGGCCTTGCGCCGTTCCGCTGTCAGACTCATCATTGTCTCATAGAAGCCGTTGATGGGAGGATTGGTTTCCCAATCCAGAGTGGCGTAAATGTCGTCCGGGTCGTTTGGCTTTTCGGCATTTTCCGGCTTTTCTTCCTTATTACCGTTTACCGGCCTGGCGGCTTCAACGGGTGGAGTAACTTTGACCTGCGGTTTAGGCGTGGACGGCATAGGCTTCGGCTTGCTTTCCTTTTTCGCTGCCTTTTTCTTTTTTGCCGGTTCCTCTATGGGCATACCCCAAAGGTCGAGCAGGGTAAGCTGCACGGCTGACGAATGGTTGGGTTGGCGCGGCTCAATCTCCGGCTTTTCCCCTATGGGCTGTGCCTGCGGCTTCTCCACTCCCTTGACAGGCTCAATTACAGAAACGGGGGCTATTACAGAAGGTGATACCTTTTCTGTTTTCGGAGCAGGTTGCACTTCCGCAGCCGTGCTTTCCTCCTTTGTCGGATGCAGGCTGTGTTTCTCATACAGTTTCCTGTCAAGTTGTTGCAGTTCTATTTTCAGATGCTCCCGCAAGTCTTCCGCCAGTTGTGCGATGTCCCCACGGTGCAGGAGTTTATAGGCTGGTTTCCCGTACGGGTCGGTACTTCTGATCAAATCCGTGTGTGAAAGCGAGCCGATGCTCCATACATACCCATTTACGGAAGTGCCGATAGGGGTCTGTTCGGTCTGCACGAAGAGTTTTTCGTTGTAATACAGTTCACCATTCTTTCCGCTGTTCTTTTGCAGGATAATCAGGTCGCTGCCCACCTCCGTTCCCGCGTTATCCGTAAAGAGGTTGTTCGGCAGGCGGGCTACGCCCACCAGATTGGTATGGTTCATCATATACTCGCGTATGGGCGCGTTGGTCGGGGCATCCAGTACCCCCTGCGAGGTGATGAACGCCACGATTCCGCCTTCACGCACCGCGTCAAGGCTTTTCAGGAAAAAGTAATTGTGTATCGTCCGTGCCGCCGAGTGCCTTGCAGGATCCTTGCTGCCCGAAAATTCCGGGTCGAACACCGCCACATCGCCAAACGGTATATTGGAGACAGCCAAATCAAAATGGTTCATGAACGGCTTTTCTATCTTCTCGAAGCCCTGTACCCTTACTTTCTGTCCGGGATGCAGGTGCTTCAGTATCTTGCCCGTCATCAGGTCTTTCTCAAAAGCCATGATGTCCGCGTCCGGTCTGTTCTCCAGCACGGCGTCCACGAATGCACCGACACCTGCCGACGGCTCCAGCACCCGGTCGGGACGGATGCCGTGTTCATGCAGCACGTCCGCGATGGTCCCGGTTATCTCCGGCGGGGTATAGAAGGCGGTCAGCACGGACTGCTTCATGGCATCCATATACCGTTTGTACTCCGTCTCGTCTTTTGTGTTCTCCCGCAGCAACCTGTGCAGTTCCACGGTAGGGGCAAACAGTTCGAGGTCGGACTTCGCCCAGTGGACGGCATCCGTCAGTTCCCTTGCAGGGTTGAGTATGCTCTTCAGTCCCCCGAAACCGCAATAACGCTCTAACAAGAGCCGTTCGCGTGCGGTGGGTGTGCGCTGTTCCCTGTCAAGGAGGAATGCCGTCCGTATCGCCTCGATGTTGTCCCTCAGCCTCTGTTTGCGGTTAAACGCCATACTCTTCGATATAGAGGATGACGGCTCCCGTCAGCTCCGTGTAGAGCAGGTCATATTCGGGCGACAGGGCGAAATTGTCGTCCGAGAGGTCATAGATGGAGAATACGTTTCCGACAAGCGGTAGCAGCTTCTGGGTAAAGGCTTCACATTTTTCTCCCGGTACTTCACCCGCAAATTCGTTCTCCACGACTTCGCGCAGGATGGCGTGCCTGGAGTAGCGAAGGCCCTCCGTCAGCACCTTCATCGCCAGTTCCTGCGCCCCGTCGGCAGGATAGCCTTCGAGCCTTGCCCGTTCATACGCTTCGGCGGCACGGTCGGTTCTTTCTCGGATGAAGGCTTCATCGGCTGCCTGTTCGAACTTGTTCGTGGTGAGGTAGTCCAGCAGGTACAGACCGTAATAGGAAAAGTCGGTCCGACCCTCGTTTTTCTTCTTGTTGTTCATTTCTTTGGAATTTAGTGGATTGATAATGATGATAGGGATAATCGTTGGAAAACGAGAAGAAAAAGGCACCCGGTATCCCTCCGAGTGCCACCACTAAATCCAAAGTATGAGTGTAATCCGGTATCGAAGAACAATTCATTACTCTGAACCAGTGGCAAAGTTAAACATTTATTTTCTTCTTTTCGCAGAGGTCGCTTTACTTTTCCTTTCTGGGAACACGAAAACCGTGTTATAGTCCCCGTCAAAGGCGACTACGGCATCAAAACTCTTGCCCTGCTTGCTCTTGAATCCTTTGAGCAGTTTCGTGTGTCCGTCGGTGAGCAGGTTTTTGATTTCATCATCAGAGAGGGTGCGGTTTGCTTTCAGGCGGAACACGGGCAGACCGCACTCCGCGTTGTCGCAGCGGACGACCTTGCCGTAAAACTGCATCGTCCCCGCTCCGCACTTGGGACACTTGCAGCCGGAATCCCTGCGGGCGAACAGCTTGTCGCACGACAGCAGTTCGGAGGTAATTTCCCGTGTATATGCCTCAATCTTCCTGCGGAAGTCATCGGCGGGCAGTTCCCCACGCTCGATGCGTGCCAATTCCTTTTCCCATTCGCCCGTCATGGCGACATCGGCAATACGCATCGCCTTCACGACCGAGTAGAGGGCAAGCCCTTTTTCGGTGGGGACAAGCGACTTCTTGCAGCGTTCCATATAGCCGCGCTTGAAAAGCGTTTCGATGATGGACGCACGGGTGGCGGGCGTGCCGATGCCGCAATCCTTCATAGCCTGCCGCAATGCGTCGTCCTCTATCTCCTTGCCAGTCGTTTCCATCGCGGACAGCAGGGTGGCTTCGGTATGCAGCGGCTTGGGTTTGGTCTTTCCCTCCGTGATGGAGGCGGCTTTCAGTGCCAGCGTGTCGCCTTCCTGCCAACAGGGAATGGCGGCGGTTTCCTCTTGGCTGTTGTTCTCTTCTCCATTCTCCTTGCCATAGACGGCACGCCATCCGGCTTGCCTGATGATGCTGCCTTTTGCCACGAACTCCACTCCGGCACACTCTGCCGTGACGGTGGCAGTGTCCTTGACGCATTTTTCGGAGAAAGCCTCAAGCATGCGCCCGGCTATCATGTGATAGACGGTGCTGTCCTCTTTGGAGAGGAACAGCGGCTTCTCGCCCGTGACGAGCAGGGCATGGTGGTCTGTCACCTTGCCGCCGTCCAGGCTGCGGCGTGTCGGCACGGCTTTCGGCTGCAACTTGCCCTTCCATTCGGGCAGGCTGCCGATGAAGGCAAGCAGCTTGGGGATTTCCGCGAACACGTCTTCGGGAATGTAGCGGCTTCCGGTTCGCGGATAGGTGATGAGCTTCTTCTCGTAGAGCTTCTGCGCGATTTCAAGCGTCTGTTCCGCCGTGAAGCCGTGCTTGGCGTTGGCTTCTTTCTGGAGCGTGGTCAGGTCGTACAGCAACGGGGTATCCTCCGTTTTCTCCTTGCGCTCGGCTTTCGTTACCGTTGCGATGCCTGCCGCCTTTACCTTATTATATAGCTCCGTTGCCGGTTCTTTCGACTTCCATTTCTCGGAGGATGAGAGTTTCACGACCTCGCCGTCGCAACCGTCTGTTGCGATATGGAGCTGCCAGAATGCTTCGGACGTAAAACGGCGGTTCTCCCAATAGCGTTCACACACCATCGCCAGCGTGGGTGTCTGCACACGCCCCACCGAATACGTGCCATGTCCGGCGGCTATGGATAACGCCTGAGTGCCGTTGATGCCCACGAGCCAGTCGGATTCGCTCCGCGCTTTGGCGGCGATATCCGCAGGTAACTGCTACAGGAGCATCGCGGCTGCAATGGTATAATGCCATTGATTATACGGAGAATGAACCTGTTCGGAAATCGCCTCAATACAGACTGGTATATGATGGATGGCAGCGGAATGAAGAACGTAGTGCTTCGTCTCTCGATGGTTCGATTCTGGGGAGAGGCTTCGGTAGGAGCGAAGGTGACCGCCTGAGTTATCGGGTTAATATCTTTCCGGGTCAGGAAAACGGAGCCATAGGTATCCGATTTAAGGTAAAGAAGGGAGAGAACGCTGTACTACAACTGAAAGGGCTGGTAGAACAACCTGTTACTCTGAAGGGTACGGGAGAATTCTCTTTCGTATCAGTTCCTTATCAGAATAAGAAGGCGGGAGAATACAAACTGGAACTTATTTCGGGTAGTACCGTTGAAATCGGTCTGGATGGATTCTTTATAGGCAGTGCAGATGATATCAGCAATGTAAATGTAGTCCGTACGCCGATACCTTTTACTCCTGCAATGGAAGTAGGTAAAAACAAGAAAGACTTCATTCTGAAGTACAAAGACTGTGAGAACTATTATGGAGTGGCTTGGAACTATCAGCATTCGGAAGTTCGGGAAATACTGAACGGTGAATTGGAATCCTTTTTTCGTAGAAAAGTGCACGAGCATGTATCGTCAAGATTGATTGGTGACAGGAACTGGCATTATGCAAATGTTTTTTTAAGACCTATTGTATTGGAACCGAACTCGGAACAGACCATTTATATGCTGGTATGCACTGGAAATAAGGAATTGGTACAACAGGAATTGCAGGATTTCCATTCGACTCCGGATAAACTGATTGCACAGGTTAAATCTATGGAAGATGCAAAGCCTAAGGATAAAGTATTACCGGGCGGAGAGAAGTATCTTCTGGGAAATCGTTTACTGCAAGCCTCGCTTTTATCGAATATCGTATATCCGGTTTATACGCAGAAAGAGTATATCAGGCATTTCACACCGGGCAAGAACTGGAATAGTCTTTATACCTGGGATTCCGGATTCATCGCATTGGGACTGATTGATGTGGACCCGGCCAAGGCTTTTGAATGCATCAAGGCCTATACAACTCCGGTAGGGAGTGAATCGGCTTTTATTCATCATGGCACTCCACTGCCTATCCAGATGTATGCTTACGCTGATTTGTGGAACAATAGCCTGTCACGTGAGACCTTGGAATTCTTATATCCCCGACTAAAACAGTTCTTTAACTTTATGGTCGGAAACGATCCTTACTCTACTACCCGAATGAAAGGTTCCGGTCTGCTTCGTACCTGGGATTATTTCTATAATTCCGGTGGATGGGACGATTATCCGCCTCAGCATGCACGTGGAGGTAACAAACTGGTGACTCCTGTAGTTACTTCAGCTTATTATCTGCGGGCTGCGAAGATACTGCGCTTGGCGGCAAAAGAGTTAGGACTGAAAAAGGATATGAAGGAGTATGAACAGGTAATCAAACGACTGTCGAATGCTTTGCAAACCTACTCTTGGGACGAAGAAAGCGGATATTTTGGATATGTACTCCATGACTCCTTGGAGAACGCGAAAGAAATCTTACGGTATAAAGACCAGTCGAACTTCAACAAGGGGCTGGATGGAGTGACTCCTCTGACAGCGGGTATCTGTTCCCCGGTTCAGGTAGATCGGCTGGTGGGACATCTGTTTTCTCCTGAAAATTCAATCTTAAAATATTGTATCACACATTATTTCTTTTGAAAAATGTTATCCTGCGGGTTGGAGTCAAATAGTGCATTTAAACTTCTTGATTGACAAATTTTTCACACCCGAATCCTGTAATAAAAGAAATGCCGTCAAAAACATCAGCAATTACCACAGGCATTCCGATATCTGCGACCAGATAATATACCATAAACGGCACCAGTATGTCATTGAGACCATTCCCGCAATCATTGCCCTCTTTTTCTTCTCTCTTTCCATTTCCTGCCCCTTTCTGCTCTGTCATTCTATTTTGCATGTTAGTCTATTCTAACTTTTTTGTCAATTCAGGAAATTTCCACTGTCA
>OGYW01003577.1_pt1 | contig 10167 bp, 8 predicted proteins | sample 1576621 | NCBI WGS metagenome assembly OGYW01 (sample SAMEA3541528, study PRJEB24748) | human gut metagenome | biome: human gut; feature: human-associated habitat; material: faeces | place: China | collected 2012
GTCCCATCTTAACTTTTTCATCTGAGTGAATCCAGATAGTTGTCCATATCATCCTCTTCGATAAATTTACCGGAACGGTAATTTTCTTCAGATTCAGCAACAACCGCTCTGAACTCATCGGAAGTAGGTACCCAGGGATAGGGCTTACTTTTAGATGCAGCCTTTTTTAGAGATAATGCTTTAGCGTATTTCTCCAATTCAGTGAACTCCTCTTCATCCATCGAAAGGATGAACTCGGTAAAGTGTTGTTTCCGTAAATTTAATTCCATTGTTGTCATAATATCTCTTCTTTGGTTTTCTTATTTGACAAAGATAAGATATTAGTTCTGAATTATATTTACATTTGTGGGCAAAACAGAGATAAGCGTATGATATTTTACTTTTCAGGTACCGGAAACTCCCGTTGGGTGGCGAATGCTTTGAGTATCGCGTTGGGAGAACCTGTCGTTTCGATAGCGGAGGAGTTAAAAACCAATAAAAAGGAAATTGTCTGCCCGCTCAGGGAAGATGAGAAAGTGCTGTTTGTCTATCCCGTACATTCGTGGGGACCGGTGTTTCTATGCAGTAAATCTGTGTTTTATATCATTGACAATAATCTGCAATACTGACAAATTACACCATCTGTGAATCTGTGAAATTATTCTGTGTTTTGTATAACTATCAGTAAAATAGTAAAGGATAATTTTGCAATAGGAATCAATATAATATATGCGATATGGAAAAAGAAGTAATGATACTTACAGGTGCCGGACAAATCGGTATGGCGATAGCCCGACGGATGGGATATGGAATGAAGATTGTAGTCGGTGACAAACGAATGGAGAATGCACAGTCCGTGGCCGATACGATGAACCGTGCCGGATTTGATGTGCTTCCGGTGGAGATGGACTTATCATCCCGCGAGTCCATTCTACATCTGATTGACACGGCACAGCAATATGGAGAAATAGCCATGCTGGTCAATGCTGCGGGAGTTTCTCCTTCACAAGCATCAATAGAAACTATTCTGAAAGTCGATCTGTATGGCACGGCTGTATTGTTGGAAGAGGTCGGAAAAGTCATCATGCGGGGAGGTACAGGCGTTACAATCTCCAGTCAATCCGGACATCGTCTGCCAGCACTTGGTGCGGAAACCGATGAACTGCTGGCTTGTACACCGACAGAAAGACTATTGGAGCTTGATGTCTTGCAGCCACAACAGATCCGCGATACACTCCATGCCTACCAGTTGGCTAAACGCTGCAATGTAAAACGTGTCATGTCGGAGGCTGTAAAATGGGGTAGAAGAGGAGCGCGTATTAATTCTATTTCTCCGGGCATCATTGTTACCCCATTGGCTCTTGATGAGTTCAACGGTGTACGTGGAGAATTTTATAAGAAGATGTTTGCTCAATGTCCGGCACATCGTCCGGGAACAGCAGATGAAGTGGCAAATGTTGCCGAATTGTTGATGAGTAATCGGGGAGCCTTTATTACCGGAGCTGATTTTTTGGTAGATGGAGGAGCCACAGCTGCTTATTTTTATGGCCAGAAATGAGTATTCTATTTCTATGAGGTAAAACTTTTGTGACAATATTCTATAAACGATACTTTGTCTTCTGTCAAGAAATTGTATCTTTGTTAAATCCTTATAATCTGATGGCGGAAAAGATAGGAAGATATAAGTATTCTGAAATACTTGACCTCCATTAGATAACTAAGGGTTTTGATACAAAAAATATTAACATTATAATATTAAGGGAAACACACATGAAGACATTTTATCTCATGACCATGGGATTTTGCCTAGCTCTAAATCTCCATGCACAGCGAGGCGAATATCTGCTGGAAAAAGGATGGAAATTTACCAAAGGAGAGGTTAGCAATGCTGAAATGCCAGCATTCAATGATGCTAAATGGGAAACTGTAGACATTCCACATGACTGGGCTATTTTCGGACCTTTCGATAAGAACAACGACTTACAAAATGTAGCTGTCACACAGAATTTTGAAACTCAGGCTAGCTTAAAAACCGGACGTACGGGTGGTTTGCCATACGTAGGCATAGGATGGTATCGTACAACATTTCATTCTACTCCAGGAAAACAGACAACCCTGATCTTTGACGGAGCAATGAGCGAGGCTCGTGTGTTTGTCAACGGAAAAGAAGCCTGTTTCTGGCCCTGTGGCTATAACTCTTTCTATTGTGACGTTACCTCTCTAGTAAATGAAGATGGTAAAAATAACACACTTGCCGTACGATTGGAAAATCGTCCACAATCATCACGTTGGTATCCGGGAGCGGGACTTTATCGAAACGTACATGTAGTAACAACAGAAAAAATCCATGTTCCGGTATGGGGAACTCAGATTACTACTCCGTGCGTGAAGGACGAATATGCTTCTGTTTGTCTTCGTACAACGATTTTAAATGCGGAAAAAACAGAGCTGACTGTGGTAACGGACATTATGGATGCTGACGGACAGGTGGTTTCAACCAAAACGAACAAAGGAGTCATCAATCACGGCCAACCTTTTACTCAGAATTTTATCGTAGAACGACCTAAGCTTTGGTCGCCCGAAACTCCAGTCCTATATAAGGCTGTATCAAAAATCTATTCAGGTGATACGCTTCTCGATACTTATTCCACACGTTTCGGGATTCGTACAATTGAATATATAGCCGACAAAGGTTTTTACCTGAACGGAAAGCGACGTAAATTTCAAGGAGTATGCAATCATCATGACCTGGGACCTTTGGGAGCAGCAATTAACGTTGCAGCGCTCCGTCATCAGTTGACGTTACTCAAAGAAATGGGATGTGACGCCATCCGTACATCGCATAATATGCCTGCTCCCGAACTAGTCGAACTTTGCGACGAAATGGGATTCATGATGATGCTTGAGCCGTTCGACGAATGGGATATCGCCAAGTGTGACAACGGATATCACCGCTTCTTTAATGAATGGGCGGAAAAGGATATGGTAAACATGCTTCGACAGTATCGGAACAATCCATGTGTGGTAATGTGGAGTATCGGCAACGAGGTTCCTACCCAATGGAGTCCGGAAGGATATAAAGTAGCAAAGTTCTTACAGGATATCTGTCATCGGGAAGACCCTACACGTCCGGTAACCTGTGGTATGGATCAAGTGAAAAGTGTACTGGCAAACGGATTTGCTGCAATGCTTGATATTCCGGGGCTGAATTATCGTGCTCACCTATATGATGAAGCTTACGAACGTTTGCCACAAAACATTATTTTAGGTTCGGAGACATCGTCTACTGTCAGCTCTCGTGGAGTATATAAGTTCCCGGTGGAACGTAAGGCCGGAGCTATGTATGATGATCATCAGTCTTCTTCATATGATCTGGAATATTGCAACTGGTCTAACATTCCTGATATTGATTTTGCACGTGCCGAAGATCATGAATGGACAATCGGACAGTTTGTGTGGACTGGATTCGACTATCTAGGCGAGCCGAGCCCGTATGACACCAATGCATGGCCGAATCATAGTTCAATGTTCGGTATCATCGATCTGGCATCTATCCCCAAAGACCGTTATTATCTGTACCGAAGTGTATGGAATAAAGAAGCAGAAACACTGCATATCCTGCCGCACTGGAATTGGGAAGGACGTGAAGGTGAAAAGACTCCAGTTTTTGTTTATACGAACTATCCTTCGGCAGAATTGTTCATCAACGGAAAAAGCTATGGACGTCAGACTAAACACAAGAACGGAACAGTAGAAAACCGTTATCGTCTGATGTGGCATGACGCAGTTTATCAGCCGGGCGAGGTGAGAGTAGTGGCATACGACGAACAGGGGAATCCTGTTGCAGAAAAGACTGTTCGTACTGCAGGCAAGCCGCATCATATAGAACTTGTTACAGATCGCAGCTCTCTTCAGGCAGACGGAAAGGATCTGGCATATGTTACACTCCGCATTGTTGATAAGGACGGCAACTTGTGCCCGAATGACGGACATCTGGTAAGTTTCAAAGTAAAAGGGGCAGGTAAGTACCGTGCTTCTGCAAACGGAGATCCTACTTGTCTGGATTTATTCCACAAGCCGGAAATGCATGCGTTCGGAGGTATGCTCACTGTTATAGTCCAGTCGGGAGAAAAAACTGGTGAGATAGAACTTCAGGCTACTGCCAAAGGAATAAAAACTGGAACTATCCGCATTCCGGTAAAATAAGCTTATTTGCATAAAATAATATCATCATATGGAAAGTATTTTAAATTTGGGAAATCAATGTAAAAGCGATAACGCTTTTACTAAAAAAGCTAGATTGCTTCAGTCGATGTACCGAGTGAAAATAGGAGAAGAGGAGGGTGTTGGACCGACAAAAACTTCCAAACGAAAATATGGTAATATGATTAGTGGTGGTGAAATTTCCGGAAAGAATTTTCTGATGAAAGAAACTTTTGAGTATGCTAAGAAAAGGGTTAAAAATCGAAAGGATAATGAAACGATAGATGAATTTCGATTATTCAACAATCTGCTTTCGAGTATGCCAATGGCATTCAACCTATTTCATCCTCTGATGTTACTTTTAGAAGAAAACCCTGAAAAGGTGACACTTGCTATAAGATCTATCTTTAAAAATATCCCAGTATTTGTGGTAACAAAAATCGGATTGGAATTTATACCGACACCAATTGAGAAATACGCAAAAGATAAGTCGGCCATGGATGCCTATATCCAATTTCAAGATAACAATGGCGAGAAATATATAATCGCTATTGAAACGAAATATACAGATATACTCGGATTAAATGAAGCACATAATTGCGAAGAACAAAAACAAATGCTTATTGATACCGGACTGTTCTATGCGGAATTTGAAGGGCTATTGATAGCAAATAAAATAAAATTAACACAGATCTACAGAAATCTTTTACTTACAGAGCGGTACAGAGAAGTCGAAAACTTGAAAGACTCATATTCTGTGGTACTTTCTCCGAAGGAGCATCCGTCAACAGAAAAGGAGATCAGATCAGTTACAGAGTATCTGAAGCCAGAGTATGCTTACAAGTTAAGTGCAGTAACTCTTGAGGACTTTGTGGATACGATGATACAATGTCTGCCAGAGTATTATGCTCAAGTTTATGAGAGGTTTAGAGAAAGGTATTTGGAGTTTGAATAATACATTCAAATTCTTCAGTAAAAAACTTCAGCATCTTTTAGGAAATTATTCTCGATGTTTTTTAAAAATTCGTACGAAAAAAATTTTTTCTTCAGCATGTTTTTTTGAGCGACTGCAAGTATGAATAGTTGCTCGACAAGTCTTATTATTCTGAAGAGAAAAGAAAGTGAATTATGGCAGAAGTAAGGGAAAGAGATAGCTCTTTATACAAAAACAAGAAAGGAGGAAAATATCCGTTGCATGAGCGGATATTTTTCCTCCTCTTATGGAATTTCTAACAATTAATTACAGAATAGATTTTACTGTTTCCAGCATGCCTTTAGCCTGAATGCTGTCCAAGTCAGCTTTTACAGCAGCAGTCAGTCCCGGGATGTTGTTCAGGTTTTCGCCCCAGATAAATTCGGCAGCCAAAACTCCTTCAGCTACTTTCTGAGTATCACCTGTAGCCCAAAGCTGTTTCAACAAGTCCATGATATCCTGTGCATCGTTTGGAACAATTTCTGCGCCGTCTTCACGTACACCGCCTTTGTAGTAAGTAATGATAGCAGCAAGACCCAATACCAGTCCTTTCGGAAGTTCACCTTTGCGTTCCAAGTACACTTTCAAACCTGGAAGGTCACGAGTCTGGAATTTCGGGAATGAATTCAGCATGATAGAAGTAACCTGATGGTCAACAAACGGATTGTTGAAGCGTTCCAAAACATCATGAGCAAATTTTTCAAGCTCTTCTTTCGGAAGGTTCAAAGTTTCCATCAATTCGTCGAACATTACTTTATTGATATATTTGCCGATAACCGGATGCTGGCAAGCATCGCGAACAATGTTTACACCTGACAGGTAAGCAACCGGTGAAAGTACAGTGTGAGGACCGTTCAACAGAGTTACTTTTCTTTCGTGGTAAGGAGCTTCAGAAGGTACAAACAATACATTCAGACCAGCCTTGTCTGCTGGGAATTCCTTAGCAACTTCCTGCGGAGCTTCGATAACCCACAAATGGAAGATTTCTCCCTGAACTACCAAGTTATCATCGTATTGCAGTTTTTCTTTGATTTCGGCAATTTCCTTACGTGGAAATCCCGGTACGATACGGTCTACCAATGTAGCATATACACCACAAGCCTTTTCAAACCAGTTCTTGAAATCGTCACCCAAGTTCCACAATTCAATGTACTGGTAAATAGTTTCTTTCAGTTTGTGTCCGTTCAGGAAGATCAACTCACAAGGGAAAATGATCAAACCTTTTGACATATCGCCATTGAATGTTTTATAACGGTGATACAGCAACTGAGTCAATTTTCCTGGATATGAAGAAGCAGGAGCATCTTCAAGCTTGCAAGAAGGATCGAAAGCGATACCTGCTTCGGTTGTATTTGAGATTACGAAACGCATTTCAGGCTGTTCTGCCAGTTTCATAAATTCAGCGTTCTGAGTGTAAGGATTCAAGGCACGACTGATAACATCGATCATAGTCAGGCTGTTTACAGTTTCACCTTTGTCGAGTCCCTGCAAGTTTACGTGATACAAACAGTCTTGTGCATTCAGCATGTCTACCATACCTTTATCGATAGGCTGTACTACTACAACACTGCTGTTGAAATCTGTTTTCTGGTCCATATTATAGATTATCCAATCTACAAATGCACGTAAAAAATTACCTTCACCAAACTGAATGATTCTTTCTGGACGAACTGTCTTGTTTGCAGTTTCTTTGTTTAATGCTTTCATACTTGTATATTTTAAGTTCCGTATTTTTACAATTTTGCTTCTCTCTTTATAAGAAAGGTATAAAGGTGAAAAAATTAGTTGATAAAATAGTAATATATATTTACAAATAACATTTTCTTCCTCTTTTTCAGAGATTAATTTTACTAAATATTCGCTGCAAATATACGAAATATTTTGTTATTCCAAATAAAATTTCTACTTTCGTGTTCGATAACGACAAATAAAACGAAATACATGTTAAGCAACATAAATTCCTTTTGCGGGATTTGCTTTTTATGAAAATACATAACAAAAAACATAAACCTAAAAACGAAGCTTTATGAAAAAATTTATGGATGAAAACTTCCTGCTGAAAACAGAAACAGCGCAGGAATTGTACCACAACCATGCAGCTAAAATGCCTATTATCGACTACCACTGTCACTTGATTCCGAAAATGGTAGCAGACGATTACCAGTTCAAGTCAATTACAGAAATATGGTTGGGTGGCGACCACTATAAATGGCGTGCAATGCGTAGCAACGGTGTAGACGAACGCTATTGTACCGGTAAGGATACTACCGATTGGGAAAAATTCGAAAAATGGGCTGAAACAGTTCCTTATACATTCCGTAACCCATTATATCACTGGACTCATCTGGAATTGAAAACTTGTTTCGGTATTGACAAGATTTTGAATCCGTCTACAGCTCGTGAAATTTTTGACGAATGTAATGCTAAGCTGGCAACTCCTGAATATACTGCCCGCAACCTGATGCGCCGTTATCACGTTGAAACAGTTTGTACTACCGATGATCCTGTTGACTCACTGGAATATCATATCGCTACTCGTGAAAGCGGATTCGAAATCAAGATGTTGCCTACATGGCGTCCTGACAAGGCTATGGCAGTAGAAGTACCTGCTGATTTCCGTGCTTACATGGAAAAACTGTCTGAAGTGAGTGGAGTAACAATTTCTTCATTCGACGATATGGTTGCTGCATTGCGTAAGCGTCACGAGTTCTTTGCTGAACAAGGATGTAAGTTGTCTGACCACGGTATCGAAGAGTTCTATGCTGAAGATTATACAGACGCAGAAATCAGAGCTATCTTCAATAAAGTATATGGCGGTACTGAACTGACAAAAGAAGAAATCCTGAAGTTCAAGTCGGCTATGCTGATTGTATTTGCAGAAATGGATTGGGAAACCGGCTGGACTCAGCAGTTCCACTACGGTGCTATCCGTAACAACAACACTAAGATGTTTAAGCTTTTAGGCCCTGATACAGGTTTCGATTCTATCGGTGAATTTACTACTGCAAAAGCTATGGCTAAATTCTTGGATAAGCTGAATACTTCAGGCAAGCTGACTAAGACTATCCTTTACAACTTGAATCCATGTGCTAACGAAGTTATCGCTACTATGTTGGGTAACTTCCAGGATGGTTCTATACCAGGAAAGATTCAGTTCGGTTCAGGATGGTGGTTCCTCGATCAGAAAGATGGTATGGAAAAACAGATGAATGCGTTGTCACTGTTGGGCTTGTTAAGCCGTTTCGTAGGTATGCTTACTGACTCTCGTTCATTCCTGTCTTATCCGCGTCATGAATATTTCCGCCGTACATTGTGTAACTTGCTGGGTAATGATGTTGAAAATGGAGAAATTCCAGCATGCGAAATGGAACGTGTACAGCAAATGGTAGAAGATATCTGCTACAATAACGCAAAGAAATTCTTCGAATTCTAATTTGTATAAAGAGCATCATTTTGTGGAAAGGAGTTTGCCTGCTATATTGGCAAGCTCCTTTCTTTTTTGTACTTTTGTGTCCTTTTTTAAAAATAAGAAACACATATATGGAAGTACGATTTCTGAGTTTGGGCAGTGGTAGCAGTGGCAACTGTTATTATCTGGCAACAAAGACTTGTGGGATACTAATAGATGCAGGTATCGGCATACGAAGCATAAAGAAGATTTTCAAAGATTATGCACTGAACCTGGATACAATACGTGCCGTCTTGATTACCCACGATCATGCCGACCATATTAAAGCTGTCGGACATTTGGCAAAAAAGCATAGCATACCCATTTATTCTACACCGGAAGTGCACGCAGGCATCAATCGGAGTTATTGCATGACCGAAAAACTGGATAATGCCCACCGGCGTTTTATCAACAAGGAAGAAACTATCCAGATAGAAGATTTCAGCATTACTTGTTTCGAAGTGCCTCACGATGCAACGGACAACGTAGGATATTGCATCAGCGTGGTTGAGCATTGGCTTGGGACAGATGAGCTTGGAAGGGATGTGCTTTCCCGTATTATCTATGGTGCGCGCATTTCCCTTATCATTGGCCTTGTGCCAACTTCCCTCTCCATGATGCTGGGCATCCTGCTTGGCCTGATGGCCGGGTATCTTGGGAAGTGGGTGGATAATATTATCATGCGCTTTGCGGATATCATGCTGGCGTTTCCCTCGCTGCTGCTTGCCATGGTGGTCACTTATACGCTGGGTTCCGGGATTGTCAATATTTTTATTGCCCTCTCGCTGGTCAACTGGGCGGGAACGGCGCGCATTGTCCGCGCCCAGACCATCTCCCTAAAAGAGGGGGAAATGGTAGAGGGGGCGCGGGCTATCGGCGTGAGCAAATGGAAAATCATGTTCCGGCATATCCTTCCAAACTGTCTGCCTTCGCTGATTGTACAGTTTACGCTGGATATCCCCGGCTCGATCTTATCCGAATCCAGCCTTTCTTTCCTGGGCGTCGGGGCACAGCCGCCTTCCACAAGCTGGGGCCTCATGGTTACAAGGGGAAAAGACTATCTTTTTACCGAGCCCTGGTTGGCCATTGCGCCAGGCGTCATCATTCTGCTTGTGGTGCTGGCCTTTAACTTCCTGGGCGATGGCCTGAGAGATTCGCTCGATCCATATATGAAAGAGAGTTAAGCCGATGGAAAATGTGCTGGAAATTAAAAACCTCAAAACCTATTTTTTCACGCGCCGGGGCGTGGTGCCCGCGGTAGATGGCGTGGACATGCGAATTGGAAAGGGGCAGGTAATAGGCGTAGTGGGGGAATCGGGCTGTGGAAAGAGCATGACGGCGATGTCCATCGTGCGGCTGCTCTCCTACCCGGGAAAAATTGTGGAGGGAGAAATTCTGCTGGAAGGGCAGGATTTGGCCCAGGCGAGCGAAAAACGGATGCGCGAAATTCGGGGCAACGATATCTCCGTCATTTTTCAGGAACCCATGACTTCCTTAAACCCCGTCCTTACAGTGGGAAAGCAGGTGCGTGAAGCGGTGCTGCTGCACCAGAAAGTTTCCAAGA
>OGYW01003578.1_pt1 | contig 10165 bp, 11 predicted proteins | sample 1576621 | NCBI WGS metagenome assembly OGYW01 (sample SAMEA3541528, study PRJEB24748) | human gut metagenome | biome: human gut; feature: human-associated habitat; material: faeces | place: China | collected 2012
TCTGGCCAAACTGGCCGGCGGCGTGGCCGTACTGTATGTCGGCGCTGCCAGCGAGGTGGAAATGAAAGAGAAGAAAGACCGCGTGGACGATGCGCTGGCCGCAACCCGCGCCGCCGTAGAAGAGGGCATCATCCCGGGCGGCGGCGTAGCCTACATCCGCGCCGTAGCAGCTCTCGAAAAGATGAAGGGCGACAACGACGACGAAACGACCGGTATCCAGATCGTGAAACGCGCGATCGAAGAACCGCTGCGCCAGATTGTAGCCAACGCCGGCGGCGAAGGCTCGGTAGTGGTCGCCAACGTCAAAGAAGGCAAGGGAGCTTACGGCTACAACGCCCGCGCCGACAAATACGAAGATATGTTCAAGGCCGGTATCATCGACCCGACGAAAGTGGCCCGCGTCGCGCTGGAAAATGCAGCTTCGATCGCAGCCATGTTCCTGACGACCGAATGCGTACTGGTCAACAAGAAAGAACCCGAAGCTCCGGCAGCGATGCCGCAGGGCATGGGCGGTATGGGCGGAATGATGTAATCGCCCGGCGAAACGGAAAAATCCCCGGCTTTGCAGCCGGGGATTTTTTTATGTCTGCCTCCGGAACCGCGTACGCTTCAACTTTTTCGACCGGACGGAAAAATTTCCCCTTACCGATTACGGGATGATCGCAGATGTTACCAAAACCATCTGCGATTTGACATTCAACAGGATACCACGAATATCCCCATATTCGTTTCATCATGCCTTATGGCGGCGGAAAGGTTTCCTTTTTCCATGACGGGCAGCCGTGACATGAACAAAGAACTGAGCAAAAAGCGGAATAGACATACGAGAACGCCTCTTGCCTATGGCAACCTTTTTAAAACCATGTGAAATATGTAAAAAGGTTGTTTTTTCTACCGATAGTCCTTTTTCTCCGGATCGGTCAAACTTATCAGATATAATAATGCAAAATCTTGATGAATAACTGTCTCGTAGTTCCTGACTGATTATTATTCTTATTCGCTGGCTTATTCGAATATACAGAACACAACATAAGCATTTCGGAACACTGTTGTCTACTGTACATTTGATAATTTCGCACACAAAATCAGAAAATGGACAAAAAATGGCTAAAATTAATCGGCTTGACCGGTTGTGCAATGCTGATGGCGTCAAGTATCAGGCACTATCGAACGTCTGTGCGTAAGCGAAGGCGAGAAAGTGCGCCGGGACAAGTTCTCTTCATCATCGACCAAGTGCCCTATAAAGCGGCCCTGCGGACAGCAACGGCGGACGTGGCGGCAGCCAGAGCGAACCTGAAAACAGTAGAACTGAACTTCAACAGCAGCAAGGAACTCTATGCGCAGAAAGTCATCTCACAGGTCAATCTGGAGATTGTCAGCGAAGTTGGCATATCTCCCCTCTCTGTATCTCTCCCCGCAAGGGACAATAAGCAGCTTCGACGGCGGCAAGGCTGCCAAAACCTACTCGGTGCCTGTTACCGCCAGTTGGGAGATAGATATTTTCGGTAAGTTACGTAACGCCAAGCGACAGTCGCAAGCATTGTATGCACATCGAAAACATACAGCGCGAAGACCTGAACTCCGTAGAAATAGCGCTCGCCTATCAGCACCTGCTGGAAGAATACGGCCTCACCCAAGAACGCCTCAGCGAACGCGTAGGAAAGAAACGCACCACCATCGCCAATTACCTGCGTCTGCTGAAACTGCCGGCTCCCATCCAAATGGGCCTGCAGAACAAACAGATAGACATGGGACATGCCCGCGCCCTGATAACGCTGGGCGACCCCAAACTGCAAGTGAAGATTTTTGAAGAGATACTGGAGCATGGCTATTCCGTCCGCAAAGTAGAGGAAATAGTAAAGTCCCTGAATGAAGGCGAAACCATAAAAAGCGGCGGCCGAAAAATCGCGCCCAAACGCTCCAAACTGCCCGAAGAGTTCAACATGCTGAAGCAGCAACTTTCCAGCTTCTTCAGCGCCAAAGTGCAACTGACCTGTTCCGAGAAAGGCAAAGGTAAAATCAGTATCCCGTTCAGTAACGAAGAAGAATTGGAACGTATCATCGGCATCCTTGATACGCTGAAAAAATAAATGACGAAAAGAAGAAAAATATACCAAATCAGTATCGCCCTGCTGCTCTGCTTCATACAGACGGCAGGGATTGCTATGTATGGTCAGAGCCGCCCGCGCGCCGCTTCCAAAAGGATACACAGGCTGCAGGCAGACTCCCTCCATACCCTGCGGAAGGCTGTACAGATGCAAGCCGACAGTCTGACTCCGGCAACGGACAAACCAATGCCGCATCAGGCGGTTACGCCCGCCGACAGCATTGCCACCGCCGACAGCATTGCAGCCGAAAATAAGAAAAAATTGCTGGAAATGACCTCTTCCCCCACCCTGCAGGAACAGGAAGTGCCGGCCGACAGTCTGCATAAAGAGATAAACAGGAAGATGTGGATTCCCAACCCCACGAAAGCAACCTGGCTGGCGCTTGTGATCCCCGGAGGAGGACAAATCTACAACCGGAAATATTGGAAACTGCCCATCTTCTACGGCGGATTTGCCGGTTGCGCCTATGCCCTGACATGGAACAGCAAAATGTACAAGGACTACTCTACCGCCTATAAAGACGCAATGAACGGCAATATGCAGTCCAGCAGCATCACCGACCTGTTGCCGCCCGGATATACAATCTCCGATTTGATGGCACCGTTCTTCGCGATAAAGAAGGGTTGCCTATCAACGCTATTTGGCGCCGCTGCGTAACCAATGATGTCATGGACTATTGGGATGAATCGCAAGATTTAATTGAAGCGCTTCGCCATGAAGCGGTTGCTTTAATTGGAAGCTTCGCAGGACACATCGTACACGACAAGCAAATATTTGAAGCCCTGTATCATCCCCAAACAAAAGCTATTTTGACTGATGAAGAAAATGCGTTTGTAGAACGTCATGTTCCCCGCACGGTATTCCTCAACGACAGCGACGTTGATATTACTGAAGTACGCACTCATAAGGACTCTTGGATTATCAAGCCAACCGATAGCTACGGTGCGCGTGATGTATACGCTGGGCTTTCCTTAAGTGAAAAAGAGTGGAGTGAACTTATAGACAAATTCGCGAACAATGCTTCGGGAAATCCTTTTATTGCACAGACCTATATCACACCCTTTAAAACACATACACTTGCCCCTGATGCTGGCATTGAACGCTTAAGCGATGAAGAAATTGATACCAACGGTACCTGGTACAACAACCTTAGCGGACTTTATTTATATAATGGCGAATTTCAGGGCATCTTTTCTCGCTTAGGACCACACCCTACTATCAGTAAAGAAAACGAAGGCATGACCGCAGCCACTCTTCATGTACGAGGTTGTTAGATGATTGGATTAACCAGACGACTTCTTCTTATTGTGCTAAGTGCCGCAACAAGCATTGCCCTTGCCTACAGTCTCTTTGGCGTAGGGTTCATGGTGTGCACGCTGCCTCAAGCCACCTCTTTTATTGGAGGAACGTTTTCTGGATGGGAACATGCAACCTATCCCGAAGAAGATATGGCAGAAATTGCGGAAGCAGTACGCTCATTTTCTATAGACGGAACCTCGTCGGAAGATCTCTACAACACTATAGATTCAGTAATGAAGGAAGCCGAACCTCAAATTGCTGCTCTTTTTGAAGCAGGATCTGTTTTAGATAGCACTTTTGATACCACAATGCTTGAATCAACAAATCTTGCCGAACTAGAAGAAGAATATTCCCTGCCTCGCAACGCGCTTTCGCATTTACAAGATTGCACACCCATATTCACCACGGGACGAATTTCGGTTGGAGTAGTAGGAGCATTTGCTCTTGTAGGCCTTATTGCGCTCGGAATTCTTGCAGGAAGAAAACGTGTTGGCGGAACGCTCATTGCGGCTTCTGCTTTGGTGTTAGGGTTGCTCGTTGTCTTAGGTATATGGGCCTGGGTAGACTTCAATGGTCTTTTCACCTGGATGCATACTCTTTTGTTCGTACAAGGCAACTGGACCTTTGACGTTGATTCTCTATTGATTACCTTATTCCCTGAAGCTTTCTGGGCAGCTATGGCAGGTCTCTGGATTATCTCAAGTGTGCTACTTGCCCTTATCGTAGGTCTTGTCGGCAAACTGTTCGCACATTAAATACTCAGGCATTTACGAATTACGAAACAATGCTCTGTTATTGGGTTTTGGATCGTAAAAGATCGCGTTTTCTTTAAAGATAGTAAAAGCGCAAGCCCTTGGTATTCGAGGCATACGTTAGGGATAGCTAAACCATGCGTCGAATTATTCCGCTTGCGGCTTTATCTTTAAAGAAAACGATTAACGATCTGCCCGATTCAAAACCTAAAACAGAGCATTGCAAAGCGTAAGTTTGATTAAGCTAAACGAGACTGAAGTTCCTTTGCAGCAGCAGCCTTATCGAAATTTCCACCAGTTTTCTGAGTGAGCACACCCATAATCTTACCCATTTCCTTTTTGGTGGTAACACCAGTTTCACTCAGCACTGATTCAATAAGAGCCATCAGTTCATCGCCAGAAACCTGCTTGGGCAGATAGCCTTCCAAGATTTCTACCTGTTCCGTCAAACGATCGGTACGCTCCTGATCGTTTCCTGCCTTAATGGATCCTTCTAAGGTTTCTTTTGTTTGTTTAATAGTGCGTTTTAGCATTGCATCTACATCAGCGTCAGTAATTTCGCGGCGTTCGTTTACTTCAATATTTTTGATTTCGCCATGAACCTGACGAAGAATAGAAAGACGATTCTTATCCTTTGCTTTCATGGCAGATTTAATTTCATCCTGCAATTCTTGATAATTCATACGTAATCCTCCTCGATTATCTGCTTAATTATACTCATCGTATCTGCCGAAAAGACAAATCTATAGGTATCCTGCATACTTGATCAGTGCCATGCCTCCCATAAGCAGGTTGTTCAATCTGCCTTCATAACCCAAACAAATGCTTGCGTATAATAGGATTATCCCTTTTATATAGCGCACAACGCTTACCACCTAGGTGGTTTAGCGCGTCTGTGCTATTTCCCCCTAAAAGAGAAAGGAACCCCGTGAACATAACCGATAGGTGGCATGCGTTTTTCGACAGAACAATCCCCAACATTGCTATTCGTATTGTAGTGATGGTATTTGGCTTAGCGTTTGTAGCTGCTTCTGTTGGTCTTACGCGCGCAACAGGACTTGGTACCTCCCCTATCTCGTGTGTTCCCACTACTCTTTCATTCTTTACTCCGCTCACCATAGGTGGCTGGACCTTTGTAATGAATGCGCTCTTTGTTCTCATTCAGATTATTCTTTTACGACGCGATTTTAGCCCCGTGCAATTTCTGCAAATTCCCTATGTCTTTGTATTTTCAGCTTTAATCGACCTGTTTGTCCCTATCTTCGCTCAGATACCCATGACGAACTACCTCGTTCAACTGTCTTTAAGTATTGTTGGCTGTTTTATGACTGCCTTTGGCGTATTTCTGCAGGTAAAGGCAAGTTTTCTTACTCTGCCTGGCGAAGGTATTGTTTTAAGTGTTGCCAAGGTGTCTAAATGGCCTTTCCCAAAATGCAAAGTTGGATTCGACGCAAGCAACGTTATTATAGCCACCACAGTTTCACTGATAGCTATGGGTGGTTTGTATGGTGTTCGCGAAGGAACCATCATTTCTGCTCTTGCCGTAGGTGCCATCGTTGGTTTATTCAATAAACTTTTCCCTTATTTCGAAAAGTTCTGCCCCATCAAGGGCCACATTACTTTTACCGCCACCACTATGGCCTCCCCCGAAGAAACGCATACTGAAACCGAAGATTCTGCTACTCGCTCAACAGAGAACCCCGCAGAAACCCCTTTGGTCATTACTATTTCTCGCCAGTTTGGCTCAGGAGGCAGAGAAATTGGTCAGGCTGTCGGAAAAATGCTCAATATTCCTGTTTTTGATCGATCCCTAATTGAACTTACCGCTCAAGAATCAGGGCTTACTCCTGAATATGTCAAAGATCACGAACAAGAAGTTCGCCACGGCATAATGTATAACCTCTATATGCAAAGCTATGCAAGCTTTGGCATTGAACCTACTCAAACCGATGAACTCTGGCTTGCTCAAGCACGCGCCATAACACGCATAGCAAACGAAGGAAGCTGCGTTATTGTAGGCCGTTGCGCTGGCGCGGTATTAGCTAAGCGCCCTAACGTATTTAATGTGTTTATTCATGCTCCTCTTATTCCTCGCATCGACAGAGTGATGAGGCGTGAAAATGTAGACCATATGAAAGCCGCAACTATGATTGAGCGAGTAGATAAAGAGCGTAAGGAACATTGCAAGCAATACGTAGGTTCCGAATGGACCGACGTCAATTCATATCACATCGCTCTTGATTCAAATGCCATTGGCACTAAAGATTCAGCAGATTTGATCGCCCGCTTAGCAAAGCACGCTTTCCCTGAAGCACCACTAACGCCTACTCCCGAAAAGCCTACCCAACAACCTCAGCATAAATAGTAGTAATCGTTTATTATCTAAACGCTACAAAACTTGAAAGGATATGCTACATGAGTGATCAGTCAAAGCCTGTACGTGTACGCTTTGCTCCCTCGCCAACGGGCGAGCTCCACATTGGCGGTGCTCGTACTGCTATTTATAACTGGGCCTTTGCAAAAGCAATGGGTGGTTCTTTTATTCTCCGCATTGAAGATACCGACCCAGAACGTTCCACAGAAGAAAACAAACAAGTTATTCTTCGTGCTATGAAATGGCTTGGTCTTACCTGGGATGAAGGTCCTGAAGTTGGAGGTAATTTCGGCCCTTATCTGCAAACTCAACGCTTTGATACTTACACCGAAGCACTTGAGTGCCTAAAAAAACGCGATGCGGTATATCCTTGCTTCTGCACGAAAGAAGAGCTTGATGCCAAGCGTGCTGCTGCCGAAAAGAGCGAAGGTGGCTATTCTGGATACGACCGCACCTGCCGCAACCTTGACAAAGAAGAAGCCAAGCGTCGCATTGAAGCAGGTGAGCCTCATGTATGGCGTTTGAAGGTTCCCGAAAATCACGGTCCTATTGAATTCAAAGATGCGGTTTATGGCGACATGTCATTTCCTGCTGAAGTAATGGATGACATGATCTTAATCCGTACCGATGGCACCCCTACCTATAACTTTGCTGTTGTGTGTGACGATGCTAATATGCAAATCACTCACGTAATTCGCGGCGATGATCACCTATCAAACACCCCACGCCAAATTCTTATTTACGAAGCACTGGGTTATGAAGTTCCTACCTTTGCCCACCTATCCATGATTCTCGGCGCTGATGGTCGCAAGCTTTCTAAGCGCCGCAATGCAACTTCGGTTGAGCAATATCAAGCTATGGGCTTTTTACCCGACGCATTGGTTAATTTCTTGGCACTTTTGGGATGGTCGCTCGACGGCGAAACTACTATTATTCCTCGCGAAGTGCTCTGTAAAGAATTCAGCTTGGATCGCATTACCCGCAAAGACGCAATCTTTGACGAAACCAAGCTTGACTGGATGAATGGTGAATACATTAAATCCATGGGTGCAAGCGCTTGGGTAGATGCCGTAGCTCCGTTTATGGTTGAAGCGGGACTTACTAGTACTGAAGATATCCAGACGAATCATGCGTGGTTCGAAAAGTTCTACCCCTTGGTTGCAGAACGCATGAAGCGCCTTGCAGAAGCACCAGAAAAACTGTCGTTTATCTTTGATGGTCCTAACGTAACGCTCGACGAAAAATCAGTTCAGAAAAACCTTCTTAAGGAAGGCTGCCGTGCTGATGAAGTTCTTCGTGAAGTACGCACTATCTTGGCCGACGAATCCATCCCTTGGGAATGCGATCCTCTCCAGGATACCTGCCGCGAACTTGTAGATAAGTTGGGTCTTAAAGCTAAGCTGGTATTCCAGCCAATCCGTGTTGCGGTAACGGGATCTCAAGTTTCTCCACCGCTTTTTGAATCCATTGAATTGATGGAGCGCAAAGATGTAGTGGCTCGCCTTGATTACACGCTCTCCGAGGTCTTCGGTGCCTAACCTCACCAACATAAACCATGATGCACCCTCTTCGTTTGATCAGACAAGCGAAGAGGGTGTTTACGCAAATGAGCGCGAAGAGATAGCAGTGCTTTCCACCTGGTGCACGGCTCCTCGTGGATCAGGGTGCACTCGATGCATAAACGTATGCCCTCATCACGCTCTTACTATGCAGGAAACTGGTCCTATCCTTGATTCCAGCTTGTGTAGCCGCTGCGGGCTTTGTGCTGGCGTGTGCGATGCTTTTGCTTGGAAGCGCATTACCCTAGAAGATCTTGTGCTTCGCTCGGAACGTGAAGCGAAGTCTGAAGGGAGTGTGGTCTTTACCTGCAACGAACATATCTTCCCTGGTCTTGCACCACGAAGCAACGTTATTATCCTCCCTTGCCTTGCATCTCTGCCTCCTGAATTCTGGAGCAACTTGCTAGCCAAGAAAATACCGGTATCACTCTTTCTTGATCGTAGCTATTGCGAACAGTGCACTATAGCTGGACCCCTTGCGCCTACCCTGTTCGATTATGCCTTTCAGCAGGCACAAGACTGGACAGGGCGAACGATACACCAATCAAAACTAATTCCTGAACGTGAATCAGTATTGTCGCTTTACGCCAACATTGATGAAGGAAGCAGACGAGACTTGCTTTCCGTTCTGGCAAACGAAAGCATAGACATTGCCACAGGAAAACACCGCAAACGTAACACTGGCACCATTGATTCATTCCACGAAAAGCAAGAACGCCTTCGAGCAGAAGGCCGCATAAAAAGTGCTCAGCAAAGCAAAAACCTACCAGCAGCGTTTCAGCAAAAAACAACCTGGCCACGACAGGAACTTGTTGTTGAAGCGGTTCGTAATCTTCCCGAACGCGCAAATCTTCTTGAACGATATGCCTCTACTACCACGTTAACTATCTGCCAACAATCACACGAATGTGTTAACGCTTGTCCTACAGGTGCGCGACGAATCAATGAAGAGGGTTATCCTGAGATTGATATAACACAATGTATTGCCTGTGGAATTTGCTGCAATGTTTGTCCGCATCATGCATGCAATCTTGCTGCAATTTCCGCTCAAGAATATTGCGAAAGGGTATCTCATGAGCAAGAATCCTGATCCAAATTATTGGGGCAATCCCCCTCAAACTCCAACGAAATCAACTACGCCACAACAGCAATCCGCTGCACCGCATACTGCACCACAAAATCCTTATCAGCCTACCAATTACAGCAATCAGTATCCCACGCCTAACTCACCCCAACCTCCCAAGAAGCATCGTGGATGTCTTATAGCTGCTATTATCGGTGTCATTTTGGTGCTCTTTCTTGGGATTGCTGGATGTGTAGCTTGTGCTGGTCTTATTGTTTCCGCTGAACAGAATTCCCACGATATTATTCCGCGATCCTTTGAGGTACCTGCTCCTGATTACGATTATTTTTCGGATGATCACCCAACGGATATTTCTCTTAATAATGAATATTTCCGTGATGCCTTTGGGTTACCAGATGGATCTTCATTAACAACCACAGAATTAGAATCGCTTCAAACTTCTTTCTTCTCTGACCAATCTAAAGAACCCAACGCAGAGGGAGATTATAGCGACGGTGTCTACTTTGTTGGAACCGATATTCCAGCGGGAAGCTATTGGTTTTCTGGAGATGATGACGAACTGTCTTTCTTCTTTATCTTGAATCCCGTAGCAGGAAACGATGTATATGATGTTACCCATATCAACAGCTACTACGGCCATAATTTAATGAATCTCGAAGAAGGCGAAGTGCTCGTTTTGGCTAACGAAGGAACTATGACCCCGCTTGATTATATGAACGATACTTTTACAGCACCTTTTGAAAGTGGGACGTACCGCGTAGGAATTGATATTCCCGCTGGAACATATCAGCTTCAATTAGGCGAAGCTGATGATTATAGCGCCTGCTACGTTATGAAAGATCTTGAATTCCAAGACAACAGTTACCTGTTTGAGGCGTACTATATCGAAGGCGATCAGCCAGACGAAATAACCCTCGAAGAAGGAACCTATATCGAGCTTTACAACATGTCCATGAGATTTTTTAAGTAGTTGATTATATGCCGTTTTT
>OGYW01003579.1_pt1 | contig 10165 bp, 8 predicted proteins | sample 1576621 | NCBI WGS metagenome assembly OGYW01 (sample SAMEA3541528, study PRJEB24748) | human gut metagenome | biome: human gut; feature: human-associated habitat; material: faeces | place: China | collected 2012
GCTTCGGAATGGTTGACGATATTGTGTACATTGTCTGCTTTAAACTCGTGGAGAACCAAAAATGTTAAAATAAGAATAACAATCAAAAAACGACGATCAGGAGGAACCAAAAAACAATGAACATCAAAAAAGTAGCAGTTCTTGGAGCAGGTGCCGTAGGTTCTTACGTTATCTGGGGACTGTCAAATAATAAAAATATTACACTGGGAGTTGTAGCAGATGGTGAGAGAAATGAACGCCTCAAAAACCAAGGATTAATGATCAACGGAACAAAATACACACCGCAAGTGTGGACTCCAGAAGAAGCACACAATGTGGATCTTCTGATCGTATCTTTAAAATACGGAAGTCTGAGAGGGGCATTAAAGGATATTCAGACGATCGTAGGAGAAAACACAACGGTCATGAGTCTGATGAATGGAGTTGACAGTGAAGAGATCATAGCGGAGAAAATTGATAAATCACATATTTTATACTCCTTTATCAAGGTGGCATCACAGAAGAAAGAAGATGGATATCATTTTGATCCAGAAACAACGGTCGGGATTTATTTTGGAGAACTACAACAACCATACGAAAGCGAACGAGTAAAAGCAGTAAATGATATTTTTGAAAATACAGGCCTCCACTGGATTATCACAGATGATATTCAAGCAGAAATCTGGGGCAAATTCAAATTAAATGTCTGCAATAATCTGCCACAGGCAATCTTGGGAGTTGGAGTTGGATGCTATGAAGATAGTGAACATATGGCAGCGATCCGAGAAGGATTAAGAGCAGAGGTTGAAGCAGTTGCTAAAGCGAAAGGAATCGACTTAAGCACGATCAATGCAAAGTCTGGACGGGGGAGTGCGGTCAAAGCATCTGCAAGATACTCGACATTACAGGATATTGATTCTGGTTGCCACACAGAGATTGATATGTTCTCTGGTGCGATGATGAGAATGGGGAAAGAATTGGGGATTCCAACCCCATATAATGAATATACATATCATATGATCAAAGCATTAGAAGAAAAGAATGATGGAGTATTCGAATATCAAGGGGAGAATGATAGAGTGTCTTGGTCTAAATAATAATGTAAAATAAGGGGAAATGCATGTATAACAAAAAGAAAAAAATAAAACATAAGACGTTGAAGATTTTCTTTCTGCTGATAGGTACGATCGTGACAGCAGTATTTTTGGAAGCAGGAATTCTTTATCTAGTAAATAGTCAGAATGTATATAAAACATCCAAAGTGTTGTTAGATCAGACAATTGAAATCGTAGAGAAAAACAAACAAAGTGAAGTGAGGACTGTTGTAGCAGATATTCCAGTATATAAAGGAATTGCTTTATATGTAGCGGATAAAGAAACTGGAAGAATCTATGGGGCTACAGATGTTTCAAAGATAGGAGTGAAGTTAGATGATATGGGGCTTCGCAAGCAGAGAAAGAAGATTGCGAAGGAGAAGATTGCATCGGGAATCATTCGTGTCGATGGAAAAAAGAATTATTATATCTTAAAGAAAACACAGAAATATATCGTTGGTATTACATATTGGATTGCGGTAGACAACAAGAGTAATTTGATCGCAATATTGATCATGGTTGTATATTTGAGTATTGCAGCAGTCGGTATTCTATTTATGGTACTAAGGTTGTCGAAAGTTAAAAAAAAGAATAAGGAACAATCTGTGATGCTTTCTTCTATTTCAGAAATATCGAATACCGATAAGATGACAGGATGTCTTAATCGAAAAGCATATGACGAAGACATTTCAGAGATACGCATGGATTCTCAATTTATTTATGTTTCCATGGATGTGAATGGACTAAAGATCATCAATGACAGACAAGGACATGCAGCGGGAGATGAATTGATCTGTGTAGCAGCATCTTGCATGAAGACCAGGTTTGATAGATATGGAAAAGTTTATAGAATGGGTGGAGATGAATTTGCAGCAATTCTATTTGTGAAAAGAGAACAGTTTGAATGGATCAGACGGCAATTTGATGGAGATATCAAGCACTGGAGATGTAACCGGATCAAGGAGCTTTCGATTTCCTATGGATATGTTTCAAGCAGTGAATGCCAATGGGATTCCATGAAAGAGATATCAGATGTTGCTGATATTCGTATGTATGAAGAAAAAGCGATGTATTACAAGAAAAATGGAGTAGACCGTCAGGGACAGCCAGCCGCCTATGTAGCTCTTTACAGATTGTATACACAGATTCTCCAAATCAATCTGGAAAAAGACCGTTATAAGATTTTAAATTGGGAAGAAACCAAGAATAAAAAGAAGCAAGATTCCATAGGAGCTCTGTCAGAGTGGTTTCACAATTTTGAAGATATACGGCTTATTCATTCAGATGATTTGGTGAAATATCTTAAGAAGACAAAGATTGAATATCTGAAAAAGCAATTTGCAAATAAAAAGAAATTTGTAACGATCACCTATCGAAGAAAAGAAGGAGATGGTTACAAGAGGATAACATTAGAAATTATTCCAGAAGATGAGAATTCACAAAATACGTATGAAGGATTTTTATATGTTAAAGAATGATCTATAAAAGGAAACAATAGAAATTAATAAAAGGGCGTGGCGGAAGAAAACAAAATAATGACACAAAATTTACTGAAAAAATTAGCACTACTAAAAATAGACGTTAAAAAATTTCATTGCTATAATAGAGATAGAAAAAAATAATGGAATAAAAATTGGATTTAGAAGGGAGACAATTATGGGATTCTTTTTCAAGAATAAGAAAAAAAATAAAGAGGAAGAAACAGTAACACCAGTTGTAGAAACAACACCAGAAGTACCAGCGAAAGAAGGTATGATTTTGGTAAGGGAAGGAATTAAACTGGGACTTCCAACGGTAAGCATGGAAGAAGCGATCGTGGCAGCAGGGGAACTTTTAAGAGATCTTGGATATGTAGATGATGATTATATTCCAGCAATGATCCGAAGAAATGAAGAAGCATCTGTATACATGGGATTAGGACTTGCAATTCCACACGGAACAGAAGATGCAAAAAGAGACGTAAAAAGAAGCGGAATTATTGTGATGCAGTATCCAGACGGAGTCGAATTTAATGGCGGAACAGCACAGCTTGTCATTGGAATTGCTGGAGTTGGAGATGAACATTTAGAGATTCTTGGACAGATTACAGAAGCAGTGACAGAAGAAGAAATTCTGGAAGAATTAAAGAAGACGACGGACGTTGATTATATTCTTAATACATTCACGAATTAGTTTCTTTCGTAACGTCAGGAAGTGGAAAAACTGTGTTAATTGGATAGAAAATAAAAAGAAAAAAATGTCAGGTACATCTAAGTTTCTCGAAAACTTAGATGTACCTGACATTTTTACAGTTAAAAATTTATCATGACTTTTTCAATTCATCTCTTTTTTTCTTCAGGATGCGTCGTAACTGTCCAAATTCTCTTATATGTTCACGAGGCATCATCTTAGGGAATGCACGTAAAATACGGCGTGATGTAAAAGTAGGAAGTTTTGCCATCTTTTCGTATTTGCTACGAAGTTCCTCAGCTCGCTGTTTTAAAGAATCCATACGAGCTTTGAGTTCATCTGCATTTTCCTGTCTGGCTTCATCAACTTTCTCTCGAATAACATCTGCACGAGCTTTTAATCGGTCTTGAGCCTCCAGACCATCCATCATACTATCGTAGATATTTTCACCGATCTGATCAGAAATATTACGCAGTTCTTTTGCAATATCCTCCATAAGGGCAAGACGTTTGTTGAATTTTAAAATACCCTGAACCGTGATGCAAATATCAACTATAAGAGCAATGCTTAATAAAACAAGCAGAAATTTTCCAAGCCATATCGGGAGAAAAGAAACTAGTTTATCCGTAAAAGGATAGATAAGTTTCACGATCAATACACAAGCGACGCCCCAGATCGCAGAAAATAAAGGACATACATAGCCGCCGATATTCAATGGCATTTCAGAATAATCCCACCATCTGTGATGAAACATCTTTTCAAGAAGAAAACCCGTTAGCCATTCAAGAAAAGTAACGAGAATGGTGGAGGTAATATAAAGCAAGATTAAGTTTCCGACGTAAGGCTGAAGAGAAGCAACGACAACCGTCACTCCAATTCCATAAATCGGACAGATCGGACCATTTAGAAATCCACGGTTTACAAAGGAATGTTGTTTAAAAGCTGCAAAAGCGACTTCAGAACACCAACCAAGAAACCCATATATAAAAAAGCTAAATAAGATATCGTAATAAGTCATAAAATCTCCTTCTTTATATCTTTTTTACAGTATAACAACAGTTACACCAAGATCTCCTTCACCATATTCACCATCACGGTAACCGGAGATACGTTTTTGTTTCTTCAACTGTTTAAAGTAATTATGAAGCCCTTTACGTAAAGCACCAGTTCCTTTTCCATGGACAACAGTGATCTGTGCTAAGTTGGCCAGGCACGCATCATCGATGTACTTATCAAGCTGTGCGATTGCTTCATCAACCGTCATACCCATAACATTGATCTCAGGTCGGATGGAAGCGGATTTGTTGATCGCAGTACGTCCTCGGTTACGACTTTCATTTCTTTGATTTTCACGTTTTACATCTTTGGCCGTTTTTGTGATCTCAAGGTCTTTGATGTTAACAAGAGAACGCATCATACCCATCTGAACATACAGATCACCTTTGGCATTTGGGAGCGTGGAAACAGTTCCGGCAAGGGAAAGACTTGTTACATAAACTTCATCACCAACATGGAAATCATTCGCCTCGTGACGTTTCTTGTTCTTTTTCTTGGATTTGTAAGCCATCTGTCCTTCTAATTTTGTCATGCGGCCACGAAGATCGCTTCGCATATGTTCCATCTTCTTATTTGCATCTGGATTCTTGTTTTGTTTCTTTAATTTGTTATATTCACGGATCGTAGAATCTGCGATCTCTTTCGCCTCAGAGATGATATTGTGAGCCTCTTCACGGGCGTCGCGAAGCATCTTATCACGTTTTTCTTTTATATTATCCTGACGAGATTTTAAACTCTTACGGAGAGTTTCGATTTCCTTACGGTATTCAAGGATCTCTTCCTGTTCTTTTTCAATCGTCTGTTTACTCTTTTCAAGGTCAGCTAAGATCGTTTCAAAATCTTTGACAGATTCATCAATCTGATCTGCAGCACCTTCAATGATATGTTCATCCAATCCTAATTTGCGGGAAATTGCAAACGCATTACTTTTTCCAGGAATACCGATCATCAGACGGTATGTTGGAGAAAGCGTTTCTACATCAAATTCGCAGGAAGCATTTTCGATATCATCGGTGGAAAGAGCGAACATTTTAAGTTCACTGTAATGGGTTGTCGCCATTGTTTTAATTCCACGTCCGTGCAGATCACTTAAAATAGAGATCGCAAGTGCGGCACCTTCGATTGGATCAGTACCACCACATAACTCATCGAGTAATACTAAAGAATCTCGATGGGCCTGCTGAACGATTGATACAATATTTGTCATATGAGAAGAGAAGGTACTTAAGTTTTGCTCAATACTCTGCTCATCTCCGATATCTGCAAAAATCTCACGAAAAATTCCAAGAGAAGATCCTTGGAATGCAGGAATATGAAGGCCTGCCTGCCCCATCAAAGATAATAATCCAACGGTTTTTAAAGATACAGTTTTACCACCTGTATTTGGTCCGGTCACGATCAGCATGGAGAAATCTTTGCCGAGAGATACGTTGATCGGAACGACTTTTTTGCGGTCTAGTAAAGGATGACATCCCTGTTTGATATTGATAATTCCATCTTCACGGAAAATAGGTTTGGATGCATCAATATCCTTCGCATATTTTGCCTTTGCAAAAATGAAGTCTAACAATACAAGGGTCTTCTGGTTGTGCGCAAGATCATCAACACCATAAGAAGCCTGTTCACTTAATATAGAAAGAATATGCTCAATCTCAGACTGTTCTTTTCCTTCCAATTCTTTTAATTCATTATTTAATGTTACAACAGACATTGGTTCAATAAACAGCGTATTTCCAGAAGCAGACTGATCATGGATCATACCTTGGAATGAACTTCTGTATTCTTGCTTGACTGGTATGCAGTAACGCCCATTTCGCATTGTAACGATCGCATCCTGTAATTTATCCTGATTGGATGCAGAGCTTACCAGCGTAGTTAACTGTGTATGAATCTTCTGGTTTGTCTGTTTCATTGCACGACGGATATGTTTTAAAGTAGAAGAGGCATCATCACTGATCTCTTCTTCAGAAATAATACAGCGGCGGATCTCGTGCAGAAGATCATCTAAAGGAACAAGGCTTTCAAAAAGCTCGTCGAGAGAATCTGCTTCAAGATCGTCTTCCATGCGGACTCCGTAAGAAACGGCATTCTTTACAGATTCCAGAACACGAGCGATATCAAGAAGTTCCCCAGTTCCAAGTGTACCTCTCATCTTCAAACGGGCAAGAGAAGGGGAAAGATCGCTTACTCCAAAAAAAGACACATTTCCACGTTTATAGATACGTGTCAATGCATCCTGTGTCTGATCCTGAGCATTTAAGATATCAGCTTCTTCAGTCATTGGTTTTAAATTGGCACACATCAACTTACCTAGTTCGGTTGTCGCGTATCCTGTTAAAATATTTATAATCTTATCAAATTCAAGTGTTTGTAATACTTTTTGATTCATGAAAAATTCCTCATTTACATTAAATTATTGCAACTCACTAAAGAGTTTAACACAGATTGTTTGGACTGTAAACATAGGGAAAATGGCAATTCCAGACGTTAATTTACAAGAACTTAACATAAAAAGCAGTATGATTTTACATTCGATCAGTACAATAGAAATTACATAATTCCTAAAAATCAGGATACACCACTAAATTCACAGGAATTTTTCTATAAGCAGGCATATTTGAATGCGGAAAATGTAAATTCATAAACAGTTTTGTGTCTTTTGAAATCATGACGTTCATAATAAGTAAATTTCACTAGATTTTACAACTAAACTGTGGCATAATAACATAGGTAAAAAATAGAGGATTTAAAAATCGCCAGGAGAGTTGGCTGGCGAAGAACGAATTTAGAAAGGCACAAAGCAATGAGATATATTAGTGATTTGCACGAAGGAGATCAGGTTTCCGAGATTTATTTATGCAAAACAAAATCACCGGGAACATCCAAATTTGGAAAATCATATTATTCCCTGACACTACAAGATAAAACAGGAATGATCGACGGAAAGGTATGGGAACTTACCAATGCGATCGGGCATTTCGAGGCGATGGACTACATTTTAGTCAGAGGACAGGTAACAAGTTATCAGGGTTCTAACCAGTTAAACATCCAACAGATCCGTAAAGCTCAGGAAGGTGAGTTTGACATGGCAGATTATATGCCAAGTACCAAGAAGGATATTGATGGGATGTTCAAAGAGCTTCTTGCAATGATCAGCAAGACAAAGAACCAGTATTTAAAACAGTTAGCAGAGAAGATCTTTATAGAGGATAAAAATTTTGCAAGAGAATTTAAAGTACATTCCGCAGCAAAAAGCGTACACCATGGGTATATCGGAGGGCTTTTAGAGCACAGTTTATCTGTAGCGAAAATTTGTGAAAGCTATGCAAATCTGTATCCACAGTTAAACAGAGACTTGATCGTAATGTGTGCATTATGGCATGATATGGGGAAAGTCGAAGAATTATCAAGCTTTCCAGAGAATGACTATACAGATGAAGGTCAGTTAGTTGGACACATCGTGATGGGAGCAATCAAATTAGACCGTCTGATCCGTGAGATTCCAGGTTTTCCACCAAAACTTGCAAATGAAGTAAAACACTGTATGTTAGCACATCACGGAGAATTAGAATTTGGTTCTCCAAAGAAACCTGCATTATTAGAAGCAATTGCACTAAGTCAGGCAGATAATTTAGACGCGAAGATGGAAACATTTGCAGAGATCATGGAGAAACAAAAAGAAGATCAGGAATGGTCAGGATTCCAGCGTTTATTAGATACAAGAATCCGTAAGACCTCTATCTAAAAGAATTATAATAAAATAGGATCAATACAACAGTTTAACCAAGAAAAAGATACAGAGGTGCGTATGGAATTTAAAAAAAATCAGATCGTAGAACTCTATATCGATGACATTGGGAACGAAGGAGAGGGCATCGGCCATATAGATGGTTATGCCCTCTTTTTAAAGGATGCAGTCATCGGAGACAAAGTTCGTGCAAAGATCATCAAAACAAAGAAAAATTATGGCTTCGCAAGAGTAGAAGAAGTCATAGAAGCATCCAAAGACAGAGTCAGCCCACGCTGTTCCAAAGCAAGACAGTGCGGAGGATGTACATTACAGCATTTAGCTTATGAAAAGCAGTTAGAATATAAATTTAATAAAGTGAAAAACTGTTTAGAAAGAATTGGAGGCTTAGAAAATATCGAAGAAAAAATGGAACCGATCCTTGGGATGGAAGAACCATTTTACTATCGAAACAAAGCTCAGTTTCCAGTCGGATATGACAAAGAAGGGAATCTTATCACAGGATTTTATGCAGGAAGGACGCATCATATTATTGATTGCACACACTGTATGATCCAACATCCAGTGAACGAACAGATTTTATTAAAAGTCTTGGACTATATGAAGAAAAACAATATTACAGCTTATGACGAAAAGACCCATAAAGGATTGGTCCGCCACATTGTAACAAGAGTCGGATTCAAAACAGGTGAGATCATGGTCTGTCTTGTTGTGAATGGAAGCAAAAAGAATCTGAGAAACTTAGAAATGCTCGTAGATTCCTTAACAGAAGTCGAAGGAATGACAAGTATCTGCGTTAATATCAACAAAGAAAAGACAAACAGGATCTTGGGAAGCAAGATTGAAGAAGTATATGGTAAACCATACATTTATGATTATATCGGCAATGTAAAATACCAGATCGGACCACTATCTTTCTTCCAGGTCAATCCAACACAAACAAAAGTATTATACGAAAAAGCTATGGAATACGCAGATTTAAAAGGCGAAGAAACCGTATGGGATCTCTATTGCGGAATCGGAACTATTTCCTTATTCCTGGCTCAGAAAGCAAAGAAAGTTTATGGAGTAGAAATCGTCAAAGAAGCCATCGACGATGCAAGATTAAATGCTAAGATGAATGGCTTTGATAATGCAGAATTCTTCGTAGGAAAAGCAGAAGAAGTACTTCCAAGAGAATACGAGAAAAATGGAGTCTATGCAGACACGATCGTCGTTGACCCACCAAGAAAGGGATGCGACAGTAAACTGTTAGAAACAATGGTGAAAATGGCACCCAAACGAATCGTATATGTAAGCTGCGATCCAGCAACACTAGCCAGAGATTTAAAAGTACTATCAGAACAAGGCTACGAAGTCGAAAAAGTCTGCGCCGTCGACCAATTTAGCCACAGCTCACATGTGGAGACGGTTGTTCTTTTGTCCCAACTGAAACAAAAGCCGGCATGAAGGTTTCCAATCTGTATATCTCACAGAAGAGAGTGCAATTGTGGAGGCATTGAAGCATTTTAAGATGAATGTCGCCGTCGGTCACATCTTTACGGTCACGCTCACGCTGCCAGTAATAGATACCGCCGGTTAAGGTTGAATCATCGATAAAGCCTGCTGCGCTGGCTTGTGGAGCCACAACCCAGCCCGACATCGCGGTGACGGCGGCAATAGCCAGCGCCAGCGTACTACGTTTGCCACTAAACGTACGCATGGGTTAATCCTCTTTGACGTATAAATTGCTGCACCAAAGGTGAACAGCGAAAAAAAATAAAAATTTAAAAAGCAGCGTTGAGAAAAGTCTCGCTGACTACAGGAACAGACTATTTTTCGCGACGCGAATTATCAATCTCTTTCTGTAACCAGAATGTAAGAACATGAGCAACCGCACATATTTTGATGATTTTTGTTACAAGGCTTAAGTTTGCGGTTGAAAGGCTTGCAGAAGAATAAAAGCGTGAAATTCCAGCAAGATGAAAGCGGTTACATTTTATTTAATTATGTTTTGTTATTTTAAATTTATTTTATGGATAAATTGCGAAGCGGAATTAATTCGCGAAGAAAAGCAGAAAAAACGCTCTGACAAAGTGGAAGTGGAAGCTGATATATTAAACGTCCAATACCAAGTCTG